>Ga0302240_1000255_pt1 | contig 59521 bp, 64 predicted proteins | sample AAG_UR_His_MG_FD_193538 | JGI IMG/M metagenome (GOLD analysis project Ga0302240, IMG submission 193538) | Enriched activated sludge microbial communities from anaerobic digester in WTTP, New Holstein, Wisconsin, United States - AAG_UR_His | ecosystem: Engineered > Bioreactor > Anaerobic >... | reverse complement strand
TTCAATGGAATTGAAAAATAGCCATTGTTCGTACTTTTCAATGGCTTAGTTTGTTGTACCCATTTTTTAAACTCAATTTTTTTATCTTTCTTAAAGAAAAGAATTGACTTTCCTTAGCTGGTCTTGTTGTCCGCGTCACCAAATCCAAAGTTGTCCGCGTCACCTTTCTTTTGGAAGTGTCGTTTAAGCCTCTATAAGCGGCAAGGTCAGGATGGCTTTAAAGAGGTCGCCGTCGGTTTCGATTTTGAAGTGGCCCTTTTGGAGTTCAGCGAGGCTTTTGGCGATAGCAAGGCCCAGGCCAGAGCCGTCGGTGGTGCGGGCGGCGTCGCCTCGGACAAAGCGTTCGGTCAGGGTGTCATCCACGTCAACCAGCGGCAGGGCGGAAATGTTTTTCAGGGTGATGACAGCATTTTGCTCGCTGCGCTGGAGATCGAGGTAGACTCTGGAGCCGGGCATGGCATACTTCAGGACGTTGAGGAACAGGTTCTCCATGATGCGCCAGAGGTGGCGGCCATCGGCGTGGACGGTGAGGGGCTGGTCCGGAAGGGGCGTCGTCAATTTGAGCTCAAGGTTGGCCTGGGTCATGCGGTCGCGGACCTCACCGGCGGACTGATGGAGGAATTCCTGGAGCCTGAGGGGCTCGGCCTGGACGCTGAGATTGCCGGAGGAGGCCTTGGCGGCCTCGAAGAGGTCCTCGGTCAGGGTCTTCAGGCGCTGGGACTTCTGGTCCAGAACGGCCAGGTAGTCAGCTGCCTCGGGGGCGCTCAGGCCGACGCGTTTGAGGAGATCAATGTAGTTGAGGATGGAGGTCAGCGGGGTCTTCAGGTCGTGGGAGACGTTGGTGATGAGCTCGGTTTTCATGCGCTCGGATTTGAGGGCAGTTTCCAGTGCGGTTTGGTAGCCCACGGCGATCCCATTGACTTTGGAGGAGATGCTTTTGAGTCGGGCGGGGCCTTCCGGGACCATTGGCAAACTTAAGTTTCCGGCTTCAATGGCGGTCAGGCTGGTCTCAATCCGCGCCAGGACCTGGTCCTGACGGATCAGATAAAGTGCAAGAAGCGCAATGCCGGAAAGGTAAATCACACCACCGATTATAAAGCCAAAGACGCCCATGGTCGCGGTCAGAAGGCCGCCGAAGATTATGGTGAAGGCGTTGAGAGCGAGGAAACCTGTCGCAATGAGAAGAGGCATGCGGTCTACCGGACCGCTCCTGAGTCTGCGCAGCGCCTTGCGAACGGGCTTTGAAACGGCGCCAAAGCACTTTGAAGCGCACCAGACCACAAAGGTGTGGCGAAGCAGCGTGCCGGTTTTAATTCGCTTCCAGGTCAGAGTCCAGGCGTAGAGGGCGAGTGACCCGCTGAGGACGAGAAAAAGGGCTGCGACGGGTTTCATCAGGAGCTGCCACTGGCTGTCGGCGAAGCGAAGAAGTTCGCCTGTGAGGCCAACCAGCGCGACCTGAATCCCAATCCAGAGGGCGAGGCCCAGGTCGGTGAAGATCCGGTCTGCTTTTAGGAAGCGGACGTCGTCGGAGTCAGGCCGGCGGCCGGACACCGCAGCCAGGAATATGAGACCGGTCAGCATGATCATGGCGCAGACGGCAAGCAGGACCAGGGTCTGGCTATTGTCGGCGAGCCAGGCTTCGTGCCAGTCGTTAGGGTCCTGAAGCGCCTCATAAGCCTGACTGCTGCGGTAGTCAAAGTCGAACAGGGTGCCCTCAGCTTCGTCGTAGAGGGTATTTGAGAAGACCAGGCCTGCTGCCAGGATCAATAGAATAACAACGACTTTCGTCAGCCAGTGTCTGAAGAGGTTAGTCCAGTTTTTCGATTTTGTATCCAATGCCCCACACCACCTTTAAGTATTTTGGGTCTTTAGGGTTGATTTCAATTTTTTCACGAATCCGCCGGATGTGGACCGAGACTGTATTTTCCGAGTTGATGGGCGTTTCAGACCAGACCTGCTCGTAGATCTGGTCGGAGGAAAAGACTTTGCCGGCATTAGAGAGCAGGAGGCGCACGATGTGATATTCGTAGCGGGTGAGTTTGATTGGGTCACCGTCGGCAAATACCTCTTTGGTCTCGTCGTCGAGGACCAGTCCGCCGCTGCGGAAGGTCGACGGCTTCTCGGTGTACGCGCCCAGGCTGGTATAGCGGCGAAGCTGGGATTTAACCCGCGCCAGGAGCTCCAGGGGGTTAAAGGGTTTGGCTATGTAGTCGTCCGCACCCAGGTTGAGGCCCAGGATTTTGTCGGTATCCTCGGTTTTGGCGGACAGGAGGATGATGGGCAGGTTGGAGTGTTCGCGGATCTGGAGAGTCGCCCGCAGGCCGTCCAGCTCGGGCATCATGATGTCGAGGAGGATGAGCTGGATGTCGTGGTTCTTGAGGGCTTCCAAGGCTTCGAGACCGTTGTAGGCTTTAACGACTTGGTAGCCTTCGTGATTCAGATAGATTTCAATGGCATCGGTTATAGCGCGATCGTCATCGCAGACTAAGATTTTCATAAGTTAGCTCCTGTGGTGATGTGATGGGTTTTTGCCGATGGTGATTTGAACTTCGCTCAAGCAACTTCATCATAACAGAAAAAAACGTCGAAAAACCTGGGATAATTCTTAAGGTTTTCTTACGAAAGCTAGGGACATGCATAAAGCGAAGAAGCACTACCCTGCGGGAGCTTGCTCACGGAGTGGCAGTGCTTCTTCGCTTAATATAGGGCGCAGCCCTCGGCTGATGAGACGCCGTAGACCAACGCGCAGCCTAACACCGAGCACAGCGAGGCGAGAGGCTGCGCGAGGTGCACGTCTCACAGCGAACTGTGTACCTTACACAGTCGGAATGTTACTGATATGTTACTGTGCCTGACCCCAACTCTGTTACAGTGCCTGACCCCCGAATAACCCCCCAAAAAAGAACAAAGCCAGCGACCCCACCGCGATCACGGCAAGTCACTGGCATAAATAAATACAGAACAAATCAGTCTCTATGAAACATTAACCCTTTGGCACAGCGTCACTTCTACTGTGTCCGTCAAAATGTCTGAATAACTGAACGATACACGGCGCTCAGTATCAAGGCCGGCGTTGATGCGTACGGTGAAAACACTTGGATAAGCTACTTCGAGAATGCCCTCACGGACATTCGCTTTGCGCTTGCCCTTATTCGTCTTGAGAATTACGCGTTCCCCAATCAGACCTTCGACCGACTTTCGAATCTCTGCAAGTGTCGCTTTTGTCGCCAAGTTGACCACCATCCCATTCTCTATCACACTGTATAAATATTACCATACAGTCAGAGAAAAGTCAAATATTATACAATACGAGTATTTAATCTGTCAACTAAGTTTTGTCGAAAAATGTCTGTTAGTTTTATGTCAAGACTAAATTGACCTCAAAAGCTTCAAATTGCTGGATTTAAGCGAATTTTCACACGCAATCCCAATGCATCTTTTGCCAACTGATCCGCATATTTTACCTCTGATCTAACCTCTGAATCCTCATTATTAACATAAATTAACCAAAATTTAACCTTTTGACTTTGTCTTCTCTTTTTCTTGCTTATTAACACGTCAATTTTTCTTTTCGATTTACACTTTTGGTTAAAATCACTCGGTTTCGCCATCTTGCTCCCCGGCCTCAGCCGCATGCTTCAGTCGCTCCTCAGACAACGCGTCACCCTCCAGCCTGACCATGGCGAACCAATCCACCAAGCCCAGCTGAATCTGATCCGGCTCCAAAAGCCCCGTCATCAAAAAACGAGAATCAATCGAAAACAAGTCATCAAACAACGCATCCCGATCCGCAGAAGTCATAGGCGCTTCAGACACAAAAGAGTCGCAAAAGGGTATAGACCGCTCCACGACCGCAGTCGGAAGCCGCACCCCATAATGCTTGAAAATGTCCTCCGCCGCCCTGCGGTTGGATTTCAGCACTGCCTTGAGATTCCTGCCGTAATCTGCAGCCCTCAGATGCCCGAAGATCCGGCAGGTCAGTGGCCGCACCTCATAGATCATGCAGCGTCCGTCCGTCTCCAGCATGGGGCATTTCATGGGGCGGGCGAGTTCAAAGCGGGCGTAGTCTTCGGCCCGCTCAAGGGCTTCAGACCACCGGCCGGCAGATTGCAAGAACGACCGGATCTGCAGCCACTCCACAAAAAAGGTGCTGACGGATTCGGCGCAGCACGCGGTACAGCCGCTGCAGCGCCCCCCGGGCACCCTGGCATAGACCTCTGAAAGACGCTCAAATAAACCTTTTTCCCGGGCTTGATCAAACGCCGCCTGCCACTGGACGTCGAGACCCGGGTCCCTGAACATCGCCGACCCCGACCCTTTCCCCGCCTCAGTCGCAGTCGCAGTCACGGGCTCACTTCTCTCCCTCATTCGCAGTCCCCTCCCAAATAACAGTCAGCGGCGTAGCGGAGCCCTTCAAAATAGTAATCGCGTCCGCCATAGAGGCTGGTCGCCTCCACCACCACCGGCGCCTCAAAAGCTCTAAGCCGATGGTACACCATCCCCGGCTCAAACGCCCAGCCTTCCGACCTCAGCTGGCCGGGATGGGGAACGACATGGTGATACTGTCTGTAAAACGGTGAATTGCCATAATAGTCCTTGCCCTGCACCGTCCAGACGTGAAACCCCACACAATGGGGTGCCATCAGCTCAAAGACCTCATCAAAATCATACCCGTTCATCAGACAGGAAAAATACAGGTGCCCTGTATCCAGCAGCGGCGCCAGTCTCGAATAATCCGACAGAGCTTCGATCCACTGCTCCGGACGGTTGAAGTCCCGGTTGGCACCAAAGTACTCGAGGGCCAGGGTGATGCCAAATGCTTCAGCGATCAACTGAAGGCGTCCCAGAGACTCGTGGAGGATCGCCTGGAAATCCAGGCCCAAATAGGCATTCCGGTAGATCCCCGGAAAGTGAATCACAAAATAATCCGGCTGATAGCGGCCGGTCAGCTGATGAAGGTTCTCTTCCAAAAATCGAAAGGCCAGTGCCCGCTTCTCGGGATCCGGATCCAGATAATAACCGTCCAGATAGTCGAAGGGGAACCAGTCGTAGAGACACAGCGGCAGGTGAATGGTATACGCCATCCCCAGTGCCTTCGCCGCATCCAGATCGGAAAAAATGCGCTCCAGCATGTCATGGTAGGGCCTGTGACGCCCAAGGCACACTTCAATTCGGGTAAAACCGAGGTTCGCGAGAGTCGCCACATCCACATTGTTTGTGTTGGAGCCCAGACTGCGGCCAAACTTGAGCGGCTCACGACCCTCTGAGCCGGTAACGCCCCGCAACTCATGAGTGGGTCCTGTACCGGCAAGTGCCTCTTGATTCTTCTGAAGTTCAGGTTGTTCAGTCTTGCCCATGGCACTTCCCCCCGGTACGCTGTTCGTCGTGGTCGGTCAGAGGCAGTCCGTGCCCCATGCTCGCCGCGTTATTCAGCCGAGCCGCCGACGTTATCAGTGTACCACATTTGCGATTTTCTGCCCACGTCGGCCCTCGGCTTTGGGTGTAAAAAAATGAGACCATCGGCAACATGATCTTTAAGCTTATAAAAGCTCAAGACCCCTGCCGATGGTCACCCTCCCCCTTCAACGCGCCTCAGGACTTCTTCGGAAACCACGGAAAGAACTTGCTCGTGACCGCCGCATAAGCCTGAAATTCGGGATTATTTTCATATTTTTTCTCGAGCATTGGCACCCCGGAGACGAACATCAACAAATACGTGATCACCGCAGAGCTGATGATGGTCGGCCAGAAACCAGTCGTTCCAATAACAATGAGGAAGATCCCCCACCACATGGTGGCTTCGCCGAAGTAGTTCGGGTGACGGGTGTACTGCCAAAGTCCCGTCTTGATGATGTGACCCTTGTTGGCAGGATCTTTCTTGAAGACCTCCAGCTGCTTGTCCCCCACGGACTCGAAATAAAAGCCGGTGAGCCAGACCAACGTGCCCAGAACGACCCAGACATTGACAGACTTGTCTGCCACCGTCACCGCATAGAGATACGCATAGGACACCACCGCCATAAAGACCGCCTGGAGGACGTAGACCTGCAGGAACGCCCTCGGGATGACCCACTTGCCCCATTCGCGGCGCCAGTTGGCATATCTGAAGTCCTCGGGTTTGCCCCAGTTACGGCGGTACAGGTGGTAAAACAGCCTGACGCCCCAGACAGTGACCAGTGCCACGAGCAGCAGGGACACCGCGTCCAGGTTGCCGTAATAAAACAGCGATGCCCAGCCTACGACCACAAAACCCAGGCCCCAGCCAAAGTCCACCACGGCGTTATTTTTCACTGCGGTCCCCAGAATAAAGAATCCCATGAAATAGAGAAAAATCACGAGCCAAGAAAACCATAACAACCCTGACATATTACCAGCCTGCTTTCTCTTGTAGGTAGGCAATCGCCGTCGCGCCCTCGCCGGCCGTTGCACCGACTACCGGTGAGATTTCCGCGATAAATTCTGGCGGCTTGCCGGTGAGTTCTTCAAAGACTCTGGCCAGTTCCATCGCCCGGTCCAGGCACGCAGCATGGACAATGACATATTCCTCCAGGCCATATTTCTCAATGTCCTCGCTGACAGACTTCACCAGCTTTTTCATAACCGCGTTGAAGGTCAGCTTGCCGCCGTAGGCCTTGCCATGGCCTTCCCGGTCCATAGTCATCAGCGGCTTGAGTCCAATCACTTTTGCTACTTTTCCGACGCTTCGACTCACCCGGCCGCTGCGCTCCAGGTATTTGACTGTATCTACAGATACCAGGATCTTGACCCGGTCCCGCATAGCCCGCATGATCTCGACGACCTCTTCAAAGCTGCGGCCTTCCTTAGCCAGATCCACCGCTTTCTTGACCATGAGGCCCTGGCCGCCGGAATTTTTAAGGGTGTTCAGGACTTCGATCTTTCGGCCGCGCTTTTCGACCACGGGTTCAAGGCCCTTGATCATGCCATAGGTGCCGCTGAGCTTGTCCGAAACCGCGAGAACCAGAATGGCTTCGTAGTAATCGCTCAAAAACATCAGGAGGTTCTCGACGTTCTTGATGGCCGGCAGCGAGCTCTGAGGCTGATCCTTGAGCGTCTTGTTCAACTCGTAGAAGTGGCCCACGGACAAGGTCACGCGGTCCAGGTGCACCACGCCCCCAATTTCCAGCTGCAGCGGAATCACCGAGATCTGATGCTCGTCAATGAAGGACTGCGGCAGGTCTGCAATAGTATCCGTCACAATGGCAAACGGGTATTTCCTGTGGTTGCGGATATCCACCTGAATCTTCATGTCGTCGACCTTGATGGCATCCAGCTGACCCACGCGGCTTAGGGCGTCAAACATAGGCTCCGGGTTGTTGGTGTGCAGGTGCACTCTCAGCTTGTCCTCCCCGCCGGCAATAACCAGGGAATCCCCATAGCGCGCTGCGATCTCCCGGATCTCTTCGACGCTTAGGCTTTTACCCTTACCTTTGTCTTTGCCCTTCTCACGGCTCGTCAGCAAAGTCTCACAACAGTAGCGGAACTCGCCGAGGGTCTCATGAGCTTCAGCGCTCCTTGGATGGGCCTCAGCTGGAATGACCGAAATCCTCTCAATCCCCGACTCCCCATGTTCAATATAGCGCTTGATGCCCTCAAGGAAGTGGTAAAAGCCCTTGGCTCCGGCATCCACCACGTTGCTTTTTCGGAGCTGTTCCAGCATTTCCGTTGTTTTTTTCAACGCGACGCTGCTGTCTGACAGCGTACGCTCGGCGTACTCCAGCAATGTGGCCGCTTTATCCTTGTGCCGTTCCAAAGAATGGATCCACTCCCGGACAACTGTTAAAATGGTGCCCTCCACAGGATTGAGCATGACACCGTAAAGCCGCTTCAGTGCCCCCTGGAGGCTGTGAATCAGCTCCTCCTGGGTCAGCGTCTCCTTGCTCTTGACCTCCATGTACCAGCCGTAGATCAGTTGGGCAAAAATGAGCCCGGAATTGCCCCTGGCGCCCATCAGCGCCCCATCCGCTGCACTGGAAAGCACAAGGTCCACCTCGTTCTCAAGGCGGATAGTCTCCATAACCGCCTTCATGGTCGAGGTCAGATTGGCCCCCGTGTCCCCGTCCGGAACGGGAAATACATTGATGCGGTCGAGCTCGCTCTTATTTTGAATCACCTCATTGGCTCCAGCCAAGATGGCATAATACACATGTCTTCCGTTGATTGAATTGGCGGTCATTTGCGATCCCTCCTCGGGAGTATAGTTACCCAGTTTGGTATCGCAATTGACAGATCTTAAGTCTTTTTCTTCTAATTTTGAAGTGATTGCATCATACAAAAATCCCCCTGGAGCCCAGACCTGTTGGTCTACGCCCCAAAGGGAGTCTTCTCTTTCTGCGTATGCTCGCCTGGGTTACTGGGTCACTTAACGCTTATATTTCCGCTGACCGCGGACAGCTCCAGTGTAAACTGGCCGCTGCCGGCCGTCGCTTCAATGCGGCGGTCCTCAATGACTTTAACATTTGCCTCAGGGCGTTCGAGCTCAAGGGTCCCCGAGGTGGAAGTGAGTTCAATCTCATGGTTGAGGGGCGCCTCGCAAGTCACCTCAAGGTTGCCCGAAGTCGTCTCCAAGCGTCCGTTTCCCCTGAGTTCATTAAGTTTCAGCAACACTTCGCCGGACACCGTCTTCACGTCCAGCTGATCAGCGCTGCCAAGGAATTCCACGTCGCCGCTGACGGCACCCAGTTCAATGTTCCGCGCCTCCAGCCCTTCCACGTAGACTCTTCCTGAAACTGAACCCGCGGAGACATTGCCCTCAAAAGGTGCTGCCCCTGGTGAACGCAGCTTGACCGCCCCTGAAACGCTTTGAAGCTCAAGATCACCGGACAGTGACTCTGGTATTTTGACCATTAATCTCAGGTTCGTGGATGTAAAGGAGTGCGGGAGCGTCAGCCCACGGTCTATATCGATCTCCAGCCGACCACCCTCCAACTTGTAGATTCGTATTTTGGGCATCTCTGTATCCAGCGGCGCAATGTAAGTCCCCGTCAGTTTGATTTCAATATCCTCCCGGGCTTCGCGGGTCACCTCCACCGACTCAAACACGGTCTCTATGGCCAGTCCTTCAGTCGCGTTCTCGCTGCTGATCTCCACCGTCCTGGTCTCATCCAGCTCAAAACGCTGGCTCCCAGCAAGGGGTGCTAAATCCTCGCCCTTCAGTCTGTCGAACAGGGCCGGTCCGGCCTCGCGCAGTGCCAGCATGGCAATGCCGCCGCCAATCAAAAGCGCTGCAATCAACCAAAGCGTAATTTTTTTCACTTGGATTACCTTCTTTCTTAAATAATTTTAGGGAGGAACAGGGCGTTATTCGCCTTGTCTTTCGAAATTTCATCGCTGTAAGTAGGTTATCGTTTTAGAATTTCCAAGGTAAAAACTTATCAGTTTTGCTTGATGATCTTGACGTTGAGCTTCAGATACTTCAGAGTCACTTGGTAGAACAGCTGGGTCAGTTTGATGGCAGCGAGGAAGATCAATCCGCCAAGTGCCGCAAGGGCGACCCCTGCGCCTAAAATGGCGACAATCAGAGTGCCTCCAACAATCCCGGCAGGAATCAAAGCAGGCGCAAACGCCACCGAACCCGTCACCGCCGCGACTATCCCGCCGAACACCAGGCCAATACCCGCTACAATCAGCGACACCGCCACTGCATAGACCGCGATCAGAATGCCCACCAGTGCCAGGTAAGGGCCAAGAATAAAGATGATATTAAAAAGTCCGAGGCCTATGGATGCCAGTACCGCCCTAAACAGATTCACAGAGCTTGGCTTTTCCTCCGCTCGCTGGATGACTTTGCTCAGTCTGAATTGTTTCGCGACCACCTCCGGCCTGCCCAGCTGCTCAAGGATGGCTTCTTCTGTCTCACCACTCTCGAGGGCGGCGTCAAAGTGCTCCTCATAATCGTACAGTATGTCATTGAGTTCCGCCTCCGGCATGCCGGAAAGCGCGCTTTTGAGCTGAGTCAGATAAGTCTGCTTGTTCATTCACCGTGCTCTCCTTCCACAATTAAGTTGACGCCCGTCACAAACCGTCGCCATTCCGCTGCCAAGGCGCCCTGCTCCAGACGCCCCCGCTCCGTCAGCGTATAGTATTTGCGCGGCGGCCCCTCTGAAGATTCCTTCAGATAAGTCGTGAACATGCCGTCATCCATCAGCCTTCGCAGTAAAGGATAAATAGTGCCCTCTGATATAGTGATATTTTTCGAAATCTCCTGAACCAGTTCATAGCCATAGCAGTCCCTGTGGCTAAGAATCGATAGTACGCACAGCTCCAGAACACCTTTCTTGAATTGTATGTTCACAGAGGATCGCCTCTTTTCTACTTTTTCATGGTTACAGCATATCACAGGGTACCTTATATTGCAAGGTAGCAAGTATTAAAAGAATCTTAAATACCTGGTTGGGGGCAATAGGCTTCAGGCCGCGCGGACAAGTTTTGAGTTGGTGACGCGGACAGCTTTTGAGTTGGTGACTGTCACCAACTCAATTTTTGTACCAGAGCTGAACCTCAAAAGCATTGTAAACACTCGCCTTCTCAAAATGATACTCCAGCACGCTCCCCCGCCCCAACCACATTCTCTCCAGTCACCCAACCCCCTGCCCGCGTCACCAACAAACCCACCCCGGCGCCGCGTCCCCCTTCTCTTTGAAGTGTGCGCCTGAGGGCGCACTGGATCATTCGACCTGTTGCAGATTAATTCGAAACGAAAGCGAAAACAAAACCACACCAATAAAAACCCAATACAAAGCAAAAACGCCGCTGAACTCGGAATCCCGAATTAAGCGGCGTTTAACCTTTATAGCTATCGATCCTTTCAGCTAGAGCCTGTTGAAAGAAAAATCCACTTAGCTCATAAACGATTTACTCAACCAACCTATTTCTTAATAATCTCATTCAAAGCGGCAACCGTGCCGGCAAAGCCCTGAAGATCTGAAGGCACAATAATTTTCGTCGCCTGGCCGTCCGCCATTTTTTCAAGCGCCTCAAAGCTCTTGATGGCAATAACTGCAGGGTCTGCGCCCGCTTCACGAATCATTTCAATGCCCTTGGCTTTAGCGCCCTGGACTTTAATAATCGCTTCCGCTTCACCTTCAGCTTCGCGAATCTGAACTTCCTTCTTAGCTTCAGCACGAAGAATCGAGGACTGCTTTTCGCCTTCTGCCTCAAGAATCATAGATTCCTTTGTGCCTTGTGCCACGAGAATCTTGGAATTCTTTTCACCTTCCGCACGAATAATGGACTCACGTCGTTCACGCTCAGCGCGCATCTGTTTTTCCATAGCATTCTGAATGTCTTCAGGCGGTATGATGTTCTTGACTTCAACGCGGTTGACCTTGATGCCCCAAGGATCCGTCGCTTCATCCAGAATCGCGCGCATCTGAGTGTTGATCAGGTCTCTGGAAGTCAGCGTTTCGTCCAGCTCCAGTTGACCAATAATGTTTCTCAGCGTCGTTGCTGCAAGATTCTCAAGGGCGACAATAGGGCGAGCAACCCCATAGGTGTAAAGCTTTGGATCAGTTACGGAATAGTAAATGACTGTGTCGATCTTCATGGTGACATTGTCCTTGGTGATGACCGGCTGCGGAGGAAAATCGACGACATTTTCCTTCAACGAAACGCGGTTTGCTACACGGTCAATGAACGGAATCTTAAAATGGAGACCCACGCTCCAGGTTGTCAGAAAAGCGCCAAGGCGCTCAATGACATAAGCCTGAGCCTGTGGTACGACTCTGATGTTGGTAATGATCAACAAAATCGCCATGAGAATGAGTAATGCTGGAATGATGAGCTTTAAAATGTCCATAAATGTAAGCCTCCCTTATAGTTTGTTGCAAATGCTGATTTCGACCTGCCTGAATGGCCGTCAGGTCATGCTTTCTTGACTATGAGCTTGACACCCTCCACCGCAATGACCTGGACCTTCGCCCCAACTTCAATGGGCTCTCCGTCTTCAGACAAGGCACTCCAAATCTGACCATTGATTTTGACCTGACCAGTGGCATAGCGCTCTATGTCTTTCAACACAGGTCCGCTCTGTCCAATGACTGCTTCCACATTGGTTTTTTCGCTCCCAATGTGAAGAAAATTCTTGGCCAGGGGCTTGGTGAAGTAGATCAGAACTGCGGCCGATACTAAAAAGACGCCAATCTGAACCGGCACAGACAATCCAATCATGGCCGCCAGAAGTGCTATTAGCGCGGCGCCAGCAAACCAGATGGTGGTAAGACCCATGGTCATTGCCTCTAGAACTGCAAAAATGATGATGAGCGCGATCCAGATGACAGATGGGCTCAGGCTGGTTAGGAAACTCATAGCGGGTCAACTCCTCTTGGTTCAAACTTTTGTGCACTTCCTCTCTATATTACCCAACATTTATTAAAATAGCATTAAAAAAGGCTTGGTATTTCCCCATTTAATTTTTCCTCAGGTTGTGGTACGCTGTAAAAAAGCCATATAAATTTTTCCGTATGATGAATGACATCGTTTTCTTTAAACCCAACAGGCTTAACCGCCTCACAGATCCAGAACGGAGGAAAATAAAATGTCCCATAACTGGAGTCTCGACGCCCTTTATCTCAGCTTTGACGACCCAAATCTCCAAACTGACTATCAGGCATGCCTGACAGTGGTCCAAACACTCATCCAGGAAAGCCAGACCCTCATAGACGGCCGACTCGAGCCTAAAAACCTCGAAGCACTGCTGAGAGCCGCAGAATCACTCTACCTCAGACTCTGGAAGCTTTCCGCCTTTGCCGCCCTCACCTTGTCAGCAGATACGTCCTGCGAACCTGCGCTGGCGCTGGAAGAAAGGCTCCGCAAGCTTCAGGCAGAGCTGACCGTGTTCGACGTCAGACTCAAGCGCGCTGTCGGTCGCATAGAGGACCTGGACCAATGGCTCCAAGACTCAGGCTCCGACTATCTCAAAGACCTTGAATTCGCCCTGGAGGAGCGGGCTGAAGCAGCCCATCACCTTCTCAGCGACGAGGAGGAAATTCTGATCGCCAAGCTCCGCATTACGGGATCGGATGCCTGGGAGACCCTGCATGCAAAACTGACTTCAACGCTGATGGCAGCCGTCCCTGACGCTCAAGGCCAAATGACCGAGTTGCCACTGTCTGCGGTCAGGGCACTGGCCCACGATCCTGATCCCGAAGTCCGGCGCCAGGCCTATTTGGCAGAGCTCACAGCGCTGCCAAAAATTGAAGACAGCATAGCCGCTTCGCTGAACTCAATCAAAGGCGAGGTGCTGACACTGACGGAGCAGCGCCGGTACAGCTCTCCCCTCGAAGCGACACTTAAAGAAGCCCGAATGTCCAGGAAGACGCTGGATGCGCTGATCAGTGCCATCGAGCAAAAGCTTCCGGAGCTTAGAAGCTATTACAAGGCAAAAGCAGCCTTGCTTGGGGATGAAAACGGCCTTAAATTCCACAACCTCTTCGCGCCTGTCGGAACTCTGTCCGAAGCCTACACTTATGAGTCTGCCATGGACTTTGTCATTCGGCATTTCAGCACGTATAATCCGGAGCTGGGCGCCTTTGCGGCCCATGCCAGAGACGAACAGTGGATCGATGTTGAGCCTCGAGCAGGCAAAGTCGGCGGCGCCTTCTGCTCCAGCCTCTACCCGGTTCGCCAGTGCCGCATCCTGACAAATTTCCAGGGCAGTCTGGGCGATGTCCTGACCCTCGCCCACGAGCTCGGCCACGGTTACCACGATTACAGGCTGGAATCCCAAAAACTCTTCAATATTGAAGTGCCAATGACCCTCGCAGAAACCGCGTCGACCTTCTGTGAGACAGTCATTGCCGACGCGGCGCTTGCGACCCTCTCCGACGCCGAAGCCATGACGGTCCTGGAAAGCAGCCTTCAGGATGCCGGGCAGGCTATTGTCGACATTTATTCCCGCTATCTCTTTGAATCCCGCCTCTTTGAGCTTAGAACGGACCACGCCCTGTCGGTGAATGAGCTGAAGGAAGAAATGCTGAAGGCCCAGGAAGCTGCCTATGGTGATGCCATGGATCCTGATGTCCGCCACCCTTACATGTGGCTGGTCAAAGGTCATTATTACAGCGCTTCAGTCAATTTCTACAACTTCCCTTATGCCTTTGGGCTGTTGTTCGCCAAGGGCCTGTATCAACTCTACAGAGAAGAAGGGACGTCCTTCCTGCCTCGGTACGACCAGCTCCTGTCCGAATCCGGAAAGGCTTCTGTAGAATCGGTCTGTGCCTCTGTGGGCATTGACGTCACCACAAAAGATTTCTGGCTGAAGTCCCTGGAGGTTATTTTGGGGGATATCCGCAGGTTCAAGACTCTGGCGAAAAATAAGGCATAAAAATAGTCTGCCGATGGTTTTGTATTATCAACCATCGGCAGACTCTCTTTTTTATCACTTCACCTCGGAATCACATGAGGATTGCCCGTCACCGGATTGACAATCAGTGTCACATCCACCGCGTAGACATCCTTGATGTATTCCTCTTTTATAACATTGGCAGGCGGCCCCTCTTTGTAAACGCGGCCATCCTTCATCATGAAGACATAGTCGCTGAACTCAATGGCAAAATTGAGGTCATGGAGAATCGCCACCACAGTGATGCCGCGCTCCTTGGTTAGCTTTCGCGTGAGACGCATCAGTTCGATCTGATGATGCAGATCAAGATGGGCAATGGGCTCGTCCAGCACCAGAATCTCAGGCTCTTGGGCAATGGCCCGGGCAATGATCACGCGCTGCTGTTCGCCGCCGCTGAGGCTGTTGATGGGAAAATCCCGCATTTCCCAGACACCTGTTGCCCTCATGGCGTCCTCGACAATTTTGTGGTCCAGGTCCGACTCCGGCTGAAATCGTCTCAGATGCGGATAACGACCCATCATGACCATCTCGTGAGAGGAAAAGTCGAACTCAGTCGCGGTGACCTGGGGCACTGAAGCTATGACCTTGCTGAGCTCCTTGTGGGAGTAAGACGCGAGGTCCCGGCCGTTCACCGTGACGATCCCTTTGCCCGAATGCACCATCCTGGTCAGGTTCTTGACAAACGTGGACTTCCCGGAACCGTTTGGTCCGACTATAGTCGTGAACGAGCCTTTACGGATGCGCATGTCCACGCCATTCAACACCGGCGTTTTGGAATACGCGAAGTGTAGACCTTCGACGAGAATTGGAAATTCCATTACACTCACCTCACACTCGACCGCGTTTTATTGCGGTACAACAGATACAGGAAATACGGCGCGCCAAAAACTGACGTTATGATGCCAATAGGCAGCTCTCCGGGCATGATCAGGGTTCTGGCCAGTGTGTCTGAAATCACCAGGAACGTCGCGCCCCCTAAGATCGAAAACGGCAGCAGAGTCCTGTGATCCGGGCCCGAAATAATCCGAACCACATGGGGGATGACGAGCCCCACAAAGCCTATGATGCCGCTGACCGAAACCGCCGCCGCTGTGACAATGGAGGCCACCACCAGAATACTCTTCTTCACCTTTTCAGTGTCCACACCGACACCCTTTGCGCTCTCCTCGCCTATGGCAAGGGCATTGAGATCCCTGGCATACATCAGCAAGTACCCTGTGCCGATGGTGATTGGCACCGCAGCCACCAGAATCTGCATCCAGTTTGCCGTCGCAAAGCTTCCCATAGTCCAGAAAATGATGTGCTCCATTTCATCGCGGTTGAGCGACATAATCAGGGAAATCATGGAGGACAGCAGATAGTTGACCGCGATCCCCGCAAGCAGCAGCGTCACCACCGGCGTCCTGTTGCCGACTCTGCCGACGTTGTAAACAATGTAAGCTGCCATAATCGCACCGGTGAATGCGCCCACCGAAACAGAGCTGAGTCCGGCGATACCTGCATTGAAGCCTGTCACAATGACTAAGGTGGCGCCTAAAGCCGCGCCGGAGGAGATCCCAAGGACGAAGGGATCTGCCATTGGATTTTTGAAGATGCCCTGATAGGCTACCCCGGATACAGACAGGGCGCTGCCAACCAAAGCGGCAAGAAAGATGCGTGGCAGGCGGATCTTCAATAGAATCGCCTCGTGTGTGGGTTTTATTTCATCCAGTTGAATCATGGTGTCAAACAACGGAATTCTGGATAACAGAATCCTGGCGCTGTCCATGAATGAAATATCTGCAGAGCCAATTGCGCTTGCGGCGACAACGGCGAGCACGAGTCCTGCAGCAAGCGCCACAAGGCCTTGAATCAGCTTTTTATTTCGCTTTTTCATGCGTGCCACACATCCTTTTTTAGTAACGGGAAACATCCGTTTTGAATTAGAACAACTCCGGATGCATTATTTTCGCGAGTTCAAGCAGTCCCTGTGCAAGTCTGGGTCCCTGAAGATCAATGAGGTTGTTGTCGACTTCCACAAGACGGCCTTCTTTGACCGCCGTCAGCTCTTTGTAGCCATTCGTGGCTTCAATGCCTGCTTTATCGTCATTGTACAGTGAGCAGATCACGAACTCCGGATCTTTCTCCACGAGCTTCTCAATGCTGTATTTCCAGCCCTCCGTGTCATTGGCGACATTAGCGCCGCCTGCCATGGTCAGCATCTGGTCAATAAACGTACCTGCGCCGGCAGTGTAATCGCCGCTCTCGCCATACCCTACAACATAATAAACGGTCTTTGGTTCGACACCGGCTACTTTTTCTTCGACCTGAGCAACAGTTGTCTTCATGTCTTCAACTATGACCTTAGCCTGATCCTGTTTGTTGAGGATATTGCCGGTCTGTGAAATGGCGTTGTAGACGCCCTCAAAAGTGTCATGGGAAGAAAGGTCGAGAACCTTGTAGCCCAGAGATTCGAGTTTGATGCGGACATCATCGTTAAACATGTTGGACACGAGAATCAGGTCCGGCTCGACAGAGGCTATGGTTTCAATGTTGGGTTCCGTGATCGTGCCGACAGAGAGGACATCCGCCACCTCAGCGGGATATTTGCAGTAGTCGGTACGGCCGACCAATTTTTCGCCCGCGCCAACGGCATAGACAATCTCTGTCGCAGCCGGCGACAATGAAACGACCTTCATAGGCTCCTGTTCAATGACAACTGTTTTGCCCGAGGCATCCGTCACTGTGAGCGGATACACGGTTACGGCTGCTTCTGCAGGTGCCTCTGCAGGCGTTTCAGCAGGTGCTTCGGCAGGCGCCTCCGGGGCAGGGGACTGGCATGCCGCCAGTGTTAAAACCAATGTGAGCATTAAGAGCAGTGACCAAAACTTCTTTTTGAACATTAAAAAAATCCTCCCTTTTTTAGGTGAGGACCGATACGGATAAGCTGGAAACCCTATTATATATAGAGTTCGCCTATGTAGCCGGTCAACCTCATCCTCGTGAGTTGATGTACCAGAAATCCTTCGGCTGGTTCCTGACTCGCGCGTTTCCAATTGCTGCGCTCACAGTAGCGGGACTGTGCCGGCTTCAAACCGGCTTCCCAATTAAGTCCGTAGACACCAAGGATTTATGTTAATTTCAGACCTATCATACCTGATCACAGAAAAAAATGCAACCCCGCTTGCATAAGTTCCGTTCTAAAGACTATCGGCTTAAATGGATCGCCTTCAGATTCACCATTAAATCCACAGTTTACCCTCTGGATGAGTGGTTTTTGTTTTCCCCACCTTCAGCGGGCTTTTACACATCCCATCCCCAAGAAAACTGAACTTTTACACAGTTCATCCACAGTTTCTGTGGATAAGTCGTATTAAGGGTGTTTATTCGACAAATTTCGATGCGAACACAGATTCGGTTATACACATAGTCCACAGGTTATCCACCGTTTTACACAGATTTTACACAAGGGATTCACAGACTTAGGGCTTTTCCTGTGGAAAACCCCATAATTTTACCGCCAGTCCGCTGCATCCCACCGCGCATCCGCCCCCAGTCTTGCTCTAAAAGTCCTTCGGGTGTACAATGTAGACAACATGAAAGCGCGTCATCCGGGAGGGATAACTTGTGAACATAAAAATTTACGGCCACGGCTGTGATAAATGTGAAAAAATGTACGCACTGGTCCTTGAGATTTTGGCTGAATACGACCTTCAAGCCGAGGTTGAAAAAGTAGAATCCCTAATGGAGATTTACAAGGCGGGTGTCATGACCACACCGGCCATGAGCATTGATGGCAAAGTGGTTTACGCCGCGAACGCGGTTCCGGGGCGCAGCAGCCTCGAAGCCCTTTTACTTCAGGAAAAGAAATAGACCCCCGGGAACTTTGAAAGGAGTCACGCCCATGAAATTGATTATTTATGATCAAGTGTGCTGAGGGTACTCGAAAATTGCGCCCATCGTGGATGAGGCCATACGACAATTGAAAGTTTCACTGGAGGTTGAAATCATAGCTGATATCCGGCTCATCAAGGCAGCCGGAGTTGAAATGATGCCGGCAATGGCACTTGAGGGCAAACTCCTGCATCAGGGCAGAACGCCTAATGTACGGGAAGCCATGACCATTTTAAGCAGCGCCCTCGCGGAGCACGGGATCAAAACTGCCCTCTACGAGTAGGGATCCACCTAAGGCTTTAAGCATAAAGGCTGCTTCGGGACACGGTATGCTCACCATGCCGCCGGAGCAGCCTTTTTAGTGGATTGTTGTACTGAAGTACGATTATTTGTGATTCAATGAGCTTCCATTAACCAAGGTGACGGCCTCGCGCAGAGGTTTAGTCAATCTTGAGTTTGGAAGTCTCTTTTAAAGTAGAGAGTGCGACGTAAGTGTAGGTATTTCGGGCAAAGTCGTTGATTCTCTCAATGACGTTCTCGAGCTCCGTGGTCGTAGAGGTTCTGACTTTGATTAAAAAGGTGGTATTTCCAGTGACTTTGTGGCATTCCAGGACTTCCGGCATAGCGACCAGCTTCTCGCCCATCTCCGCTATGCTGACATCCCCAAGTGGAATACTTATAAAGGACAGTAAGCCGGCATCAACCTCATAGGCATTCAAGACAGCTGTATACCCTTTGATGACACCTTCCTGCTCAAGCTTTTTCACGCGCTCCTTGGTCGCCGTGGTTGACAGACCAATGGTTCGTCCCAATTCAGAAATGGACAGCTTGGCGTCGTCCTGAAGGATTCTTAGGATTTCCTTATCTGTTGCGTCCATGATTTACTTTCCTCCCCCGATCGCGCCTTGCGGCTATTGCGCCTGACGGCTACTCGCGTCATTTGGCTACTCGCGCCACATTGGCTGTGGTCTCATTGAAACGATTATAGCCTTTTTTTTGCTTTTGTGCAATAATAGTCAATAAACCCTTAAATTTAACTGAAAATCATGCAATGAGATTTAAAAATCACTTGAAAGACAGGAGGCTTCCGTGCGTGAAACTCGTGACCATACATACAGACGGCGGCTGCGCCGGCAATCAATCGGATCAAAACTTTGGCGGTTGGGGAGCGCTCCTCGAATACAACGACAACGTCAAAACCCTCTACGGCGGAGAGATTGACACCACCAACAACCGCATGGAGATGACTGCCGTGCTGGAAGCCCTTAAAGTCCTTAAATCCAAGGATCTGTCTGTTGAAATCTATTCAGACAGCGCCTATCTGGTCAACTGCTTTCGAGAGCGCTGGTATGATAAATGGCGTTTGAACGGCTGGATCAATTCTTCCCGGCAGCCGGTCGAAAACAGAGACCTATGGGAAGCACTGCTGCCCTTGGTCGAAAGCTTCAGCAAAATAGAATTCTTAAAAATCAAAGGTCATCTCAATCTGAAAAAAACGACAGAAGTCCGCCAGTGGAAGGAAAAGATTGAGCGCTACAATGGACGCACCTATTCTGAGGACACCTTCAAGCATCTGCTCGAAATGAATGCCAAGGTTGACGCCCTTGCCAACCAAGGTATTGATGAGATGAAATTAAAGAGCCAGCCTATGTAGACTTTGCGCTCATTATACGCCACACACCAAAACCGCCGTCAGATGACTGCGGTTTTTTTAGGTTTCATGTTGTTCTCACAGCCAGCAAACGCCGCTACAATAAGCTGAGTCCCTCAGCCTGAAGCTCGGCTTCTCTTTCCTTAAGGGCGTCGACGACCGTCTGAATGTGTTCCATTAACTCAAAACCAAGCGCTTCAGCGCCTTTTTCAATTTCCTCCCGGTTCACCGCCCGTGCAAACGCTTTATCCTTCAGTTTTTTCCTGACGGATTTAGCTTCAAGGCCTTCAAAGCCGTCAGGCCGCACCAGTGCCACCGCAACTACAAAGCTGGCAAGCTCGTCGCAGGCGTAAAGCATTTTCGCCATCAGCGTCTCCCTTGGCGTCTCCGTATAATCTGCATGGCCTTTTACGGCCAGCACAAACTCATCCGGAAAATTCCTGTGCTCGAGCAGGTCTACAGCGACATAAGGATGCCTATCCGGAAATTTTTCGTAATCCAGGTCGTGAAGCAGTCCGAGCGCTGACCAAACTTCAACGTTCTCTCCCAGGCGTTTTGCGTAGCCGCGCATGGCGGCCTCAACGGCGAGGGCATGCTTCCTAAGGCTTTCCGTCTCTACAAACTCTTTAAGAAGCACCCAGGCTTGATCTCTGGTGACCATCATTGGTTAAAACCTCCTTAATTCAAACTCACTCTCTAACTTCTTTATACCACTTTCCGCTCTTTCAAATCGAGTTTCCGGACACACAAAAAGCGGCGCCTTCGCGCCGCTTTCCTCAACTTTTAAACATCCACAAATGGATTAGTAATTCGATTCCTTGACTTCAAAATAGCCCTGAGGCTTCTTGCAAGTCGGGCAAACGCCAGGCGCTTTTTCGCCTTCGTGGACATAACCGCACTCGCGGCATTTCCAGCGCGTCTTTTCCTTTTTGGCAAAGACTTCCTCGTTAGCGCAGTTTTCTGCCAGTTTGAGATAGCGCATTTCGTGCTCATACTCAACTTTCGAGATCATGCGGTAAGCCGTGGCGACATCCTTAAAGCCCTCTTCTTCAGCGACTTTGGCGAACATAGGATACAGCACGGTGTGCTCCTCGTTTTCGCCATGCGCTGACGCAAGAAGGTTCTCATAAGTTGAGCCCACTGTGCCTGCAGGGTAAGCCGCGGTGATTTCAAGGGCTTCACCGGCTGTCAGGAAGTTGAAGAAAATTTCTGCGTGAACGCGCTCGTTGTCGGCCGTTTCGTTGAACAGGCCGGCGATTTGCTCGTAACCCTCTTCAATAGCCTTCTTTGCGAACATTTGGTAGCGATTTCTCGCTTGTGATTCACCAGCGAAGGATTTCAAAAGGTTCTTTTCTGTTTGTGTTCCCTTAATGGCTGACATTATGTCCCTCCTGATTATGTAAATTCTTCCGGCCGGACAAAATTGTCCGGCCGGCCATCAAATCTCTTTTTGCTTGGCAACCTTACTCAGCAGCCGGATTGAACACGCGCGCTCTGAACTCGCGGTCCATCATTAAAATGCCATTGCCCTTGCCGTCAATAAGCTTGAGTTCAGAAATAATTGCTTCTGCATTTGACTCTTCTTCCACCTGCTCATCAATGAACCAGTTCAGGAAGCTCTTAGTCGCATGGTCTCTCTCGTCAATGGCGATGTCCATGATGTTGTTGATCAGGCTGGTGACGTGCTGCTCGTGAGCAAGCACTTCTTCATACACATCCACGACGTTTTCCCACTCGACTTTTGGACCGTCAATTTTTGTCAAAATGACACGACCGCCGCGCTCATTGACAAAATCAAACATTTTCATTGCATGGAACTGCTCTTCCTGAAACTGAACGCGCATCCAGTTCGCGAAGCCAGGGAGGTTTTGCGCTTCGAAATACGCTGCCATGGAAAGATACAGATACGCTGAGTACAACTCTGCGTTGATTTGAATGTTGAAAGCTTCTTCTACTCTTTTGTTAATCATGCTCCGTCACTCCTGTACTGCCTTCAGACTTACCTCTGAAAGTCGCTGTGTTTTAGTGTTATTCAAGTGCGGTAAGTAACTATTACGCTTCTGAGCTCCAGTGTCCGTGAAGATTGCAGTACTCGCGGGCTGAAACCGTCTCAGCGTTTGTGCAGAAATAAGCAACCGGCTCATCGCCTGGCTTGAGGAATGCCGTCAACACTTCTTTGCCCGTCAGAAGCTCAATCCACTGAATGTAGTGAGCTTCCGTCATAGGGTGAAGTGTGGAACCGACGGTGACCTTGTAGCCGCCCTCGACTTTTTCAATGACCGGAACGTGCTTCTCAGTAGAGGAGTCCGCTTTTTTCTCTTCCATAAACGTCATAGGCTGACCACAGCAGACGAGCTCGCCGCCGCCCTCGTTATAGACCTCTACTATGTTTCCGCAAAGTTCACATTTAAATACGCCAAGATACTTAGCCAAATTGTTTCCCTCCTACTAGTCATACTACTGGATCTGATTGCACCCAGAGCATAGTCCTTTGTAATACACATGCTTCTCTCGAACTTCCGATCCCTCTGGACCGCCGTAACGCAATTGATCCGCTTCAACGTCAAAATCGAATACCTTCTGGCAGGAAACACATTTGAAGTGCCCGTGCAATGAAGTATCCGCGTCATAGCGGGCTTCATTTTCCTCAATGGAAATCAGGTATGCGATCCGGTTTTCAACAAAGAGGTTCAAGGTGTTGTAGACCGTCGTCTTGGAGAGTGTCGGTATTTCGGGAACAAGCGCGCGGTAAATTGTATCCACGGTAGGATGCTCCTTCGTATGCATCAGATACTCAAAAATCCGGATCCTCTGATAGGAGGGCTTGATACCGCTTTCTTTCAAATACTCGCTGATGTTCTCGATCTTCCTGAGCATGTTGCCCTGACTCCCTTCGATGATGCTTATAACTAACGGTCTATTCCGGTTCGAACATATCCTTGCCAACGCCGCAAAGCGGGCAAACCCAATCATCCGGAATATCAGCGAAAGCAGTGCCTGGCGCTACGCCGCCATCTGGATCTCCGAGCTCAGGATCATAAACATAACCGCATGCAGTGCAAACATATTTTTCCATAAACAGTCTCCTTTCAAAATGGGGTTCGGTCACCATTGGCTAAGGCTCTTAAAGCTTTGCCACTGGCCCTTCAACATCAAATGTGACCGGTTTAGACCGGCTCAAACATATCCTTGCCAACGCCGCAAAGAGGACAGACCCAATCATCTGGAATGTCTTCGAAGGCAGTGCCCGGCGCTACGCCACTGTCAGGGTCGCCAATTGCTGGATCGTACTCATAGCCGCAAGCTGTGCAAACGTATTTCATGTGTAATCCTCCCTGTTTGTTTTATTGTTGAACCGGTATTTCACCGGTTTCAAACCGAACTGCTATCTAAAAAAAGTAAGACGTTTTTGCCGATGGTTCCAGCAGCCCAAACTTCGCTTTATTTCACTATTTCATAAAAACAGCGCTTTGGTGAGTAGATTTTGCCCTCATCTTTAAGCTGTTTAATAGCCTTATCAACATCTTTCTTGTCAGCGCCTGTCTTTTCGACAATATCTCCGGGACGGACAGCGTCGCCCGCGTCCTCAAATGCTTTTAAAACCTCTTGTTTAAGATCCAATCTCAACAAGCCTCCTTTTCAAAATGTAATGATTACATTTTTATACTAACATATTAATTTCTGCGCCGTCAACCTTTTTCTGATGGTTAGAATAGTTATGACCATCGGCTAAGCGGCATAATGCTTTATTATTATACCTAAAAACAGGTTGCCTAAACTTAAATCTGTTTTTTTGTGCGAAGCCATACCCCTTTATTGCGATTTTAGACCTCAGTAATGGGTAATAGTACGTCGTACCGCACTTTTTATCAGAGAACTTGAAGGAGGCACCCCTCATGGAAAGAAAATCGTATGATATTGTCATTATTGGCAATGCCGCTGCCGGGACAGGCGCTGTGGAAAGCATCCGCAGTCTCAGCCCCGACGCGACGGTGCTCATGATCACTTCCGAGCCTGAACTCGGCTATTTTCGACCGATGGTCAGTTATTACCTCTATGACGCCCACAAGCCAAACTACTTCTACCTCCACCCCCGGGAATGGTACGAGGATAACCGCATTGACCTGTGTCTTGGAACCACGGTCACTGAGCTCCTTCCGGCCGAAAAGTGCCTGAAGACTGAGGATGGGACTCGGTACAGTTACGACCGGTTGATCTTGGCCAACGGCAGCAGAAATAACGTGCCGCCTATTCGCAATATCGACAAAGCCGGGGTGTTTACGGTGCGGACCAAACAGGACGCGGACGACATCAAGGCGTACGCGAAGAACGTTCAGGAAGCCGTGGTTATTGGCGGCGGGCTTCTCGGACTTGAATTTGCCTGGGGACTGAAAAACCTGGGCCTGGACGTCACCGTCCTGGAAATTGCAGATCGTCTGCTGCCTCGCCAGCTGGACCATGAAGGTTCCAGGTTGTTTGAGGAAGGTGTCTTGAAGACCGGCATCAAAGTCCGAAAGGAAGTTAAAATCCAGGAGCTGATTGGCAAAGATGCCGTTGAGGGCGTGCTGGTCGGAGAAGGCGCCGGAGAAATCATCAACGCCCAGATGGTCCTCGTCTCTGCAGGCGTCAAACCCAACAAGGAGCTGGCAGAAGCAGCCGGCATCGCCTGCAGCCGCGGGGTTATTGTGGATGAGGCCATGAGAACCAGCGCTGAAGGCATCTACGCGGCCGGAGACGTTGCGGAAGTGGGCGGCTTTGTCTTTGGGCTGTGGCCTATGTCCCTGGAGATGGGCAAAGTGGCCGGCACAGGTGCTGCGGGAACAGAGGCGGCCTGGAAAATGACCGTGCCGTCCAGCATTTTCAAGAGCATGAACATGCAGGTGTTTTCAGTCGGAGACATCATGACCTTTGAATCCAAAGGCCTCCGGAGTATCACGGATTACGACAGGCACAGCGGTGTCTATAAAAAGCTTTACTTTGAAGACGGAGTCTACGTCGGCGGGATCCAGATGGGCAGCCTGAATAAGTCGGGCGTGATGCAGAAGTCCATTGGTAAAGGCGTCAGTGTGTCGCAGATGGTAGAGGATGTCATAGAAAAATAAGAGACGAGAGAGGGCATTGGATCACTCTGATGCCCTCTCTCGTCTCTCACTTTTTTGCGGAAGATGAAACTCGGTGTCAGACACTGAGTTTCAAAGCTCGGTGTCAATAGACGTCGGCCGCTGCGGCTGGCGCCTATCGACCCCCAGGTTCTCTTTGGGACCCCAAGTGTCTTCCTTTTTTCCTCATGTCTTACTCCGACAATCCCGCCTTCATCAGCAAATGCTGATAGGTTCTACGGTCAATGACCTCCCCTTGAAGCAGTCTCACTTCATAGTTTTCGTTGCCGGCAAAGGCCTCATAGGCGGCTTTCAGCGGCCCTTCAAAATATGGGGCTGCAGCATGGCTGTCCACTGCATAACCCAGTTTCTCCAAGGCCTTTCGGAGCTTCCCTGCGATCTCAGGTGTCACATCGAGGTGGTCCTTCTTGGCAGGCGCTTCAAAGTACATTTCGTGAAGGGTCAGCAGATGCTCGAGTTTTTCTATAGGCTGCGGATCATCATCCACCCTGAGGTCGATCGCGCGGTCATTATAGCCGCCGTAGCTGCCGTTCTCACGGACGATCAGCAGTGCGGCAGACTGTCTGCCGCGGCTGTCGCCCCCGGCGCTCTGCGCTGCCTTCAAAGCTTCCAGCAGCCGTCTGGCCAGGGTGCCCTCCGTGCTTTCGAAGGTATCTGCCAGGGCGGTCACTGTGTCACCACTGACAAGAATATTGCCCTGGCAGGCATAATTGTCACCATAGAGTCCGCCTGCCCATAGATGGCAGCGCTCCCCCGTATAGGAAACGGCATTGCCCTGAGCATCCACTATGCCGACCTGTCGGTCTTCCCTGCCTTCATCCAGCGCCAGCAAGGCCTTCAGTGTCTCCTCCGCAGTGTAGCCCTTCTTAAGAAGCGCCAGGCCAAGTTCGCCGTAATCCAAATTGGCGTAGGCTTGTGTTGCAATAGCGCCCACATTGGCTTTAGCCCAGGGTACCACGGCACCAACAGCCAAAAACTTGGACTGGACAGCAACACCCAGCTCCTGGGTGACCGGATCCCGGGCGACAATGGAAAAAGTTGAGATGTTCTTCATAGTTATAACGCCTCCTCGCGTAAAGTGCACAGCAACTGAATTATCACTATAAATATCCGTTGATTCACAAGTCAAACAAAAGAAAAAGGGACAGACCGGCGCCCCCATGATCCGGCGCGCGCAGAGGTAAACCGCGGCGCCTGTGGGTTTGTCAGACTGTCCCTTTAATATTGCTATTTAGAAAACTGCAGAATCATGTGAATGATGTGCTCCATCCGCTCTGCTTCGACCTTGCCGTCCTCATCCGGATCCAAAAGGCACTCCAAGGCATGGCTTTCCATGACCATGAGACCAATCTTGTGCACCGAAGACTTAATAGCGAGGATCTGTGTCAGGACATCTTCACAGCCTTTGCCTTCATCCACCATCTTTTCGATGCCGGCAATATGGCCCTTGACTGTTCTCAGTCGGTTGATGATGTCTTTGCGGTTTTTTTCCATGGATTTTTCGTTATACAGCTCCATAAAACTGCCTCCTTTAGATAAAGAGGTTCACGTCAGCCTCTTCAGCAGCGCCAAGGTAAGTTGCGACACCGGAGTATTCAATGCCGTCGATCAGCTCTTCTTTTTCAACGCCGAGCACGTCCATGGACATGGTGCAGGCGATCATGCGTACACCATTCTCAAGCGCTTGATGGAGCAAGGTTTCGAGGGTGTCAACATTCTTGCTCTTCATGATGTTTTTCATCATCACAGGTCCAATGCCAAACATATGCATTTTAGACAGTCCAAGCTTAGTGGTGCCCTTTGGCAGCATGATGCTGAACATTCTGGCCATGAAACCCTTTGGTACTGATGGCGGGTTCGCCTTCTTCAGGATATTGAGACCCCAGAAGGTGTAGAACATGGTAACTTTTCTGCCCATTGCCGCCGCGCCATTGGCAATGATCAGGGATGCCATGGCCTTATCCAGGTCGCCGCTGAAGACGACGAGGGTCTTGTCATTAGGAAGCTCAGACAGGTTGTGCGCCGGTTTGTGCTCACTGGTGCCTTTCATGACGTTGGCGAAAACGTTTTTCTTGTCGCCTTTGCCGGATGCAAGAAGCGTATTGCCTGTCTTCTTTGCCCAAGTCGCAATATCATTGACGAAGCCGGGATCAGTTGCAGTGACTTCCAGGACATCTCCAGGCGCCATTTCTTCCATGCGCTTGTACACTTGAAGAATCGGGCCAGGGCACTGAAGTCCGCAGGCGTTGAGCTTCACGACATTGCCTGTCTGTTTGACAGCCTTTGAGATGACCTCGCCGGAATCGGTGAGCTCAGACTCAGCCGGCATGCCGCAGCTGCCGCCATCCGCGCCGCCGCAGAGGGAACCGCCGCACTTGTCGATGTTGGCCGGGTCTTGGCAGAAGACATTTTGGAAAGTCGTATAGCCGCCGCTGAGGTTGCGAACATCCTCAAAGCCGAGCTGCTTCAAAATGCGGGCCGCAATGTAGCCGCGAAGGCCTACAGCACAGTATACCACGATGGTTTTGCTCTTGTCGAGTTCGCCATGACGCGCTCTGAGCTCATCCACAGGAATGTTGACCGAGCCGCCTACATAGCCGAGCTCGCGCTCTACTGCGTCGCGAACGTCGACAATGACACTCTTTTCAGCATCGAGGGCATCCAGCTCATGCCACTGGATGACTTTGAGATCGCCTCTCAGGATATTTTCTGCGGTGAAGCCAGCCATGTTGACCGGATCCTTGGCGGAAGAGTACGGCGGCGCGTAAGCCAGCTCGAGCTCTTTGAGATCTTCTATAGTTCCGCCAAAGCGGATGGCGGTTGCAATGACGTCAATGCGTTTGTCGACGCCCTCGTAACCTACTATTTGGGAACCCAGCACTTTGCCCTTGACGTCGAAGATGAGCTTGAGCGCCATCGGCAGAGCACCTGGGTAGTAGCCGGCATGGGACTTTGAGTGAATTATGGAGGTCCAGAAGTCAACGCCGTAGACTTTGCCTGAGCGCTTCAGGGATTTCTCGTTGACGCCTGTGCTGGCAACAGTGAGGTCGAAGACCTTGGCGATGGAAGTACCCTGGGTGCCCTTGTAGACTTCGCTTGCGCCGGCAATGTTATTGGCTGCGATTCGGCCTTGTTTGTTGGCAGGACCCGCGAGTGGCACCATAGCTTTGATGCCTTGGACGAAGTCCGTGACTTCAATGGCGTCGCCAATCGCGTAGATGTTCGGGTCACTGGTCTTCAGCATGCCGTCGACCACAATGCCGCCGCGCTCGTTGAGTTCGAGGCCGGCTTCCTTTGCGAGCTGTGTCTGAGGCCGGACGCCAATGGAAAGGAGCACAATTTCCGCGTCCACTTTAGCACCGCTGGCCAATGTCACCGTGGTAATGCCGTTGTTGTAGTTGAATTCCTTGACGCCGTCGCCGAGTCTCAGATCGACGCCTTTATTTCTCAGGTGCGCATGAACTTGCTGTGCCATCTCGAAATCGATTGGTGCCATAACCTGGTCCAGCATCTCGATAACGCTGACCTGAATACCGCGGTCCCAAAGGTTCTCCGCCATCTCGAGACCTATAAAACCGCCGCCGATCACTGCCGCGCGCTTTGGCTTGAGGTTGTCGACAAAGCCTTTGATCGCATCTGTATCAGGAATGTTCCAAAGGGTGAATATGTTCGGGTTGTTGATGCCCGGAATTGGTGGCTTAAGTGGCGTCGAACCTGGTGACAGGACCAGGACGTCGTAGCTCTCCTCGTACTTTTGCCCGCTGGCCAGGTTGATAACTTCAATGGACTTCTTCTCACGGTTGATGCTGAGGACTTCGTTTTGAACGCGGACGTCAATTTTGAAACGCGCCTTCATAGCTTCCGGTGTCTGTACAAGCAGTGCCGATCGCTCTTCAATAGTCTCGCCGATATAATACGGCAGGCCGCAGTTCGCAAATGAAATGTACTCGCCTTTCTCAAACAAAATAATTTCCGCTGTTTCATCCACACGTCTGAGTCGTGCTGCTGCACTTGCGCCACCGGCGACACCGCCGACAATCAATACTTTTTTTCCCACTTTGAACCCTCCAATTAGGTTTAAGTTAGTTGTGATGTTTAGATTTTCCATTTACCCCCACCCCTGCGGGGGCGACTATGGTTTTAATATACGCTTACCCAACTCGTTTGTCAATAGATTATCAGCACGAACGCCACAAAAAACTAATCACCCCGCCAGGAGGGATTCCCGGCGGGGTGACTTATGTTTCATTGGAGTATTGAAATCTCAAAGTGCTTTAATCAGCGTGGATATCAGTATCAGCTTCAGACTAAGCCATGAACAGCTTGATGTCATCCTCAACGGAGCCGATGCCTGCGATGCCGAACGTATTCACGAGTACGTTTGCAACGTTAGGAGACAGGAACGCAGGGAGCGTTGGTCCAAGGTGGATGTTCTTGACGCCGAGATACAGAAGGGCGAGAAGGACGATGACAGCCTTTTGCTCATACCATGCGATGTTGTAAGCGATTGGAAGATCGTTGACGTCATTGAGCTCGAAAACTTCTTTAAGCTTGAGAGCTATGACGGCGAGGGAGTAAGAGTCGTTGCACTGACCAGCGTCGAGGACTCTAGGAATACCGCCGATGTCCCCGAGCGGAAGCTTGTTGTAACGGTATTTCGCACAGCCGGCTGTCAAAATGACCGTGTCATTTGGAAGCGCCTTAGCGAATTCTGTATAATAGTCACGATCTTTCATGCGGCCGTCGCAGCCTGCCATGACGAAGAACTTCTTGATTGCGCCGGATTTAACCGCGTCAACCACTGCACCTGCAAGTTCAAAGACCTGAGCGTGGGCAAAGCCACCAACGATCTCGCCAGTCTCGATCTCAACCGGAGCTGCGCAAGTTTTAGCCATTTCGATGACTGCGCTGAAGTCCTTAGCGCCGCCTTCAGGACGATCCGCAATGTGAGGGCAGCCCGGGAAGCCAGCTGCGCCTGTTGTGAACAGCTTGCTCTTGTAGCTGTCCTTAGGAGGCACGATACAGTTGGTCGTCATGAGGATTGGGCCGTTGAAGGACTCGAACTCCTCATTTTGCTTCCACCAAGCGTTGCCGTAGTTGCCGACAAAGTGTTTGTAAGCTTTGAATTTAGGATAGTAGTTCGCAGGAAGCATTTCGCTGTGTGTATAGACGTCAACACCAGTGCCTTCTGTTTGCTTGAGGAGCTCTTCCATATCGCGGAGGTCGTGGCCTGAAATCAGGATCCCTGGGTTCTTGCCAACACCAATGTTGACTTTTGTGATCTCCGGATTGCCGTAAGTGGACGTGTTGGCTTTGTCGAGGAGCGCCATAACGTTGACACCGTATTCGCCGGTCTTGAGGACTAACGCCACGAGCTCGTCTGCAGAAAGCGCGTCGTTCGTCGTTGCAACGAGGGCTTCTTCAGCGAAAGCAGCAATCGTCAAATCTTCGTAGCCGAGGTTCATAGCGTGCTCAGCATAAGCCGCCATGCCTTTGAGGCCGTAGATGATCAGCTCGCGAAGGGAGCGGACATCTTCATTTTCCGTCGCGAGGACACCAACGCTTGTCGCCTTCGCGTCAAACTCAGCTTCTGTAGATGCTGTCCAAGTTGCAGACTCATGTAAATCAGCAGGAATTTCAACGCCGTTAGCTACGAGAGCGGCTTTGATTTCCTCACGGAGCGCAAGTGCGTCCTGAATGCGCTTAACGAAAGCGGCTTTGTCAAAGTTAGCGTTAGTAATGGTTGTAAAGAGGCCTTCAACAATAAAACGGTCTGTTCTCTTTGGAGAGAGGCCCTTTTCACGAGCGATCAGATCAAATTTTGAAATGCCTTTAAGCACGAAAACGAGAAGGTCCTGAAGGTTAGCGACGTCCTCCGGCTTGCCGCAGACACCACGGACGGTGCAGCCTACGCCTTTGGAAGCTTCCTGGCACTGATAACAAAACATGGACATAAATCAATCTCCTTTCAAATTGTTATTAAGGGTTTGATGTGAACTTCTTAAGCCCACTATAACCCTTTATATCCAACTTAGCGGTAACACATGTTACACATCTTGATAAGATCATCAATTTCTTTAAGTATTCTCTTGTAATTTTTTTGCCGTTGGTCACCCAATCCCACACCCTTTGATTCCGTAAAGCAAAGGGTTGGCCCTTATAATGGGGGCCAACCCTTGGGGTCAATCTATAAAATCTCACCATTTTGCTTAATGGTCACTTCATTGTAAGGGAAAATTCTTCCGGACTGAAGCATGGCGCTCTTGACCGCGTGGGTGATCCCGGAGCAGCAAGGCACCTGCATGCGCACCACGGTGACAGACTTCAAATCGTTCACGGTGAACAGCTCCGCCAGCTTGTTGATGTAGTGCTGGTTGTCGTCCAGCTTAGGACAACCGATCAGCACCACTCTGCCCTTGACGAAATCCTTGTGGAAGTCCCCGTAGGCAAAGGCTGTGCAGTCCGCTGCGATCAGCAGGTCTGCGTTCTGCAGGAACTCAGCGCGCGTGTTGACCAGATTGATCTGAACCGGCCAGGTCGTCAGCTCAGAAGGTCTGACCCCTTCTGAAGACCCTTGAGCAGGTGCAGGCGCCGATGGTTTCATCACCTGATCCATCGCTTTTCGTTCGATGGTCATTGGCTTCGAGCTCGGGCAGCCGCAGTCGCAACCGCAATCCTCTTCCGCTTTTGCTGGTGCGCTTGCCTTTGGCGCACTGTGGAAGCCCGCCGGCGGAGGTGTAAATCCAAATGGTGCCTTGGCAGCCGCGAGTCTTGCGTCCACTGCTTCCTGAGAATATTCATCCGCTTCCCGTTCGATGATCTTGATCGCGTCTGTCGGACAAGCCGGGAGACAGTCCCCCAAACCATCACAGTACATGTCGCTCACCAATCTCGCCTTGCCGTTCACCATTTCAATGGCGCCTTCATGGCAGGCATCCACGCACAATCTACAGCCGTTGCAAAGCGCCTCGTTGATTTCGACGATTTTTCTTTTCATTCTTAATCTCTCCGTTCTATCCAAGTCCGTTATGTAAATTTCACGTCAGTTAACTTCTCAACACTTTGTAATTCATTCAAATTAGGGGTTTCTACAAACAGGCCTTATGCCTTGAACTTATGCTTAGATTATATTAATCTTAAACTGATATGTATGTAACCCACGTTACAAAATGAGAAAAGGTGATAAAAATGAGCAATAACTTAACAATATTAAAAAGTTGCCGCCTCTTCGCCAATCTCCACGAGGGGCAGATTGCCCACCTGCTCAATGTCCTCGGCGCCAAGACCATCACCTATAAGCGGGACGCCACCATTGCCATTGAAGGCGACAAGTGCGACCGCCTTGGGATTGTCCTGGACGGCAAGATCGACCTCCAAAATATCCTGCCCTCCGGCAAAGTTGTCACGCTGATCCAGTTCGGACCTGGGGAAGTCTTCGGTGAAGCACTGATTTTCTCAAAACAGACAGAATACCCCGTCACTATCCTCAGCGCCACCGCTTCAACCATTATGTTTATTGAAAAGAAGGAAGTTGTCTTTCTTCTTACCCACCATCCCGTCCTCCTGGAAAATTTTCTGGGACTCCTTTCAGACAAGCTCTTTCTGATGAATAAGAAAGTCAAAGTTCTGGCTCTGGAAACTATCCGTCAGAAGATCTGCGACTTTATCCTGAAGGAGTACAAAAAACAGAAAAAAATGAAACTTGATATCCCTTTTTCTCGGAAGGAAATGGCCGAGCTCATGTCCCTTCAGCGCCCCTCACTGTCTCGTGAGCTGATCAACATGCGCGAGGAGGGTTTGATAGACTTCGACAAGCACACAATAGAAATCCTGGATTTGGAAGGTATTGAACTCGAAATCTTATAAACCCTTTGTTTTGCCGATGGTCACCTCAGCCACACCCCTCCCAGGTGTGGCTTTTTTTTTTGGTGAGGAAACTGGGTGTCAGACACCCAGTTTCCTATCCTTGTCCTTTCCCCATAAAAAAAACCCTTTCTCCCAGCCGGAAAAAGGGCGCATTATCATGATTCACTTGTAGTGCCTAGGCTTTAAGAAGCTCATCCAATCTTGTTTTGTCAAAGCCTTGAACCACTTCGTCATCCACATAAATGACCGGTACGCCCATAAAGCCCTTGGACATCAGTTCTTTTCTAGCAACCGTATCTGTTGAGACATTCTTCTCTTCGAACTCAACATTGTTTTCCTTCAGATAATTCTTAGCAAGGTGGCAGTAACTGCAGGTGGAGCTCGTGTAAACCACTACTTTTTTGCTCATGCCATATACCTCCAATTTCAGATTAGCAGCGGGATCCGCCGTATTGCGAGCGAACCACAAAGCCTTTTGAGAAAAAGTTTTTCATGAAGTCGATTTCAAAAGTCTTGAACTGGTCTTTGAGGTCTTTTTCGACCATGAGTTTTCCGCCAGCAAAATCTTCTGTGTAGTCATTCTCCTTTTGCTCATCCAGAGCAATGCCGAAAACGGGACCACCTCAGCCAATGCCGCGGACAAAGACGCGGAAGTTCATAGCGGTGTTCTTTCGGGTTTCAAGCGTATTTATGAGTTCTTTCTTAGCTTCTTCAGTCACTTTAAAAACCATGATATACCCTCCTTAAGTCCCCCTGGGTGGGGGGTTGTCTTCATAATAAACCATGGGGGGGTATTTTGTCAACACAAAATTTTAAGCAGACACCGCTTCCGCTTTGGCTTTCTTCTTCGCAATGAATCATTAAAACCGACCTCGTTTTCTTTATTCCCTGAATGGATTAAAGTTAAACACAAGCGAACTTTATACTTTAATACTTTGTTTTCATTCGCTTCAAACTTCACGTATCCCCCAAAAACAGGGTTATATTGGGATGCCCAGGGATCAATACGTTCGTTTATGCACATGATCCACAGGTTATCCACAGTTTTCCACAACCTTGTCCACAAAAAGTGTGAACTTTCCTGATTATCATTCTCAGATCACTACGTGAATCGAAGGCAAGAACTTGGAAGAATTAGTGGATGGGTGGGTTAGGTGACCATCGGCTAATGTATTTAAGAGCATCACGGGATAGTGTATACTGATAACGGAAAGGAAGTGACACCATGACGGTCTGGAAATCCCACGGTCTGCGCGGCGATGCCCTCGAATCGCTGCTCCTGAAGACCCACGACTACTACCGCTCCAAGCAGCTGGCGCGGATCGACAAAATTCACGTGCCCGTCAAGGTGGTGGAGCTGGACGAGCGCGGCATGATCACCAAGGCCTATTTTGAGAAGAAGTCCACCATAGACTTTCAGGGCGTGATCCAGGGGGTGGGTGTGGCGTTCGAAGCCAAGGAAACCCACCAGAAGAATCTGCCTCTTTACAATATTCACGAGCATCAGGTCGAGTTCATGCGGGACATTGACCTCCAGGGCGGGCTGACCTTTATCATTGTGCATTTCAAATTCAACGATACCTACTTCCTCATACCGTACGAGGTCGTGCGGCATTACTATTATGGAAAGGCGCGCAAATCCATCCCCTACAGCGCCATGAGTGAGCAGTACAAGATTGAGCTGTCTGCCATGGGGGTGCTGAACTATCTTCCGGCCCTCAATAACTATGTGAGAGAAAAGATGAAGGAAAAACAAAAATAAAATGAGGTGCCGGGTCCTCAGTTCTTTGAAACGGGGGTCCGGCACCTCTTCATATGTTCAGTAATCTTATTTTAGTTCCTCAAACGCATTCGCGAGCCTTGCAAAGGCCTCAATGGTCAGAGCCTCACCACGAAGGTTCGGGGCGATCTCGACCGCTTCAAGCGCCTCCAGAATCTTGTCCTTTGGCATGGACAGCCCGGCGCTGAGGGCATTGAGCAAAGTCTTGCGCCGCTGGCCGAAGGCCGCTTTGACGACCTTGAAGAAAAAGTCCGGATTGAGCAGCTCAACACAGGGCTTTTCGCGAAGCTTTAAGCGAATCACCAGACTCTCGACACTGGGCTGGGGCATGAAGACCGTCGGCGGCACTTTTTGGACTACGCTGGCTTCGCAATAATACTGCACTGCTATGGACAGCGACCCGTAAGCCTTTGTGGACGGGGATGCCGTCATCCGCTCAGCCACTTCCTTCTGAATCATAACTACAATTTCAGATACCGGCAGCCGCTCTTCAAGGAACCGCATAAGGATAGGCGTTGTGACATAATAGGGCAGATTAGCGACGACCTTGGGCTTTCTATCTCCAAAATGCTCCTTTAAGAGCGCTTTGACATCGACCTCCAGAATGTCCCCATGAACGACCTCGACATTGTCGAGTCCCTCCAGCGTTTCATTCAGGACGGGCAGGAGACTGGAGTCGATCTCCACTGCCACGACCTTTTCAGCATGGGCTGCCAGAACCTGAGTCATGACGCCAATTCCAGGCCCAATTTCCAGGACCATGTCCTCCGGCCCGACCTCCGCATTGGCGACGATCCGGTTGACGGTTCCCTCATCGATCAGAAAGTTCTGTCCCAGGCTTTTCGAAAAGCGGAAGCCGTATTTGTCCATAATATAGCGTATGGTGGATGGTGAAGTGAGCTTCAGCATGTCTGTGGGCCTCCATTTTCAAGATCAATTGCGTTCAGCGCCTTTTCGAACTCCTCCCGGGAAACCCCAAAGCGGTTGAGCCTGAGCAGGAATTGCTTGCCGTTTCCATAGCCAATGCCGAGGAGTTTCCCCATTTTATCCCTGCGCTCGAGGGCGCCGGCCCCCCCCTCCAGGCCGTTCTTAATTAAATCTGACTTCGTAAAAACATCCACGGGATTCTCCACCCAGGTTCTGACTTTCTCAAGAGCAGCCAGGATTGCCTGGGGATTGGCGTTCTCAATGCCAATATCCCCTTCTGAAGTGGCATCCGCCCGTGACAGGTAGGCGTGCTTCGCGCCCGGCACCCGCAGCTTCAGGCGTTCTCGGATCCTTTCACCCATGAAGTCGGGGTCTGTGAAGATGATGACGCCGCAGCGGCGGTCCGCCTCTTCAATGGCGCGAAAGGTGGCTTCCTTGATGCCGTAACCGCTGGTGACAATGATTTGGGCGTCCACAGCGCGCTTCACCGCCCGTTCGTCACTGCGGCCCTCGACGACTATGACTTCCTTGACCCGCATCATTTGACAGACCTCGGGTCCCGGATGCCAAAGAAGCGCAGACCATTCTGATAAGTGGCCTCTGCGGCCTCTTCCAGGGTGATGCCCCTGATTTTGGCCACCATGTCGCAGGTGTGCCTGACGTACATGGGCTCGTTGCGCTTGCCCCGGTGGGGCTCAGGCGTCAGGTATGGGGCGTCGGTTTCGATCAGCAGGCGGTCCAGGGGCACCTGTTCCACCACACTTATGGTCTTGTGATTATTCTTGTAGGTCACCGGTCCGGCAATGGAGATATAAGCGCCCAGCTTCACATATTCCTTCGCCAGCTCCGCGCTGGAGGAATAGCAGTGCATCAGGACACCGTGATCAAAGGCTTTCTCAGCCTTCAGCGTCTTGAAAATCTCCTCGTGAGCTTCCCTGTCGTGGATGATGACGGGCATGCCCAGACGCCGCGCCAAGTGGAGCTGTTCGATAAACCACTTGCGCTGCACCTCCGGCTCGGAGAAATTATAGTGAAAATCGAGGCCAATTTCTCCGATGGCCACGACTTTTTCCTTTTTCGCCAAACTTTCGATCATGGTCAGCATGGCCTCGTCCATGGTCTTCGCGTCATGGGGGTGAATCCCGACCGCTGCATAGATGAAGTCATAGGTCTCGCTCAGCTTGACGGCGTCCATGGAACTCTCCAGGCTCGCGCCGGGATTGACCATCAGCGAGACGCCGTTGTTCTTCGCGCGGTTGATGACAAACTCGCGGTCGTTCTCAAATTTTTTTGAATCCAAGTGGGTATGGGAATCAAAGAGCATTTCTTACCTCTTTTCTTTGTTCGTGTTCGCTGTAAAGTGTGGTCGCGGTGTCCGAAGATCAAGGGACTAAGTCTCTTGATCTCCGGATCACATCGTTCTTATTCTCGCTTAAATGAGGTTATGAGACAGTCGTGCCGGATGGCATATCCACCGTCAGGAGATCCAGCGCCTCTCCGTCAGCGGCGGCCAGGATCATACCGTGGGACTCGACGCCGCGGAGCTTGACTGCTTTCAGGTTAGCGACGAGGATGACTTTACGGCCCACCAGCGCCTCTGGTTCGAAGAACTTGGAGATGCCGCTGACGACCTGGCGTGACTCTTCGCCTACTTTGAGCTGGAGCACCAGGAGTTTGTCCGCGTTAGGATGACGCTCGCAGGCCACGATTTCCGCGACCTTGAGCTGAACCTTGGCGAACTCGTCAATGGTGATTTCGGAGGATTCTGGGGTGGTGTGACCATCGGCAGAAACCTTGTCTTTAGGGGCTTCCTTAGCTTCCTTGGTTGGTGCCTCTTCCTTTTTCTCCGTAGCGCCAGGCTCCTCTGCAGGCGCGCCCAGTGCGGCCAGGGCCTCGAGCTCCTTAGGGATGTCGATGCGCGGGAAGAGCGCGTCCGCCTTCTGCACTTTCAGGCCTTCTGGGAGCAGACCAAAACTTCGGGCGCTGTCCCAATGGGTCAAGCTGCCCTCTTCGAGGCCGAGCTGATCCCAGATTTTGCGGGAGGTGTGAACCATGAACGGCTGGATGAGCGCGGACACTATGCGGATGGCCTCCGCCAGGTTGTAGAGCACCGTGTCGAGGACATCCTTCTGCTGCTCGTCCTTGGCGAGGACCCACGGCGCTGTCTCGTCAATGTATTTGTTGGTACGGCGGACCAGCTTCCAGATCTCGTCCAGGGCGTTTGAGAAGTCCAGCTTGTCAAGCTTCTCCTCCACTTTGCCGATGGTCTCCTCAGCGAGCTCTGACAAGGAGGCGTCAAATGCCGTGGTCGCACTGCTTTTTCTGATGAGACCGTCGTTATATTTCTCGATCATGGCGATGGTGCGGGAAACCAGGTTGCCCAGGTCGTTCGCCAGGTCGGAGTTCAGACGGTTAAGCAGGACTTCGTTGGTGAAGATGCCGTCCTGGCCAAAGGAGTACTCGCGCAGGAGGAAGTATTTGAGGGCGTCGACGCCGTAGCGGTCGATCAGGACAACCGGGTCGACAATGTTGCCCTTGGATTTTGACATTTTGCCGCCTTCGAGGAGGATCCAGCCGTGGCCGAAGACCTTCTTAGGCACCGGCACGTCCAGGGCCATCAACATGGCCGGCCAGATGATGGTGTGGAAGCGGACAATTTCCTTGCCGACGAGGTGAACGTCCGCCGGCCAGAATTTCGCGAAGTCGCCGTCCACTTCTTCAGGGTAGCCCAGGGCGGTGACGTAGTTGCTTAGGGCGTCCAGCCAGACGTAGATGACGTGCTTGGGATCAAACGGCACCGGGATACCCCAGTCAAAGGAGGTCCGGGTGACGCAGAGATCTTCAAGGCCTGGCTTGATGAAGTTGTTGACCATTTCGTTGACGCGGGACTTGGGCTCCGCGAAGCCTTCGACGTTTTCAAAGAGGTCCAGGAGACGGTCCTGGTACTTGGACATTTTAAAGAAGTAAGCTTCTTCGCTGGTCTTGGTGACGTCGCGGCCGCAGTCCGGGCATTTGTGGTCCACGAGCTGGGATTCCGTCCAGAAGGACTCGCAAGGGGTGCAGTACATGCCCTCATAAGTGCCTTTGTAGATATCGCCCTTTTCGTAGAGCTTCTCAAACATCATCTGCACGCGGCGCTCATGGTAGTCGTCCGTGGTACGGATGAATTTGTCGTAGGAGATCTCCATGACTTTCCAGAGGTCTTTGATTTCCGCGACGACTTTGTCGAGGAATTCCTTTGGTGCTTTTCCCTGGGCCTTCGCGACGTTTTCAATCTTTTGTCCGTGCTCGTCCGTGCCAGTCAGGAACATGACGTCGAAGCCCTGGGCACGCTTGTACCTGGCCATGACGTCTGCGGCGACCGTGGTATAGGTGTGGCCTATGTGGAGTTTCGAGCTTGGGTAGTAGATGGGGGTAGTGATGTAGAATGAGCCTTTTGAAGTCATATCGCACTTCCTTTCAAAATTTTTGATTCGGGCTGCCTAAAAAAAGATAAACCTCCGTCCTGATTCCTCAAGGACGAAGGTTCTGTTCGCGGTACCACCTTGCTTCACGCGACGAATCGCGCCTCAGCGCTGCAGGCCTGATGCTTTCAGGTCTGTAGCAGGCTTTCTAACGTCTGCCAGACGGCGCTGCCTAACCGACATAGGTTTGTCGTTTCAGCTGCGCGGTTCAGGGGCCATCTTCACACTCCGCCTGCCGCCGGTTCGCACCAAATCCCGGCTCTCTGAAGGCAAATTACAAGGTGTTACTCTTCCCGTCATAACCTTTTCATATCAATTGTACCACATTATAGCACAACGTGTAGTGGGGTGCAAGTTTTGTACTTTCAAATGAAATTGCGCGAGAATTGTTTGGAGCTCTGGCACCAAATTTGAGTTGGTGACAGTCCCCAACTTTGTTTTTGTCCGCGTCACCAAACTATGCGGTATTAAACAAAGTTCAAACTTGGCCATAAAAACAAGTTGCTTCCCTTTGCGTAATATGATAAAACCATAGAGAACTCTCAGCATACCCAGACGTAAGGAATCATTAAAGAGGTGCATAGATATGAGCAAGTATTTGAATGACCAACTCAATCAAATCCGGCAAATCGAGCTGGATCTTATGAACATTGATTTTAAGGAAGAATGTATTCGAATCCAGGGCTCAGAAGCGGGCGACCGGGAAAAGCGGTTCGATCTTGTCTTTGAAGGCGTCAACGCGTTTTTTTACAGTGATCCAGGACAACCCGACACCACCATCCCAGGCAAGCGGTCCACTATGAAAACGGTCTCTTATCTCCACGACGGCTTCGGTGAGTTCGCTGTGGTCCAGAATCAGGATGAAGAGATTGAATTTTATAATCTCGAATCCTCCATTTCAGTCCCCAACTTCAACATCGAGTTTGATGATGCCACGCTGTTTATTGAAGCAGAAGGCATCACCATCAACGATCTCCGTTACACCTTGACGAAAAAGAGCTGAGAAAACGCCGCAAATTTCTGCGGCTTTTTTTATTTTAGCCCTTTGCAACAATTTCGTGTAAAATATGAAAATAGGGTACAAATAAGATAATCAGTTCTCAGTACTCATCACGGACAATTAGGCAGCAGAAAATATGAGGGGGTATCTTTTTGAATTCACAATTGGTCTTCACACTCAAAGACGTTGGCATGCTAGTACTCTGGGCATTGCTCGTCGCCATACTTATTTTTATCTTATTGGTCCTGATCCGTTTCTACCGCTCGTTCAAAGACATCATGAAAATTGTTGATGATCACAGAGCCAATATTGATAAAGTCCTTGAAGAAGCACCAGGGATTACTAAAAATGTCAATCAGATTTCTGATGAAGTCAATTCCACGCTGAAAGCCTTTCACGGGACTATTCAGAATGTCGCTGAAACCACTGAAAGCGTGACTACGACCATCAAGGACAATAAAGACATCGTCGCCAATGTGTCGTCAGTTTTCAATACCGCGAGGATTGTCAAAGGCTCCTACGACAGGATCTTTAAAACAGAAACTGAATCGGAGGCCGGCACAGAACAGCACCAGGAAAAAGGCAAGCAGACTTCAGACAGTTCAGAAAAGAAAGGTTAATCCCCCCAAAAAATAAAATCTACCAACATCTTACAAATTGCTAAAAAACGGATAAAAATCCGTTTTTTTATTTACTTTTAATCCAATTAGTGGTATAAATGAATATATCATCTAAGTCTGGGCAGATTAAAACGGCTTAGACTTTATTTTTTGTTGGATATAATTTTTCCAGTTGACTATTAATGTAAATGCTGGTATTCTTAACTTAAGCGAATTTTGTCGAAATTTGTATTATAAAAAGGAGGTTTTTATATGAAATCAACAGGAATTGTAAGAAAAGTAGATGAACTCGGACGCGTAGTTATTCCGATTGAACTTAGAAGAACGCTCAGCATCGGGGAGAAAGACGCGCTCGAAATTTTCACAGAGGCAGACACAATCATCCTTAAGAAATACGAGCCAGCTTGTGTATTTTGCGGTCAGGCAAAAGGCGTCAAGAACGTCAAAGGCAAGAACATCTGTCCGGATTGTATCTCTGAAATTTCTAAACTGTAAGTTTGAAAACTTCTTACAAACTAATAAGAAGGCTGTGCCTGTAATCTGGCTCAGCCTTCTTTCTTTTTATTCCCTGTTTCACTACCGCTATCACTATGGATCTTAATATCCATATCACTATAGATCTTAATATCCATATCACTTCGCCTAGTCCCTGGCTAAACCAACGTCGACAGCCTGTAGACTTCTTTTTTAGAAAGTTTATACAGTCCTGCGACCTCAGCAGCAGCGTCTTTCCGGCTCATGCCCTCATTCACTCGATTTCTGATTTCCAAAAGAATCGTCTCCTCATCAGGTGTTTCAGCCAGCGCCAAAGCAGCACTTGCCGCCGCAGCTTCAGCTGGATCAAGACCCGCCAACACAATGACAAACTCGCCTTTTGGGGACTCCGCCTCAAAATGCCGGATTGCTTCCGAAATAGTGCCTCTGACAAATTCCTCGTAGCGCTTGGTCAGCTCCCGTGCCACTGCAATCCGTCGGTCCCCAAAGCATTCCAGCAAATCCTTCAGTGTCGCCTCCAGCCGGTGGGGCGCCTCATAAAAGATCAGCGTCCGCTCATCCTTGGCCAGTGCCTCAAACTGAGCCCTGCGCGTCTTTTTGTTTCGGTCCGGAAAGCCCTCAAACGCGAAGCGCTCCGTTGGAAGCCCGGAAAGAATCAGGGCATGAATGCCAGCGACCGGCCCCGCGACCAGCTCCACTCGAATCCCTTCCTGAATGCAGCTTTGAATCAGCACCTCTCCGGGATCAGAGATCCCCGGCATGCCCGCGTCGGATACCAGTGCCACACTGAGTCCGCTTTTCAGTTTCTCGAGCAGCGCCTCCCCTGACTTCCTCAGATTGTGCTCATGATAACTGACCAAAGGCTTTCGGATCTCCAAATGGTTGAGCAGCTGAGAAGAGCGCCTCGTGTCTTCAGCCGCCACAAGATCCACCTGTCCCAAGACTTCTTCAAGCCGCCTGGAGATATCCCCGAGATTGCCGATGGGCGTCCCACAAACAAATAACGTTCCAGACATCACTCGTCCTCTCCCTTCTTCTCCAGGTCCCTTGGCGTCGGGTCGACACCTGCCCGCCGGTAAATCTCCAGGATTTCCGGATCGTAACCGCCTTCCGACCCATAGACATATAGCGGCGGCTCAACACGCATCTCAGCCCCGCCACCCCGAACGCCCTTGATCAGCAGGATATTGGGAGCTTGTCCCCGTCTTGGATGTACAAACCTGAGAGTTTTTGGCTCCAACTTGAAGCGCCGCATCAGCTCAATCATATCCGGAAGTCTGGAGGGTCTGTGGACCATATAAAAAGCGCCCCCCGGCTTAAGCAGCTGTGCGGCCGTACGAATAACATCTTCGAGGGTACAATGAATCTCATGACGGGCTATGGCTTTCGCGTCTTTAGGATTCACGAGACCACCTCCGCCTGATACATAGGGCGGATTGGTGACGACGACATCCACAGAGGATTTATTCAAGTGACTGAAGGCATTACGAAGATCATCCGCAATAATTTGAATGCTATCTTCAAGCGCATTATAAACAACACTTCGACGTGCCATGTCCGCAACCTCATCCTGAATTTCAAAGGCTGTGATCCGGGTTGCTTTGGTCTTGGCGCTGAGTAGCAGCGGCAGTATCCCGTTGCCTGTGCCGAGATCCACGATATGCGCGCCATGCTTTGCTTTTGCAAAATCGCTGAGCAGCACTGCATCGACTCCAAAACAAAACCCGCTGGGATTCTGAATGATGCTGAGACCCTCAAGCTGCAGGTCATCGACCCGCTCCCCCGGCAATATGAGTTTTTCTCTTTCCATGACAGCCTCCAATAAATACGCCTTGTAAAAAAGCCGCCCGCCAGAGCAAGGTCTGGTCCGGAGGCGGCTTTAGGACTCTGAATTAAATGTTGAACTATTTTTTCTTACGTCTTCTTGGACGCCGTCTGCGCGGCTTTTGACCGTCTTCGTCCGGACCCTCCGCCTCGACCTCAGGCAGTTCATCACTGGATTGCGCAGGCTCCAGCTTTTTGGGAGGCGGCGTTTGCTGCCCTTTTTCCGAACGCCAAGGTCGTTCCTGCCCTGCGCTGCTGCCGGTCCCCGGACCGGAAACTGCAGTCGAGCCCGGTACTGCACTCGCGGCGCCAGCGCCGGGTTTACCCTGACCCCGGTCTTGTCTTTGCGGTCGCTCTGAACGTTCCTGTCGCTCTGGCCGGTCTTTTTGCGGCCGACGCTGGTCGCGATCTGCAGGCTGACCTTGGCCTTGCGGTTTCGCTCCGCCTTTGCCTTTATCTCTGCGATCTGCCGAGCGTTCGCGATCCTGAGACGCCGTCGCAGCCGCCTCACGCCTTGCTGCCCGGTCTCCTGAGGCATAGTCATCCAGCCCGTCAAAGCGCATATCATCCACAGGCTCTTCCTCGACTTGCTTAGGACGAACAGGATTGTCGCCCAATTGATCCTTTTTATAGGTAACAATGTCTTCGCTGAGCTCAAGGCGTCCTTCATTTTCACCCAGGATATGGCGTACTTTCACGGATTCCGTCAGAATAACCGCGTCCAATACAATCCCCATGCCATCCGGCGTTTTGATCTTCTCGCCCTTGTTGGGCAGCTCACGTCGAATATCAAGATAGGTGTCGTGCTCGTATTTGAGGCAGCACATCAGGCGGCCGCAAATACCGGAAATTTTGGTTGGATTGAGAGAGAGATTCTGATCCTTCGCCATTTTGATTGACACAGGGGCAAAATCCCCCAGCCAGTTGGCACAGCAGAGGCCAACACCGCAAGGCCCAATGCCGTTTACAATCTTTGCCTCGTCGCGTACGCCAATCTGGCGAAGCTCGATGCGGGTTCTGAACACGGACGCGAGGTCCTTGACCAACTCGCGAAAATCAATTCTGCCGTCCGCAGTAAAATAAAAGATGACTTTATTGCTGTCAAAGGTATATTCCACTTCCACCAGCTTCATTTCGAGCTCGTGCTCGATAATTTTTGCCTGGCAGGCAGCAAAGGCTTCCTTGGCCTTTTCCTGGTTTTCCCTTTGAATCGCCTGGTCCTCTTCCGTAGCAATGCGGATCACCTTTTTCAGCGGTGAAACAATTTCGGTTTCTTCGACTTCGCGCAGTCCAAGGACAGCCGAACCATACTCAATACCGCGTGCTGTCTCTACGACGACATCTTCTCCCCGCTTTATGTCAAGTCCATCCGGATCAAAATAGTAGATTTTGCCGGCCTTCTTAAACCGGACCCCTACGACTGTTATCATGCATAACCTCCTGTATTTTTAAAGCCATGGCGTGCATGGCGAGAGACGTGTTCGCATTTCCGTCCAATGCGCGCGCCGTTTGCTCAAGGATCTCAAGGCAGTCCAGCCAAGGCGACTTCTGGGTTCGACCCAAAAGATCGACGAGCTCTGAACGCTTGTCCTGACTAAAGATCTTCATGCTGTTCGGATCTACCCAAAGGGCAGAAAGATCTCGATACCATATTATCATCAATTCGATCAAAGAGGTAGCCAAAACTTTGTCTGAGCCGTATTTTTGAAGCTTCAGGAGACCGTCCAAGGGATCCCGCCGCATCAGGGCGCCTATGATGTCGAGAGCATCCTGCCTGGTCTGGGTAAAAACCTCGGAAGTCGCCAGCATCAGGGCTCTGCTGATGGAACCATCGGCAAAATTGGACGCAATGCGGGCAATCCCCGTCTCCACACCATGGGTTTGAATAAGCCATGACTCGATCACCTCAGGCTTAAGCCTCGAAAAAGAGACGATCTGGCACCTCGACAAAATTGTGGGCAGAAGTGCATCCGCCTGGGCAGTCACAAAAATAAGCGTCGCATAGGACGGCGGCTCTTCAATCATCTTCAGCAGCCGGTTCTGGGCAGAAGCGGTCATGGTCTGAGCTTCGTCAACGACGATGACCTTTCGAGCCCCGCTGTAAGGCTTGACCATAACGAAAGACTGAAGTGCCTCAATCTGCTCAACCTTGACGGACTTCCCGTCTGGTTCAACCTCCAGATAGTCCGGGTGGTTCTGTGTCTCGAATTTCAGACACGACTGGCAGTGCCCACAGCCCTCATCCAGTCCGGTCTCACAGAGCAGCGCCTTTGCGAGCTCCCGCGCGACCAGCCGTTTGCCGCAGCCGGGCACGCCCTCAAAAATATAGCCATGCGCCAGTCTCTGCCGGTTCATGGCCAATCTCAGCAGACCGATCACATCTTCATGGCCTGCAATCTGATTATACCCCATAGTTCACCTCATCAGAACTTAACATGGCTTTCAACATCCACGACAAAAACCGTTGCCCCGCCTACCGTTACCTCGATTGGCATCGTCATAAACCCGCCTGCCTCGCTGATGATCGACGTCGTCGTCGTCACCTCTTTGCGCGTCTTGCACGTGTCCCCAATCAGCGTCAAAACTGAATCGATATGCTCCTTGCTGACGCCAATCAGCACGGTTGTATTGCCCGCCTTCAGGAAGCCGCCTGTTGAAGCCAGTTTCGTAACGCCAAATCCTGACTCATTCAGTTTTCCAATGAGTTCCTGGGCGTCCTCGTCATGAATGATCGCGATCACTAATTTCATAGATTTCGGCCTCCTTTTTTTCACTTTGCGGTCTGGGTCCTGGAATAACAGCGCTACATTGTCCCAAATCTCGTCAACGGATAGAGTCTAAAGATTGCTCTGCCGATGATTTTTTCACCATCAATCAGCCCCACCTGGCTGTCTCTGCTGTCCAGGCTTACAGCCCTGTTGTCGCCCATCAAAAAATATTTTCCATCCGGGATCGACTCAATATGGACGTCCCCATTGGTATTCGAACTGACATAGATCTCCTGGAGCTTCTCTCCGTTGATAAAAACATCTCCATTGACAATATCCACCGAGTCCCCCGGAAGCCCTATGACGCGCTTGATCAGGTTTTTACTCGGATTGACACTCGCGAAAAGCTTTTGAATAGGATTCAGAGACTGAATGTCATTCTCCGAAAGCATCAAATCCGTTCTGAAAGAGACAATGTCTCCGCTCTCAACCGCTTGTGTGCGTTTCAGAAGCAAGATGTCCTTTTCAATGAGCGTTGGGTACATGGAGGTGCTGTAGACCACTGTTGTCGCGAAGAAAATATTGAAGATCAGAACAATAATTATGGCTATGGCAAACGACTTCAGCCATTCAAAAATTTCGTTTTTCATTGTGAATCTCTCCCTGAGGACAGCACTGCTGTCAAATTAAGTTCAAAGCCCTCTGCGGCTTCGCGTTGTTAACCATTCCTTCATTGACCGGCTCAAGTTTTGGCCGAACATTATTTACCCGAGCTCTTTCAGAACTGCAAAACACCCTTCAGTCAATCCATTTACCTTATGTTGAATACCCAGTTCTGACAGAACTATTCTGAGGACTTCCTCAGAGACAATCTCACCCGGTAACAGCAGTGGAATGCCAGGGGGATATGGGATCAAGAAATCTGCGGCTATCCGCCCTTTGGCTTCTGAAAGCGGAATCCTCTCCTGCTCTGCCCAGAGGGCTTGCTCTGCTGAGACACCTCGTATTGGCAGCTCGGTCACTTTCAGAACTGGAACGTTAAATTCTAAAGAATCAACCGCCTTAGAGGTCGGAGACGCTTTTTCTGCGATTCGGGTCAGACTTGAAGTCAACCGTTCAAAATCCGAAGTCTCACTGACAATGCTTGGGATTAAAACAACGTAAAGAGGTGTGGCGTATTCGCCAATCACGCCATCCTTCTCCAGCGCCTCGTAAAGCTGATACCCATCCATGCCAAGGTCACACCCGCTGATGACAAGCCGCGTTCGGTCAAAGCAGAAGCCCTCCGGCAGGGACATCTGGCCGTGTATGAACTTATAGCCCATTGAAACGGCGGCATTATTAAAATCGTCAATCAACATCAACAGCTGCTGCATTTCTTCCATCCCTTTAGACTCATAATGCCTGGCCGCGAGTTCCAGGGACAGCATCAGGGGATAGGACGGGCTGGAGCTCTGGAGCATGGAGAGATAGGCAGAAATTCTCGGTTTAAGGCGGAGCCCCTGCTCCGTCCCGTAGTGGAGCATTGAGCTCTGGGTCAAAGCGGTGAGGGTCTTATGAGTGCTCTGAACTGCGAGATCCGCGCCCAGCGACAATGCCGTCGCAGGAAGTTCGCAGGACAAGCCAAAATGCGACCCGTGGGCTTCATCAACAATGACGGTCAGCCCATGCTGATGTGCCACATCAATTATGAATCTCAGATCACAAGCCACACCTTCATAATTTGGATAGGTCACAAGTATCGCAGCCGCTTCCGGATGGTGACTGACAGCGCCAAGAATTTCAGCAGCGGACATACCAGTTGAAATCCCCACAGTGCTGTCAATCTCAGGCATCACAAACACCGGTTCAATGCCGCCCATCAGTACCGCGGACAAGACACTTTTGTGGGCGTCTCTGGGCAAAATGAGCTTGCCACCTCGTGGAACGGTACCGAGAATTGCCCCTAAAAGGCCTGACGTTGTGCCCCCTACCAGAAACTGAGTTTCCAAAGCGCCAAAAATTCTGGCTGCCTCTTTTTGCGCTGATAGAATAACGCCTTCCGGCGCGTGTAAGTTGTCTGTGCCGGGAATTTCAGTGTAATCGAGGGATTCCAGACTGAGTGCCTGTTGTGTCAGCGGTTCAGATAAACCTCTTCCAAACTTGTGTCCGGGAACATGAAATGAGACTTGGTTTTGGTGCCTCAGATCAGAAAGTTTCTCAAATAAATTCTGTGTGAATTTCATATCACGACTTCACCTTTTCCCGGGCAATATGCGTACTTAAACTATCAAGAAAAGTCTCAGAGGGTTCAAAAAGAAGTTTTTCAGGATCTGCTGCCTTGAAGGAGATTACCTGCCAGGACGACTTATGACGAGATACCGTAAAGCGCCTTTTGGCAGAAATCTTTCTGTCTTGATCGGGATCATAAGCCCTTATTTCAAGGACATCCCTTAGATTTAAACTGAAAAAGGAAGCGCTCGAACGGCCCATAAGTCTCTCAATCACGAAAAGTCCTTGTTCTTCAGAAATCTTGTAAGTAAATGATTCTCCATTATGCGCGATAATCTTCCATATGATGGCGAAACTAACAATGATAATTAAGACAGAAACTGCTCTGTTTAAACCCGATGGCAACATGTTTAATAATTGAACCAATACGTTGACCGCTAACATTATCAGACCAATGGCAATTAATAATTTCAACGTTCCCACCGGTTTTCTTCTGACTGTTTCTCTTTCGAATGTGCCCATGGTGCCCCCTGTTATTTGATGACCTTGAAACGATCTTTTTTTCTGCCTCTGTTTGCACCTGGACTTCGACCGTCACGGGGACGTCCACGCAATGTACTGCTCGGATGCGGTTTTGGCTCAACCGGTTGAGCACGGTCCAGCGCCTTTCTCACTTTCCACAGATCTATCAGAAAAACCAGCAGGCTGCTTAAAACTATGGCGCACACGATGACAAGCGTGACTATTTGAACTGGCGACATTGAAGACTCCCCCCAGATGAATTTTTCTGATATAATGACATCCATAATGAATGCTCATCAACGGTACTATTTTATCACAAATTGAGTAGGTATGATGAACATATCCATAAAACATGATTGGAGGAACCATATTGCTGTCTAAAAAACTTGCTGCCATTACGCCTTCCTTTACCATCGGCATCAGCACTAAGGTCAATGAAATGAAGAAAAACGGAATTGCCATCACCAATCTCAGCATTGGGGAGCCTGACTTCTTTACGCCAGACCGCGCGAAAGCTGCCGGAATCAAGGCCATTGAGATGAACAAGACCAAATATGACGCGGCAGAAGGGGTTCGCGACTTCAGGGAAGCGATCTGCCTCAAACTCAAAGAAGAAAATAAAATTGAATACAAAGCTGATGAAATAGTCGTTTCAAGCGGCGCGAAGCATTCCATCACCAACGCGCTGATGGCGCTGCTGGATCCGGGAGATGAAGTGCTCATACCAAAACCTTACTGGGTCAGCTACCCGGAGATGGTTAAATTGACTGGCGGCGTACCGGTTTTTGTGGAAACCCAAAGATCCAACGATTTTAAGGTCACTGTGGAAGACCTTGCCGGATGTATCACCGACCGCACCAAGGCCGTCTTCATCACCAATCCATCCAACCCAACCGGCGCTGTTTACAGCCGTGAAGAGCTTCTGCCAATAGCGGAATACCTCGTCAGCAAAGGCGTCTACATCATTGCGGATGAAATTTACGAAAAAATAGTCTTTGATCAGGAATTCACTTCCGTCGCCTCTTTGTCCAGCGACATCAAGGCTATGACCATCACCATCAACGGCATGTCAAAGTCGACGTCCATGACTGGCTGGAGAATTGGCTACACTGCGAGCACGCGTGAAATTGCCAAAGCCATGGCGACCATTCAGGGACACCTGGTGTCTCACCCGGCGACCATTTCACAGTACGCGGCCCTTGAATCCCTGAGCTGTAAAGAGGATATGGTCGTCATGAAGAACGCCTACGCCAAGAGAAGAGACCTCGTCAGCGGGCTTCTGTCAGAGATTGAGGGCATCGACTTTGTCCGCCCGCAGGGCGCATTCTACGTGTTCATTGATGTCAGCGCGTTTAAGTCCAAACTGCCGGAATCGGAAAGTCTGTCCATCCAGGTCTGTGACCTTCTGCTTGAAAAGTTCCAGCTCGCTTTGGTTCCCGGGATTGCCTTTGGTCTGGACAATTACGTCCGGGCGTCTACGGCTGCCAGCGAAGAAACCTTGAGAGAAGGCATGGCGAAGCTGGCGGCTTTTGCGGCGTCTCTTAAATAGAGCTTTGGGAAACAAGCATTCAGCGCTCTCAAAGAGAAATTTCCCATAACACATAAAGACGGCACCTATGGCCAGGTTGTGTAAACTGGTCCATTGGCACCGTCTTCTTTTTTTAGCGGGAGGTGAGGTCAGGCGAATGCTGCCATCGGCCGCTTTTTAAATCTTTGCAGCAGGTCAAAGCCTACTTGATAACTTCGACGCCTCTCATGTAAGGACGGAGCGCTTCAGGAATGACGACACTGCCGTCCGCCTGCTGGTAATTCTCGAGAATTGCTGCGTTTGTTCTTCCAATGGCAAGGCCTGAGCCGTTCAGTGTGTGGACGAAATTGACCTTTTTGGTGTCCTTGTCCCTATATCTGATGTTGGCGCGGCGTGCCTGGTAATCCTCGAAGTTGGAGCATGAGCTGATTTCTACATAGCGGCCGTAGCTTGGCATCCAGACTTCAATGTCGTAGGTTTTCGCAGAGCTGAAGCCGAGGTCACCTGTGCACAGCTGGACGACGCGATGAGGAATTTTGAGCAGCTTGAGGACTTCCTGAGCTTCACCGAGGAGCTTTTCAAGCTCATCATAAGAAGTTTCAGGCTTGACGAATTTGACGAGCTCGACTTTGTTGAACTGATGCTGACGAATCAGGCCCCGGGTGTCTCTGCCGGCTGATCCTGCCTCTTTGCGGAAGCAAGGCGTGTAAGCCGTGTGATAAAGCGGCAGCATGCTTTCTTCCAGTATTTCATCGAGATACATATTGGTCACTGGCACCTCTGCTGTTGGGATCAGGAAAAAGTCCTTGGCCGGCACATGGAACATGTCGTCCTCAAATTTAGGCAGCTGACCGGTGCCCGTCATAGCCGCGCGGTTGACCATAAACGGCGGAAGGATTTCCGTGTAGCCGTGCTGCTCGGTGTGCAGGTCAAGCATGAAGTTGATCAGCGCCCGCTCCAGCTTTGCGCCAAGTCCTTTGTAGATCGTAAATCTTGTGCCGGCAATTTTGGTCGCACGTTCAAAATCAAGAATGCCGAGGTCCATGCCGACGTCCCAATGGGCTTTGGCTTCAAAATCAAACGCGGTTGGCTCTCCCCACACTCTGTAGACGGCGTTGTCGGCGTCGCTCGTGCCGACCGGGTTACTCTCGTGCGGCGCATTTGGAATGTTGAGAAGTCTGTCTTTCAATTCAGCTTCAATGACGGAAACCCGCTCGTCCATTATTTTGATTTGGTCCGCGAGCTGTTTCATCTCTTCCATGAGGGCGTCCACGTTGCCGCCGTTCTTTTTGAGAATAGGAATCTGCTTGGAATCCGTCTTTTGCTCGTTTTTCAATTTCTCCACTTTGGCCAGAATCTCTCTGCGCTCGTTGTCGAGCACGATCACCTGGTCGATCTCATAGTCGCCGTTCCCCCTGGATGCGACTTTGGCCTTGACGTTTTCAAAATCTTCTCTGATTCTTCGAATATCCAACATAATAAAACCTCCTCAACTGTTTGTTTTTCATGATAGATTTGATTCGACCGGGATAAAAATGATGCAAATAAAAAAGCCCCTCGTCCCGATCCTAGGGACGAAGAGCCTGCTCTCCGCGTTGCCACCCTGATTGACGCCGCTTGTTTTTGCGACGTCCTCTCAACAGCACTGTAACGTGTGCCACGCGTCCGGCATTACCCGGAAGCTCCGAGGCGGATTCAGCGTTCATCTCGTACCGGTTTCCACCACCACCGGCTCTCTTTGACGGATGCTCTGCTTACTATTCCCCATCACTGCTTTGATTGCAGATATCATAGCACAAGACGCCAGATTCTGCAAGACAGAACTCAAAATTCAAAGCTTAATGCTTCCTGATTTTGCCGATGGTCATGGTAACCCCACATCCCACCCAAATTGCCTTTAGGCTTAAAGTTCATTTTTAAGATGATTGAAGATCTTTCTGTCAACTTGGTCCACCAGAGCTTCCAGCGCCTTCGCCTTGATCTTCATGACTCTGGAAATTTCTGAAGGCGGCAGAGGCTGCTCTATCCCTATCCCATAACGAAGGCGGATCAGATTGGACTCCGTGTCATCAAAGAGCTGCCTGTCCAATAAGACTTGTATTCTCGATTCCAATGCCTCAGGGGTTTGCATCTTGTTTTCAGTCTCCAAGGGCCACTACCTCTGAAATTTGGATTTCATTGTCGTTTGATGAATGTGTCCGCCAATCAGCATTTTTTCAAGAGGCGGTGTTGGTTCCTCCTGGATCCAGATCAGTTTGGAAAGCCATTTAATCCATTGTTTCATAATTTTTCACAACCTACCTTACCTGAATTTCGATTTACTTATAGTCAGATGACGACCTGCTCGTAAAGCTCCAGGAGCTGCTGCATCTGAAGATTGTATGCGTCATTCTTTGAATTAAGAAGCGTGAATCCGCCCTCATTTTCCGGGTATGCCAGCATACCCTTCTGCTCCAGAATCATCTTGAGATTATTGATTGTGCCTGCATTGCCGTCATAGATCTGAAAACTGTTGCCAAACAGAGTCCTCATGGCTTTGCGCAGAAAAATGAAATGTGTGCACCCAAGTACTACGGCGTTTATGCTGCCTGTATCCATTCCCTGAAAGCAGTTTTTGATCTCAAGTTCAGCTTCGGGACTGGTCACGACGCTGCGTTCGACCATTCGTACGAGGCTTGGGCAAGGCAGTTTGATGACTTTGGCTTGCGCAGCTGTTTTTTGCATCAACGCCGCGAATTTCTTTTCACGCAGCGTCACCTCAGTCGCCATGACTACAATGGTACCATGGGGGTGGTCTTGGACTGCAGGTTTTAATGCGGGTTCCATACCCAGGATTGGAATCTGGTAGAATTTCTCCCTGAGATAGACCGCTGCCGCTGAAGTTGCTGTGTTACAGGCTATCACAATGGCTTTGACGTCGTGAGCCATCAATTTCTCACAGACACGATCTGATAAGTCGATGATCTGCGCTGTCGTCTTCTCCCCATAAGGCGCATTGGCGGAGTCTCCGTAGTAGATAAACTTTTCATTTGGCATTTGTCGGATGGCTTCACCAAGGACGGAAATGCCCCCCATCCCGGAATCAAAGATTCCAATGGGGCGATTGTCCAGCATAGACAATGACATTGGAATTTCCCTCCTCCCTCATTGTTGTCCACAGTTATTATAATACATGCCAAAAAAAATGCAATCTTTACTGCTAAAACTCAAAATTTGTAACTTCTTATCAACTTATCAACAGTTTGCTTGTTGATAACCTCCTCGTAGTTGTCATAATATCGATGAGATTCATGAAAATTTAACGAAAAGGGAATTTTTATTTACATATTCTTGACACAATTTTTGAGATACCAACCACTAGATGTAGGGGAGAACAAAAATAATAAGAACGTCGGTGCCAAAAACAAATGTCGATGGCGCCGACGTTCTTAATTTCTCATTACGCCACAGAGGCTTCGGATGAGGGTGTCTGACACCTGCTTCCTTGCTCAATCTTCCTCAATGAACAAATTACAACTTCATATCCCCGCTCTTGATCCATCCCTTTTTTCTCATATATTCAGAAAAAATGAGGGTCAATCCTGCTGGCAGCAGAAAATGCAGCACGATCATTTTAATCAAAATAGTTGTGAACACTGTTGTTTCAGACATAGCCGCCACCGTGCCAAACTGCCCGACCAGACCGCTCGTCCCCATGCCGGCACCCACTGAGTTGCTTTCCATTTTGAACACAACTGTAGCAACAGGTCCCAATAGCGCACTGGTCAGGATGGGCGGAATCCATATCTTTGGATTTCGTATGATGTTTGGAATCTGAATCATACTCGTACCGAGGCCTTGAGCGATCAGTCCCCCAAATCCATTTTCCCTGTAACTCGCAAAAGCGAAGCCCACCATTTGCGAACAGCAGCCCACTAGTGAGGCCCCGCCCGCCAGCCCGCTCAGCCCCAGAGAAATAGCGAGGGCTGCGCTGCTGATTGGTAGCGTTAGAACAATCCCCATTATAACCGCAACCAGAACGCCCATTGGGACCGGATGGAGCTCCGTTGCAAGGTTAATAACCTGGCCGATGGACTTCATAAGCGCCGCAATCACCGGGCTCACAAAGAGTCCTACCATACCGCCGACAATAATGGTCGATGCAGGCACAAGGACAATGTCAACCTTCGTTTTTCCGCTGATCAGTTTGGAAAATTCCGCCGCTGCTAAAGCTGAAACAAAAGCGCCCATGGGCTCTCCAATCTTGACGATAAAATCTCCAGCCGCATTTTGACCCACAGTCCCGGCGCCGACCGCACCCGCAACCATCGACGCGAAAATCCCCAAAGGCTTGGCGCCGACACTATATGCTACAGCACCACCTATAGCAGGTCCCATCATAAACTGCGCAACTCTGCCAAAGGTCGTCAGTGCTGCAATACCGCCGTAATCACCAATTTGCTTCAGAATCAGTCCAATAATCAATGAACCAAATAGACCAAGCGCCATGCCATTTAAAGTTTTGATCAAGTAATCTCTAATTTTTTTCCCCATTTTTCGTCCCTCAGTCTATAAATTTCATGTGGATGTCAAGTGCACGTGCAGAATGTGTCAAAGCACCAGAGGAAATCACGTCCACCCCAGTCTCTGAGAGCGCTTTAAGCGTTTCAAGGGTCACGCCGCCCGAAGCCTCAAGTACGACACGATGATCATTAAGCACCACCGCCTCTCGTACTTGTGCGACACTCATGTTGTCCAGCATAACAATATCTGCACCTGCCTTGATGGCCACTTCCATACCATTTAAATCCTGAACTTCGATCTCAAGTTTTACCGTATGGCCAACTTTGCCTTTGATGGCTTCAAGGGCCTCTCTGATGCCGCCACACGCTTGAATGTGGTTATCCTTGATCAGAACCCCTTCTGAGAGGTTAAACCTGTGGTTGAAGCACCCACCGCATCTGACGGCGTACTTCTCCAGTGCTCTGAGTCCAGGTGTCGTCTTTCGCGTATCAACAATTTTTACGCCCGTATGGCTGACCGTTTCTGCATATTGTCTGGATAGCGTCGCAATCCCTGACATGCGTTGCATGAGGTTCAAACAAAGGCGCTCACCCTTGAGGAGAGCGTGGGTTGGTCCTTCGATTTCGGCAACCAAATCACCTTTTGACAACCTCTCACCCTCACTCTTGTAATAGGTGTACTGCATCTGTCCAGGTGCCAGCGCTTCGAAAACGGCTTCAATTACTGGCGTCCCACAAAGAACACCGTCTTCTTTGAAAACAATTCTGGCTTTGCTGACAGCTCCTGGTGAAATAAGCAAATCCGTTGTCAAATCAATGTAATGAAGATCTTCTTTCATTCCTTGATTGACAATGTCTTTTAAAATCAGATTGATCAATGGATACTCTCCCTTCATGCCAGCAGAATTATTCAATCACGAAGCTCCCAACAGATTTTTTGATTGAAAGCGCATCCAGAATCAGCGCCTTCGCGACCTGAAGGCCATTGAAGACTTCAAATTCCTCTGTTGTTGTCAGTTCTGTGTTTTCAATGTCCTGAAATGCTATCTTGATTTGTTCAAGTGCATTTTCAAGAATATCATTATGCTTGACCAGAGGAAGTGCAGTATCAAAAATCTCGCGGAGCGCATATTTAGAGATATTAGGTTTGTCAGATTCCAGGACCAATTGTGGGGTCGCTTTGTACGCCTTGACCAATGTCATTTGCGGCTTCTTTGTTTCCAAAACTCTTACAATACGCTCACTCAGTGCCATGCATTCCAAAAGCGAGTTGCTCGCCAATCTGTTTGCCCCATGAAAGCCTGTACCAGCCGCCTCCCCGGTAACATAAAGACCTTTGACCGGTGTAGCGCCGGTGCTGTCCGCCATAACACCACCCATATGATAGTGTTCGACAGGCTCGATCGGAATTGGCATAGTTTCAGGATGAATGCCATTCTCCACACAAACCTTATAAATATTCGGGAATCTTGACTGGAAGAAAGCCGGTTCCAAGTGTCTCACATCTACAAAAACTTCAGACCCAGTATTAAATTGGTCATGAATCGCCTTGGAGACCACGTCTCGAGGCGCCAGTTCCATTAAAGGATGAAGTTCCTTCATAAACCTCACGCCGGCGCTGTTGATCAGGTGACCGCCTTCTCCCCTGACGGCCTCAGAAATTAGAAAATAGCCACCCGCTTTAAGTTTAAAAGCTGTCGGGTGATACTGAATGTAAGCCGCGTCTCTTAGCGGAATCCCCGCTCTCAAGGCCATAGCCAATCCATCTCCGGTGACAACCGGTGCGTTGGTCGTTCTAGAAAACCATCCGCCTATGCCTCCTGTTGCTAATACAACAGCATTTGAAGCCACACATTGGTTGAGGCCGTTCATATTGTAAGAGACACCAAGAGTACCATTGTGATCTGAAATCACATCTATGGCGAAGGCATACTCCAGTACATCGATGTTCGGACAGCCTCGTACCCGACGGATCAGCGCCTCCATTAATGCCATCCCCGTTGTGTCCCTCGAATGCACAATTCTACGTTTTCTATGGCCACCCTCCATGGTCATGTTTAACTTATTTCCCTCGTCTTTATCAAATTCCACGCCATAGTCAAGCAACCGGCCAAGGACCTTTTCACTCTCACTGACCATGGCTTTGACCACACGCAAGTCATTCATATAAGCGCCAGCTGCCAAGGTATCCTCAATGTGGCTGTTTAACTCCCCGTTCAATGTAAGAGCAACCCCGCCCTGCGCCAATTGGCTGTTGCAAACGGATAAACTGTCCTTTGACAGAACCAGGGCTTTGAAATGCGTCGGCAGAGCCGCAGCCAAATATAAACCGCTGACACCGGCACCAACAATCACTACATCATAATATGGAGTTTCTGCATTCAGACAAACCTCCGTTAAATACCGTCTAGCCATTGGGATTCAACATCCTTAAAAGTGCACCTTCCGCGCGCTGCCTCAAGTCCTCATCCATGACAATCTCAGGAACGCCGCCATTAAGCGCTTTTTCCACGTCTGCCAGGGTCGTCTTTTTCATGTTCTGGCATACCAGGCAGCCTGACAGCAAATGGAATGTCTTTTCCGGTGCAACCTTTTTCAAGGAATGCAAAATGCCCGCCTCCGTTCCAATAATAAAACTATTGTCCTCTGACTTCACTGCATGATCAATAATTTGCGCCGTACTCCCCATGAAGTCAGCAAACTTCCACACGCTGGGGTTGCATTCCGGGTGCATTAACACCTTGGATTCCGGATGTGCCTCAATAGCTTTGACCACATCCTCCTCTTCTACACGCTCATGAGTGATGCAGAAGCCATCCCAGAGAATGACCTCCTTGTCTGGGATCTGCTGGGCCACAAATCGCCCCAGGTTTCTGTCCGGAAGGAAGATAATCTTATCTTCCTTCATTGCTTTGATCAACGATACGGCGTTGGAAGACGTACAGCACAAATCGCTCAAAGCCTTTACTTCTGCCGATGTGTTGACATAAGCTACCACAGGGACTCCTGGATACTTTTTCTTAAACTCACTCAATGCCGCTGGTTCTACCATGTCCGCCATAGGGCATCCCGCATCAGGATTGGCAAGGATCACCTTCTTGGAAGGATTAAGAATTTTGGCACTTTCTGCCATAAAATGTACACCACAAAAAATTATACAATCCTTATCCGTACTTTGGGCATACTTAGCCAACATATAGGAGTCGCCGACAATATCTGCTATTTCCTGAACCTCTGAGATTTGGTAATTGTGCGCCATAATCAGTGCGTTTTTTTCCTCTTTAAGGTTCTTAATTCTTTCAATTAAGTTTAATGACACTTTATGTACACATCCTTTACTTGTATAATCAGGTGTCTTGTCACCCTTTGGTAAAAAAATGTGCGGACTTTCCCGTTTTTATAAAGGAATAAATCCACGCTCTTTCAACTTTGCTTCAATCTTGTCAAATACACCGCTATTCGGAACTTCAATAGTGTGATAGTGTTTCCCGTCCGTCAGAGAAGCCAATGGCATGGCATCAGAATTCCGAACCTTCCTGATAAATGCTTCAAGATCCGCACGGCTGTTGATCATCAGCGTTACAACGATCTCTCCGTAGACAGGATGCTCTACCATCACATCTATAATCCTGCCTCCAAGATCCACAATGATAGACAATTCCTCTTCCAATGACTCCAAGCCGCTGTGGATCGACTGCAGGGTTCTTATATGGGATCTGATCCTGGGCTTTGGGATTAAATAACCGTTGGAAGTCGAAACGATTTGAAGCCCTGAAGCCCGAAGAACTGCAATATCCTGAACAATCACCTGTCGACTTACATTAAATCGCTTCGCAAGACTAGACCCTGTGACAGCCTCCTCACTTTCATGAAGTATGGCAGCAATTTTATTGCGTCTTTCTTCTGTCAATCACAACACCTCACTACATCTGCATACTTAGATCATTATATCAAAAACAGCATTAATAATCTCATCTATTTAATCGTTAATAATAAATCAAATGTGATTTAAGTGGTTTAGGGGGATATCTCTGTACCTGATTGCTATGAATTTCCTCAATACTAAAAAAATCTGCAGCTAAACTAGAGTCAGCTGCAGAGGTCATAACATAAAAATTATCAGGATATTGCATTATTTCTGATCTTCAGATATAGTTCTGATTCGATCCACATTTGCCCGAGAATTTGATATGTGCTTGGTAATCGATTCAACAGCCCGTTCCTCATCTCTGCTTATAAACGCCTCAAGAATGGTTCTGTGTTCCGTAAGGGCCTTATCCATTCTACCTTCCATTCGAAGAGACGCATTCCTGGTAGACTTGATAAAGAGCTGAAAATCCTTTAATAAATGCTCCAAATATCTACTTTTTGTCGCATGATAAATGGTTTCATGAAAAATGGTATTCAACTCGAAAAATTTATCAACATCTTGTTTAGCTGCATAAAATTCCATTAGTTCAAAGATTTCTCTCAATTGATCTAATTCTGCTTTCTCCATTCGATGAATAGACCATTTGGCAGCAATCGCTTCAATAGCCAATCTGATTGTATAAATATCGCTGATATCCTGATCTGTAATTCCTTTAACAATGACGCCTCGATTAGGAAGGTTTTCTACCAAACCATCCAGTTCCAGTTGTTTCAGTGCCTCTCTAACAGGTGTTCTGCTAACCCCAAGTTCATCAGCCAGCTTAGCCTCAACAATTTTTTCACCTGTTACATATTTGCCGCTCAAAATATCATCCCTGACTCTATCAAAGATAATCGTCGTCAATGATTTGTTCTCTTTTTTCTGATCAAATATATCCATAAAAGGTCCCCCGTTAATTGTATGTACATTTGTCTTAATTCTAACATTTGTTTGAAACCTAAGCAACTTTAGTTGACTGTGAACGCATTTTTTTTACATACTACCCTCTACAAGAAACTGGGTGTTTGACACCCAGTTTCGTCCTGTTATGCAATAAAAAACGGACATCTGCGTAATGCAAATGTCCGTTTTTTGTTACCCGGCGACGACTTACTCTCCCAGGGGGCTGCCCCCCAAGTACCATCAGCGATGAAAGGCTTA
>Ga0302240_1000252_pt1 | contig 59859 bp, 88 predicted proteins | sample AAG_UR_His_MG_FD_193538 | JGI IMG/M metagenome (GOLD analysis project Ga0302240, IMG submission 193538) | Enriched activated sludge microbial communities from anaerobic digester in WTTP, New Holstein, Wisconsin, United States - AAG_UR_His | ecosystem: Engineered > Bioreactor > Anaerobic >... | reverse complement strand
TCACGGTTGACAGTTCATGTTGCAAACTTTTCATTCTACAAAAGCCACATAGCGTGGGTATCCATAGCCTTGTGAATCGATGTAAATAGTGCGTTTGCCGTCTGTCACCTTGATCACTCTCCCAATAATCACGTCTTCTTCGAGTTGGTAGTCGCCTCCGTCTTCCTTCGTGATCCAATCCCGATCGCTGGTTAAGTTATCAATCAGCTCATCGAATTCTTCAACAGTGAATTCAACCTCTCGATAAACGGCAGCTCGTACCGGGCTGCCTTTGTATTTTAGCCATTCATCACGGTTTCTTGCTTTTCTTGCGAAGGCAACTGTCACAATCTCCGGGATATCAAATTTATCCATGGTCATCCTCCCTAACGGCTCAGAATTTCGTATTGTTCTTTACTCTCGTATCGATCGTGCAGCGGGATCGGGTGCTTTTTCGGAAATCGCGAGTCGCTGGTGTGTATGAAGGTACCTCCGAACATCGGACCAACACCGCGTCCTTTGATGAATGGTTCTGCGTACCAGGCGTCGTCTCCCCAAAGTTGACGCTTGTTCAGGAGCACCACGGTGTCTTTATCGATCTTAGGATGATTCTCTAGGTATGCTGCGACCGCATCATATGTTGCGTCCCAGAAAAGGGTCAGCATGGCGTTTTTCGCCGATACACCGCCGTTGCTGCTGTCTCCGTGGCTGTCCCTGTAGACAAATACTGTTAAGCTGTTCATCTGTACTCTCTCCTCCCACATTTTCTGATGTATGAATTCAAACGGCTGATTTTGTCGAGTGCGTAGTAAATGATCATCGTCTGAAATGCCATTATGATCGCGATCCAAGTTAGGACTACTTTAATGTCTTCTCCGCTCATGTCTGCCCTCTCCTATCTGCACTGTACTATAGTGATCTGGTATTCTGTCCCGTCGCTCATCGTCACGATTAATCCGGCGTTTCGGGTCATGATCCCGGCCTGCTCAAAAGTTCTAATCCGGGAAACTCCGAAATCATCAGGTTCTTTCATGGGGTCGTCTAGCAATAACTCAAGGATTGCTTGTTCTTCGTTCATTTTGCTTCCTCCTTTTGTGGAGGGGATTATGCGATCCCCTCGTGTATAAATTCAATATTTCCATCGATCTCAATCGTGCCACTCATCCTGCCTTCTGAGTCCTTCCAGATTTTAAGCACCTTGATGTTTTCAACCGGTTCGCCCGTCAATCTCAATGCAAACATTAAAAAAGCTTTTTCCATTTTGACTACCTCCCTTTTTTCCAGAAGCCTAGTTCGGCAAGCTCCGATCCAAAACTTATAATCAGATCACGCTGGGCATCCAGTTTGATGTAATCGTCCCGTTTGCGGTCGGCTTCGCGTCGTGTGGCCTGATCGCTCAGAGTCTGTATTTCATCGTAGCAGGCGTCCAGGGAGCACCATCTGTAGCCGGAGCATTTTCCGGATTCGTCCTTGAACCAGTTGAAGATTTCAGTCTTTTGGGCCTCGAGCTTGTCCATCTTGTTGATGAAGTTTTGAACCGTGGTTCTTTCCTGTGTTGTCATTTTCAGATCCTCCTCAATTTTTGTTATTTAGCCAGTTCTGACAAAAGTGCATTTCTGACTTGAATTAGAAAATCGATTATTTGGCATGCGTCCTTTCTGCGGTTGTACTCCGCCTCCTCCTCCGGGGTAGCATCCCACAAGGACCCGGAGAGTGCTTCGTCCGCGTAGCCCCAATGAATTTTGTAAACACCGTTCACTTTGTAGCACGCTGGGCTCAAATTCAGCTTTTCCTCAACATCGTTTAATTTGGATCGGCATTCGTTTTTGTTTGTCATTTTGATCCCCTCCTTAGGTTAATGGTCTTGTAGGCCCCGCGGCCCGTTCTCTATTCTGGGTATCCGACGTATTCGCCGGTTACCATGTTGGTGTGCCATCTGACTACTTCGTAGGTTCCTGAGTAAACCGCGCACATTCCGCCGCCGCTTCCGGGTGAGAAACTTGTCCAGCATGGCACTTTGATTGTTCTCTTCGTCCACCCTGTCTTTTTCAAAAGCGCTTTTTGGCTGTTGGCCCAGATGCCTCTGGCGACTAATTTGTAACCGTATCTAGTGTTTGCCCATCTCACGTCGACTTCTTTTCCGTCTTCGTCAAAAATCGCGTCAATCTCCATCGTCCCATCACCCTCGAGGATCGCCAGCTGCATCCTCGCTTCGCCGATCGCCCGCTCGTCTACCCTCTGGCTGAGAAAGCAATCGTCCATATCTGTCCAACCTTCGTTGATCCGGTCCATCCGGCTTTTTATGGCGTCTGCATGCCGCTGGATGTTCTTTCTGACCAGTTCCGCGAGTTCTTTGCCGTAGGTCCCGTTTCTCTTTTCACTCATCTTCGCCGTCCCCTTTTAAAATCGTTTCTTCCTAGGAACAGTATATCACAAGCACGCTGTATATCAATTCTTTTAAGAATCATTTTGAATAAAAAAAAGCGGTTTATCCGCTCTTTTTCTTTGATTTTCTGACTTCCTTCACAACTTGCTTGTATGCTGCTTTGAGCGCCGTCAAAGACAGTCCTGCGTCGAGGTATCCTGCTTTTATGGATTCAACATAATAACCGGTTGGCACCGACGGTACCCTGTCGATCGCCATAATGTAGACCATGGCTTCGACTTCCCCGCGGTGTGTCTTCGCTAGTACGTTCTCTTTCCGGTAGTGCCTCGGATATCCTTCATAAAAGTCGAGGTTTCGCTCGTCCATTGGTGAGATGTCCCAAATCAGCACCGGCACCTTGTCTCTCTTGTCTCCGGTGTGGACGATGGTGGCAAACCCTCCGTATGCAGTGCGCCCCATGAAGGTCAATTGCCACCCTTCGAGTTCTCCGACCGCGTAAACAGTGGCGTCCGGGCATCGATCCGCCATCTGGTCGACGTTCATATTGGAACCGTAAGCGATGTATTTCGTTCTTTTTCTCATTAGAATTCCACCTCTCCAAATATTTTATCGTATTCGCTTGAGCTAATGTATCCGGCGGCGGCCAGGACAAATGCTTCGCCTAGCCTTTCGTCGTCACACTCGATCTCGATGTTGCCGTTGCTTAATATGGTAAATGGTGCCTCTAGGATCGCTCTGTATTTCTCAACCCCGTATTCCCTGATGTACTGCTCGCTGTTCCATACAAAACTTGCAGGCATCTCGCATCCTGTGATGATCAGTTCACAATCCAAATTCGGACCTTTGATCAGCAAGTCGTGGAAGGTCTTCATTTTTTCAATTACCGGTTCAGTTGAGTCCGAGTCTGCTTCATCATCAAATTCAGCCGCCTCGTCCAAGTAGTCATAAAAGAATTTTGGCTCAAGGTGAATCGGTCCGCAGTGTTCCTCGTCTCTCATTCTCTCAATCTCACGGTCGATGTCGACTTCATAAGTTGGCATTCTTATCATTTTGCATTCCTCCTTTTGTGGCCTACTCTCGGTTGGTTATCCACCAGCGCCGCGTGGAGGCGGTAGGCTTCGCTGGCATGGCGGGCCGCTAAACTGCGACCCTCTGATTGGCTGGGTAGGTGTTTTTGTCGTATCTCCAAGCGCTGTCCCCTTCGAGGTTGGCCAGGAGGTGTTCTCTGGTGTTTTTGAATTCATCCCCGATCATCCCGAGGCGGAGGAGCCAAGTCCTAAAGGTGAATTTATCGTTTCCGGTTTGGGTCTTTTCTGCTCTGGCTCTCTTCTGTTCTATCGCTTGGGCGCTGATCGCAAGGCAGAGGTGAATGTAGGCTTTTATTTTGCCCGCGTGCATGGTCCCGTTGAAAAGCCGGAATTCGACCGTGCCGCGGAACCAGACGTTGTGTAGGTTGAGCGCTGCATATCTGCTGTTGTCGTAGTGCTGTGAAGCTCTGTAAGTCTGTCCGTCGTACCAAAAATCTTTTAGTTGGTCGAGGCTGAGAACCTTGCATCCCTGCACCCGCTGGATCATCGTGTCTTTGACCTTCCGGCAATAATTCGCTTCGCGAGTCGGGTGAACCTGAAGGGCTTTGTAGAGGAGGTCTTCTTTGCTGTACATGATCATCAGGAGGTTCTTGAGGCTTTGGCCTGTGTGGTTTGCTGCGTCTACGTGGATGTGAATCCCGCAGCTTGTGTTTGCTTTGGCTCCGGTCTTCCTGATCTCCCTGACCAGTTCCTGCAGCCGCTCAATGTCTTCGTATCTTAGTTTCGGGCTGACCAGTTCAACTCGGCGCTGCATCTCGCTGCATGGCGTGTATCCGAATTTTCCGTTTGATAGTTGGCTCGCGCGTTCTGGCCTTATGCTCGCGTCGCTTACAACCTTCCACGTTCTGCCGTTTCCGTCGATGATCTGGTAGGCGTCGTATGGCCCTCCGATGTAGTTGTATGTCGTTCCAAAGAATCGCGCGATTGCCGATGCGACCTCGTTTCTAGTTGCCCCCGTCATTTCTATCTCGATCCCGAAGTATTGACTCTTCAGCATTTTGCCCGCCCCTTTCGTTTGTGTGACCGCTTCTTTCTAGCAACACTATATCACACACACGCACACAGTCAATTCTTTTGTGAAACGTTTTAGGCATAAAAAAAGCAGCCCGGAGGCTGCGGTTCCTTGCTTGTTAATCTTGAGGTTCATACCTTTGATCCTGTGTTACTTCGCGATCTTCTCTATCAAATCAGGGAGGTACTTAAGCAGCGGATGGTGTTTGTTATCATTGATCAGCTTGATCCAATCATCGGGCGCTGTAGTTTTTGCTTTCAGAATCCTGATGTATTCCGGTTCGCCTGCTACTTCATACTTTACATATGGCATTTTGCCGTGCTTTTGCCATCTGCGTCCGTTCAGCCCCGTAATGGGTCCGATATTAAGGCACGCACTGATCTGTACGCCGTTTTTCCAGGCTGGCGTGCATTCAACAACTTTGCCGTTGCCGATATAGACGCCAATGTGACCGGGGAGCCATACTGCTTCGCCCACCTCAATATCGCGGAAATCCGTACTCACGCCCTGACACTTAGCGATCATGGCGTTGGCGTCGATGTCTGGTACGCCATTGGAGTTATAAACAGCGCCACCGTAGCTCTTCAACTTGTCCCCCGTCCATCCCCAAAGCACCGCCTTAATGAGATTGACGCAGTCGAAGGCAAAATACCCTTTTCCGATCAGAGACCTTAAGTGGATTTGCCTATCTGTCGTGTACCACGATGGATACTGGCTTCTCTTTTGTTTGATGATGGATTCCGACACAGGAGCTCCGAACACACCCCACATATAAATGGTTTTGTAGTTCGTGGCGATATCAACGACCTTCGCCGACAGCTCTTTGTTTGTAATCATAGGCCGCCTCCGTCTTCCACCGCGGCCTCCACAGTTGCCGTGGTATGAGAGATCGCGTCCTCAAAGGCAGTTACGGTTGCGACGGCGCTCTCTGCCGTCACGCGGCCTTCTGTGGTCTCAGTAATTGTCCCAATTGCGGCAGCCTCTAAGATCAACGTCGACTTCTCGAGGGCCCGGGCGGCGCTGTCGATCAACGCGTCGATAAAGTTGTCCACCACGTAGCCCGAATCTTCAAGTAGCTCCATTACCCACGGTTTTCGCACCGAGAGGCCGAGCTTCTCCCCAACGAAGCGCTCTTCAGCGGCGTCGACTGCTGCTTTGATGTGCTCCTTTAGTGTCGCCAAATTCTCGGACTCCGTTTTTGCTTGGATAAAAGGGATCGCATATTTGATCAAAATCCCAAGGAGTACCGCAAGGATAAAATCCACGGCGTGTTGTGCCAAAGCTGAGGTTATGGCGTTAGTCATGTCTTCACGCTCCTTTTATTTCGTCGGCGTCGATCACACGCGCCGCGATGTCGTTATCAATCTCGTTAATCTTGAGTATTCTGGCCAGTTTGACCAAATTTTCGGCCTTTGCTTTCCAAAAATAAAAGCCGATGGCTACGGCACTCGGAGCAGCGACAAAAGCAAGTAGCGCCTGCATAAGCGCGACGCTGGCGTCTGCTTGATCTGCCCTGTACATTCCGATGGCCAGTGCTGCAGCTAGACCGATCACTCCGAGGAATGGTGCCAAAATACACACCGTTAGTAGTTTGCTCCAATTTGGCGGTCGTCGTTTCATCGTGGCACCACCAATCTTCTGCAAGCATTATCGGTTGCCGATTTAGGCTTAGAGTATTTGTTTTTCATCGAAATCAACAAACCTTTTGCAGTATTTTTCGCAAGTGTCAAGGCGCTTGTGAGCTTGTACTGCTGATGCTTCAACCTTGATCAGCCTTTCCCTACTCTCTTTGATATCGTTCTTCACGTTGGTCATTTCATTCTTGATTTCGGTAATCCCCATACCAATGTTTTCGAGCTTAACAATCACTGTTGTCAGCTGCGATGCGTCTGTTCTTGCGTCATCTTTTTCATTCCGTTTTAGATTTGACATTCCTGTATAAATTCCGAATGCAAGCGACATTCCTGATATCACTAGCGCAACTTCTATTGTCATCAGACACACCACCATCCTAATGGATAATTTTTAAAGAGCCCGCATAAGCTGCGGGCTCTTTGTTATACCGGTTTGCCATTGCCGTCGAGACCGAGCGCGGTCAACTCGTTACTAACTGCCGTTCTCAAAAACGATGGGACTTGTTCGATGTTACGTCTGCCGTGAATTATCAAAGCAACATAAACGTCAATCATTTCTACACCCCCTCTCAAAATAGCCCAGGCGAGCCGTAATCTGTTTGTCATGGTTATACACCTTGATCTGCGTCGAGCAGTGCCTTGACTTCCGTGTAAAGGTTCGCCGGTACCTGTTCGAGCGTTTTGATTCCTGCTTTAATTAATTTGTAATAAACCTGTGCCATTTTCGCTCACTCCTTCCTAAACTGGTTGCATGGCCAGCAGCATTTCATAAAGTTCTGCACATGCCATGAGCGTTGTTAAATTATCGGTTTCAACTTGCTGCAGCTTCTCCTTTAGAGTTGCAACTTCCTCGTCTCTCTCCACCGGCTTCAGTTCTGGGTACTCGACGGGCACGCCGTTCTCAAATTTCCACCAGCCGCCGTTGATGCCTGCGGGCAGTGTACCCGGAGCGTCGTACGGTGTGTACCCCGGGTGTTCGTAAGTGATCGCGTCTGAAATGGTGTTGTCTGCCTCGATTTTCAAGTAATATCTCATCATCATCCTCCTATTCTGTGTGTGATCATGACTTTCTTTGACTGTCCTGCGGTGCCTGCTTCTTTGGCGTATCCGTATAAGCCTGCGCCGACCATCTTCCTTGAAAGGGCCGCCTGCTGGTATCCCCCGTTATAAATTGTAACGAACGGGCTTGTTTCATGAGCCACGGCGAGATACACACCGTCCGGACTGAATGCGGTCTCTTTCCCCCTGCCAGTCGGCAAGGTGCCCGGATTTGAAAGAGAAGTTAGAGTGCCGCCTACCCGTGAAAAACTTCGCACATAAGGGCTGTCATAACTGGCGCCTGAAAATATCACGCCCGTTGGGTCTACCGAGCCCCCATACCCGCCACCGGATAGGCTCGAAGCTGGGTCTGTAAGACGAATAAATACATCACCATTTCTGGCATACACTGCAATGATTCCGGTGGATATAGTGGTCGGCGCGATAAGGAACATCCCGTCCGGAGACCACACGGCCCCTCTACACATAGCGGTTGGCAGTGTCGCTGGGTCTGCGAGTTTCGTGAAGGTATCCCCGGACCGTTTGTAAATGGTAATAAACCGTGACGTCGTGTGGCCGACAGCGAGGTATGTTCCGGATGGGTCAAAGGTGGCGCAGTCCACCCAATCGACTGGCAATGTTGCTGGATTTGCGAGTTTCGTGAACGTGTCCCCGGAGCGCTTGTAAATCGAGACGTAAGGTGAGTTGGTGTGACCAACTGCAAGATACGTTCCAGATGGGTCCCAACCAACACAGTAGGCCTCTCCGTCTGGTAGCGTTGTGGGGTTCGCGAGTTTCGTGAACGTGTCCCCGGAGCGCTTGTAAATCGTAAGGCCAGGGGCTGCCCCAAGGTTGGCGACGGACAGATATGTCCCAGTCGGGTCCCACGCAACGGCCATACCTGTCCCTGTTGGCAGTGTGACCGGGTTTGACAGTTTTGTGAAGGTGTCCCCGGAGCGCTTGTAAATCGTAATGTAAGGCGAAGTCGCGTGCGCCACAGCGAGATACACCCCGTCGGGGCTAAAGGCGACACCGTATCCGATCCCGGTAGGAAGTGTGCCCGGGTTCGCGATTTTGTTTGAAGGTCGGACCCCACTTATCGCAACGAGTTCACCTTTTGCGATGGTTCCTGCGAACACGACGGTTTCTTCAGTAGCACCGGCGATCTTCTCGCTGCCGCCTGATAAATAGATTCTGCCCATGGTCTGATCGCCTCCTATCCGTTTCTGGAGTGGGTAATTTTTATTGTTTTTAGTTCGTTAAGTGCACCCGCCGAATCAACGTATCCGGCCATCTCGTAGTTGTTGTTCCCCTCGCTGTCTTTGTCAGCGACCCAATCGAGTTTGTAGATTGTGACGTAAGGGCTAGCGTAATGTGCTACAGCGAGATACTTCCCGTCGTTACTGATGGCGACTTCGTACGCCGCTCCGGTCGGGAGTGTCGCAGGGCTGTCCATACGAATAAAGTCCGTCCCGTGCCTTTTGTATATCTGAATAAAGGGGGACCCGACAATCGGTACGGCGAGAATATTATCATCCGGGCTAAACCGTGTGCCATACACACCTCCTGTCGAGATAGGGGTAGGGCTCTTTACAAGATTGGTGAGGGTGTCGCCTGACCTTGATAAAATCTCAACCTGTACGCCCTCGGATCGACCGACGACGACAACTGTGGCGTCTTTATTAAACCTCAGCGAAAAAGATTGTCCGGGTAAAGTCGCCGGATTTGCGATCTTGGAAAATGTGTCCCCTGAACGCTTATAGACCGTTATATTTGGAGAGCTATAATGAGCGAGACCGAAGTAAACACCATCTGAAGAAATGTCAAGACTGTAACCGGAGTCGGGCGGAAGAGTTGTTGGGTTTGAAAGTTTCGTGAAGACATCCCCAGAGCGTTTATAAAAGTGGACATATGGGCTAGAGTTATTCGTAGCCATGAGATATACGCCGTCGGCGGAAAAAGTCAGGTCGTCAATGTTTGGCCACGGCGCAGTGATGCCGCCTAGCGCCGTAAACGTATCCCCTGAGCGCTTATAGATTATAAGACACGGGTTAGGGCTTGGTGTTCGGCCCCCTCCCCAAGCCAGATACGTCCCGGTTGGGTCCCAAGCAACGGCGTATCCAGTGTATGTCGGAAGTGTTGCTGGGTTTGCCAGCTTTGTGAAAGTATCACCGGATCTTTTGTAGATTGTGATAAAAGGTGTAGTGGGATGCGCCACAGCGAGATAGTCGCCATTCGGGCTGAAAGCGACACCCCAACCGATCCCGGTCGGGAGTGTCGCAGGGTCTGCTAGTTTCGTCATCCCATTCAACCGCAGACTGACCGAGTCGTTCTTAGACACCGCCGACGTAAGTTTCGCAGTAAACTCCGTGACGCCGTTGATAGCGAGCGGTCCACCACCGGCGACGTTTACATTTCCCATACCATCACCTCAATCTCGTGTAGTTAAATGGGATGGACGCCGTCGGGGTGGTTTTGCAGTAGAAGGTGATCCCGCCCGCGTACTCTGTGACGTTTGGACTGAGCTCCGCGGCTTGCGCCACGTCGATTGAATCATTGGCAATGTCCACCATGACGTAATCCGTGGTCAGGGTTCCGGAGATCGCGACGTTGACCTTGAGTGTATAGTCCGTTTCGCCGCTCGACACCCACCCGGTTGTTGGGATCGTACCGGAGCCCATCGCCATGGCTTTCTGAAAGGCTGTGCTGTCGAGTCCATCGAGCAGATCCGCGTCAAGTCCAGATCCAGAACCGTCCACAGTCTTGATCTTCGTCAGCACGTCGCTTGCGGTGTAATTTGCCGCTGGAAGTGCATCATCGGCCTTTGTACCCTGAGCCGCGGTGGCAAACGCGGACGAATGGTTACCGTCGAGCAGATCGGCGTTGAGATTTGTTACAGCCGTTGTGCTAGTAACCGTCAAAGGTGCTGTGCCGGTGGCAATGTTTGAAATCAGGCGCTGTGCCGTTACCGTGTTATTAACTGTAAGGGCACCCGACATGATCCCGCCTGCGAGAAGCAAAAATTCAGCTGCTTGCTTTCCGTCTAGAAGATCAGCGTCTATCCCCGTTCCTGAACCGTCAACGGTCAACAGTTTTGCCAGAACATCAGCTGCGGTGTATGCCGTCGCCAGTAAAAAATCCGCTGCATGTTTGCCGTCTAAGAGGTCAGCGTCCAGTCCTGTGCCTGTGCCGTCAACCGTGAGTAACTTTGTGAGCACATCTGCTGCGGTGTAGGCTGTGGCCAGAAGGAATGCTGACGCATGGTTGCCGTCGAGAAGGTCCGCGTCTAGTCCGGACGCTGCACCATCTACCGTTTTGATTTTGGTCAGAATATCGGCTGCAGTGTAGATTGTGGCCAGCAGAAAATCTGCTGCATGCTTACCATCGAGTAGATCAGCGTCTATCCCTGTTCCCGTGCCATCGACTGTCAAAAGTTTTGCTAGAACATCAGCTGCGGTGTAGTTTGCCGATGGTAAAGCAGCATCAGCCTTTGTGCCCTGAGCCGCGGTTGCAAATGCCGTTGCATGGAGTCCGTCGAGTAAATCGGCATCCAGTCCAGAAGCTGCCCCGTCGACAGTTTTGATCTTTGTCAGAACATCGGCGGCGGTATAGTTTGCAGACGGAAGTGCTGCGTCGGCCTTCGTTCCCTGAACAGCCGTGGCGAATGCTGAAGCATGGCTACCGTCCAATGTGTCGGCATTTTGGGCGTCCATCACAACCCATTGGCCGCTGATATACGCTTTCGTTTTCGGCGCGGTAAGCACGCTAATGTCGATCCAAATATCGTTAGCTGCAGGTGTTACTGGCGCTGTTGCCGCTACCGTGATCGTCTTTTGTTTTCCTGCCACCGCTGTGTCGATTTTATCCCAGTTATCATTGAGCATAGTTTGAATATTAAAGTTCTCTGCCCCGTCCGTAGCCGGGTCCTTTTTAAGCAGCCCAAGGTTTGGTGTGTTTGTGGCCATGTTTTCGCCTCCTTATGCTATACGAACGGCGCAAGTTGATTCAGTGGCGTCGCCTGCATGTCGGTGATTGTCTTTACGTTGTGGATTTGATTAATGCGTAAATACGTGTATTCGTAGACGACATGAAGGTGAGCCGGTATGACCGCCGCCAGCGCCGCTTGGAAATCATCAAGGTTGGGCGGCGATCCGTAGAGTCCTGTAAATTTAATTTTCACATGATTCGGCAGTGGGCCGTTTGTGATCGTAATGGTCCCGTTCTCATAAAAGGCCGCCAGCTCCCGGACCATCTTAGGTGTTGGTGTGGCTTTCACAACCATTTTAGATGCGACGACGCTTCGACGCTCGTTGATCGGCTTGCTCTCGTCTGTGGGGATACCTAGAAGCTGTTCCCAGTATTTCAAACCCCAAGTTGCCGATTGTGGGAATATCTGATCGCGGATTCCGTCAACCCATTCCTGCAGATCGTCAATCTCCTGACCATTGGCCTCAAATATTGCCTGCATGATCTTTGACTGATCATAAACCGGCGCTACATAGCCCAGCATTCTTTTTCCGCTAGGGCTGGTTAGAATCGTCATACGCCGTTCACCGTCCCGGTAACCGGATATTCATCCGCCTGCAGCACGATGTTTGCGGTACCGGCGTTGATTGTCAGTCCGGATATGTCACTGATGGTCGGAATCTGGGCAATTGCAGCGAAAACAGCGGAATATTTGACAGTTCCGCCTGCGCCGACCGTCTTGTAATACGCGGCGAGCGCAGTTTTGATCGCTGCCACATTCTCTGCTGTGTTCGGCGTGAGCGTCAGCGCGTAGTTGATTGTCTTTGCTGTCGGTGCTACTACCGTTACGATGGCCCCGATCGGTGCTTTTCCGCTGCCGTCTGCCGGGGTGATATAATCCTGCACGCTTTGAACAAGTGCTGGGCTGGCCGGATCGCCGTTACTGTCGATAACTATGACCTTAACTGTTCCACTCCCGACGCCCTGCCACTCTGGGATGACAGTTGCATCGCCAATGCCGGCCACTTCTTTGGCCCATATTTTATAATCGCTTTTCGAACCAGCGCCACCTGGGTTTCTCCTGATCTCAGTGATTCTAGCGATCAGTTCCTCGTCGCTTTCTGCATCTGTGCCTCCTGTGGCCGCACTGGCGTTCGTCACGCTGGTGACACCGGGTATCGGTGACCCGTACATCAAAACGACGGTACCGGCTGCCACGTTGCCTATTTTGCCGCTTGTCTGGCATGCCGCCGATATAGATGCCGTTCCGGACGCTATTGTCGCAGACTCTGTCGTTTCAAACAGTATTGATGGTAAGTTGAGCGCAGCTGGTGTCGCGAACACAAACCCTTTTGGAATAACTGTTGTATTCGCCCCTGTAATAGTAAGGACCGTAGTTGATGGTGTCGCTGGCTTCCGCTGCGTCTGTGCAAGCTCAGCATGCATGTCTAGATATCCCTCATATGACCATTGAGGAAAAATCAACTTTATCGACTCGAATAGTTGTTCTTCGATCATGCTGGCTTTCTCAATCGCAAGAGGGAACGTGGCATCATAAAAAAAAGACCCCTCGCTGGTGTCTATATTGTCTGGTACAAATGTCTTCATGCGATTAAAGATCGTCTGAGCGTCCTGATTTTGAAGTTCTGGCGGCGCTATGAAATCGGTCATGGGATCACCCCCTATAATTTAATCGTGGTTGCTGCTTCAAGCGGCGCTCCTTCCCGCGGGTAAACGATAAATTCGGCGATTAATTGGTCCGTATTCCATGTGAATGTAAAATCTCGGACGGATTCAGTGTTGAGATGGACTCGGAGTGCTTCTGTAATCGTTTTTTCAAGTACCGCCTCCGCGCCTTTTCGAGAGGTTTGTCTGTGAATTTCAGCGCTTTCAATCCCGATGTCGCTCGTGTATGCGAGCTTGCTGAATCGTTCGGTTTGCACACACTTGATGCACCATTGGGCCCAGGCTACATATTCATCTGCCTCCTGCACTTTGTTTCCGCCATCCGTTTCAAAATCGCCCGATTGGAAATCAAACCGCCAGCTGCGCTTCGCAACTCGACTATGTGCTGACTCGATGATTGTTGGTACGTCAAATACCGGATAGCCCATGTCATCACCTCAATCTCGTGTAGTTAAATGGGATGGACGCCGTCGGGGTGGTCTTGCAGTAAAAAGTAATCCCGCCCGCGTACTCTGTGACGTTTGGACTGAGCTCCGCGGCTTGCGCCACGTCGACAGAGTCGTTGGCAACGTCGACCATGACGTAATCCGTAGTTAGCGTGCCCGTGATCGCGACGTTGACTTTAAGCGGGTAGTCACCGGTGTTAGCAGTCCATCCTGTGGTAGGGATTGTGCCGGAGCCTTTGACCATGGCTTTTTGATATCCTGATCCATCGAGCCCGTCAAGAAGATCCGCGTCTAGCCCAGATGATGCGCCGTCATTCCCTTGATGCCATACCTTATTCCCGTCGACAATTATTTCGTTATTCGCTGTTGTTAGCGCGCTCAGGATCGTTACAGATCCACTACCATCTGTGAAAGTGTCATAAGGAGTAATCGCGCAACAAATGTTGTCAATCCATACCGTATATGCGTTGTCGTCACTTCCGTCTGATACATTTGAATCATAAAGTTCTAAATACACATCGTTTGCGTTTGTCGTGCTCAGGCGTGCTTGTATTTGAGAATACCCATGCGACCCAAGTTGTGTGATTTGACCATGATTACTGTGACCAAACGTTACCATGAAAGTGTTTCCTACAACTACACTCCCTCTAGTGTGACTGACTGTAACCATGAATGATCCAAATAAATTTGTGTTTGTTGCGTACAAAATTTTAGACCACACAGACCTTCTAACAACGGCATTGTAATTAATTCTGAAATAACTGCCGTGTTGGCCGTCCAACAAATCAGCATCAAGTCCACTGTCGGAACCGTCGACCGTTTTGATTGCTGTGAGTATCTCCGCAGCAGTCATACCAGACGCTCCGTCGATGCCGTCTAATTTCAATTTGTCCGCTGCACTCATGAATCCAGATACGCCTTGAGTCGCATCTGCGTGCGTATGGGAAGTGTCGGCTTTTCCGTTCAGTGCTGTTTGAGTTGCTGTGCTGATGGGTTTGTTAGCATCAGAAGTATTGTCTACGTTTCCAAGACCTACTTGCGTCTTTGTAACACTGTGTGGATTAGTTGTGTTGCTTATGTGGGTTTGAATGTTAGTATTCTTTGGCTCGTATGCTGAATCGTGGTTATGTGTCGCTAGCGAGAATGATGCAGCATGGAGTCCATCGAGTAGGTCAGCGTCTAATCCACTTGTCGAGCCATCAACCGTCTTGACCGCCGTCAGAATTTCAGCAGCTGTCATATCCGCAGTCGCCCCAGCTTCGATCCCATCTAACTTCGTTTTGTCAGACAAGCTCATGAGACCGTTTGCTCCAGTAGTAGCTACCGTCGTTGATGCCTTGCCATCGAGAGCGGTCTGTAGGCCTGTGGTGTCCGATATCGCGTGGGCGTGCGAAGTGTTAGCTTTACCATTTAACGCAGTTTGTGTCGCCGTACTTATCGGCTTGCTTGCGTCGGATGTATTATCCACACTTCCTAGCCCGACATCACCTTTGGCCAGCGTACCCCATGAAAGATCACCGGCTGTAGCTCCGGCTTTTAAAACCTTGCCGTTGTTGGTAGTGCTAGTCGCCGGGACATGAAGGTTGCCGTCGCCGGTTGGATGGGCGTAATTGTTGGCCCCTGTCGCGATGCCGTCCAGCTTTGTTTTGTCGCCGGAGCTCATTAATCCATTTGCGCTGGTTGTTGCCACGGCTGTGCTGGCTTTGCCATTCCATGTGGCTTTTTCAGTGTCCGTTACAAACCGATTGCTCGCGTCCTGAGCGATAATTGCAGGCGGGTGTGTCGCCGGGTGCGTGTAGTTGTTTGCGCCGTCTGCGACGTTCAGGATTGTCCTTACTTGTGCCGCGCTCAGATCTTCCGGATCTCCGGTGCCTGCTGTAGCCCGACCTTTTATGGTGTTCACTGCCATGTCAGCCAGTTTGGCGTTCGTCGCTGCATTCGTCGCGATCGCCGTTGCGCCGTCTCCGGTTGATGTCACGTCCCCGCTGTGGTTTGGGTGCACATACTTGTTGTAGAGCGTATCAAAATACGTCTTTAGGACGGATTTGATGCTGCTCCAAGTGATCTTCTTGAAAACATTTGATGCTGCGCTATCCGAAAATCCGAACATGTCAGCGTCGACAGGAGTTGTTTTCTCTATCGCGCCGCTTATTAACGTGCCGATGGTGGTTATTGTTTCCGGGGCGTAATAAGATCCGTGTTGGCCGTCGAGCAGATCTGCATCTAAGCCCGATGAAGCGCCGTCAACTGTTTTAATTTTCGTCAGCACGTCGTTTGCGGTGTAGTTTGCTGCTGGGAGTGCATCATCTGCTTTTGTGCCTTGAGCCGCGGTTGCAAATGCAGACGCATGGTTGCCATCTAGAGTGTCGGCGTCTAGTCCGGACCCAGCACCATCCACCGTTTTTATTTTGGTCAGCACATCAGCAGCTGTATAATTCGCCGCCGGCAGCGCATCGTCTGCCTTCGTTCCCTGCGCCGCCGTGGCAAACGCTGAGGCGTGATTCCCGTCCAGTGTGTCGGCATCAAGTCCTGATGCTGGTCCATCAACCGTTTTAACGGCTGTGAGTATCTCCGCTGCCGTCATGTCGGCTGTGGCCCCAGTTTCAACGCCATCCAGCTTCGTTTTGTCTGTGCTGGACATAAGCCCGTTAATCGAGGTCGTAGCCACATTCGTTCCCGCTTTGGCATTCCACGCTGTTTTCTCAGCGTCTGTTACAAATCGATTATTTGTATCCTGTGCGATGATCGCCGGTGGATGTGTAGCTGGGTGCACATAGTAGTTTGCGTTTGCGGGCGCATGCGCTGACTGAGAATGATCGTGGGCGATCTTGCCCTTGTCTCCGTAGTAAGCGTTATCTACGCCTTCACCAAGCGTCAATCCGGTACCACTCGATCCACCGAGAACACCTTGAAGGTTCCACCCTCCACTATCTCTAGTGTAAAATTCAAGCGTTTCTGTGTTCAGATAGAAATCGCCCGCGCTGCCCACATCCGTGTTTGGCGAGCTCACTCCGGAGTACCATTTTCGGTACTTTGCCTCCTCATTAATTCCTGAAATTGCGGCGGTATCTATGACTACAGGGGTCTGATCAATCCATGCAACAAGCACCCGATCCCCGGCTTTGAAAGTATTTGAGCTTTCGATGTAATCGCCTTTTGGTATTGGCACCTGGAATAAATCCGTTACGAGGCTGCCATCAGCTTTTATACTCCCAAAGTCGATAGCTGCCGGTTGCTCGCCACTTTCAATCATCCGGTTCTGCAAAGCTGCAGCTAGTTTACTGATGCCACTACTCATAAGGCTCGACCTCCATTGCCATGGTCTTCTTGCTTGCGTCGTGCTGAATTGACTTAACAAAAAAGAAGCCGTCCAGCGTGGCGGCTCTTATCTTGACTTTATCGCCTTTCCGGATAAAAGGGATATCCGGCAATTGTACCGTTATGGTTCGTTCCGGCTTGCCTCGTTCGCTGATGATATCGCCAGCTGCTTTTTTAGCCGCCTCTATTGTCTCGTCTCCGCCGCGCTGGTAAAGCTCCTGCAGTATCCCGAAATCAGTTTTACCATCAACTACAGCCTGAACCACCGGATTAGCATCGCTTGTGGCTTGCCGTTCTCCAATGACCTTTACGCGAGTCACGAGGTTTTCAATGGATAGTTGATCGCCGACTGCAAATGCATTTTGCTCCTCGTCGAAGGTGTAAACCTCAGCATTGCTCCCTCTTTTAACGACGTTGACGGTGCCTGCTCTGGATTTAACAATATACTTTCCGCCGCCCTTTTTCTTCGCATCATCTAAAATTTCAAGCGTCATATCGGATAAGTAAGCACTCCTGAACACTTTTTTCCCAATTGCGATGTCGGGTCCTTCTATGGAGCCTATTGGAACACTCCAAGATTTAAATATATCAATGATCATGCTTTTCGCGGTGCTGCCTGCTTTGTAATATCGATTGTCTCTCGACTTCTGCAATGGGTAGAGTGCGTCATAGACCGTCAGAGTTAGATTTTTCTTGTCTGATTTTTTATAAGCCCAGTTATAGATTTTGCCTCTGAAGACTTCGGCGTCCTGTCCAGTTGCGTTTGCATAGATGAAGAGGATTGCTCCAAGTTTTGCCATGGTCGATACATAGGTTCCGGCAAGTTTAACGTTGGTCAGCTCAACGGTTGCTTTGGCCGCGAGTTCGCCGTCGTTTTCCTCCCAGTCGAGACCTTCCAGAACAGGCGTTAAATCAGTAGGCTGGCCGTCGCTCGATAATAATACGACCTTATACTTCAATTTCTTTATATCGATCAAACGGCCACCTCCTAAGCATTCGGTATTTTCAAAACTTGACCTACATAGATTTTATTCGGATCTTTGATGCTGTTGAGGCTTTGAATCTCAGGATATCGAGCGCCTTTTCCCAGGAGCGCTTGCGCGATCTTCCAGAGCGAATCTCCCGATTTCACGGTATATGTCTTTGTGCCCGATGGTTGGGGACGTATAGCGGTGGTACTTACTGATCCCTTTCCCTCAGCCGTTGTGTAAACAATCAGATCCTTTGCTTCTATCAACGCTATATTGTAATCAATATCTCCCGTGCCACCTGCGATGGTGCCTGTGAATTCCTCAATGTATACATCGAGTAAAATGGGCGTTTCTGTTACCATCAGCCGCAGCTTCTGTCCTCTCTTTTTGTAGTCAAGAAGCAGATTGTACAGTCCTTTCGGGTCACGCCAGTCTTTGATGTATGGCATTGTCTTCAAATGCTCACCCGGCAGTTTCCCTTCCCACGACACGCTGTCAAGCTTATTCCCTTTAGGAATGCGGATATCGCCGACATTGATGATGCTGTAATCTTCTGTCATAGCGCCTGTTTGAATCGTTATAGCCTGCGGATTAAGCGGTAACTTAATTTGCCGGACCAGCTTGTTTTGCTGGTCCAGCTCCATGATGTAAAAATCCATTATTCAAGCGCCACCTTTCGTGACTTCGGCATGTTAAAGAACACCGAGGACAGCCCGTTGGCTAAGTCAGCGGCGATTTTGTCCGCTATAAGCTTCGAGTTTTGGTTGACGACAGACACAACTGACGCAGCATCAGCATCCGTTTTGACATGTATGTTGATCGGCGCGGTAACTTTGACATCTACTTTTTGCTCTGTTTTCTGGGTTGTTTCTGCGGCTTTTACTTTTAGCGATTCAGCATTCCGCGGTGCGTATCTACCATAAGCCGCCCCTTGTGCGTATGATGGATCTATGATTTTTGGCGTGCTTTTAATCTTTTGATATATCTTTTCTGCAATCATTTCACCGCCGATGCTGCCGCCTATAGCTCCGATCAACGATCCGGCGATGGCTCCTGCAGCAGTACCTATTCCGGGCACAACGCTTCCGGTTGCAGCTCCGCCGACTGCGCCAAGTTTCATTCCGGCGATCAACCCTCCGAATCCTCCAACTTCGCCTGCGGTCTCCTTCCCTCTTTCGCCTTTGCTCGCGGTCGCAATTATGAGGCCGCTTGAAAGAAGGCTAAGTGCTGGCACTTTGCTCACCATTTTTGCGCCTTTTGAGACTCCGGAGGCAACTTTCGCAACATCCGCCACTTTGTCGACGGTTTTGGCTCCTGCAGTTGCTGTGTTCACAATCGGTTTCCCGTATTGGTCAAGCAAACCGGTGGCTTTTGCCGCTTGAGGGGATGCTGCTGCCATTTCCTGCACAACTTGAGTAGTTCCTTGATTAAATCCGGTCTTAAAACTCTTTAACAGATCAATTCCGAATTTTACCGGTTTACCTACCGCCCGAGCGCCTTTAATCGCTTTTGATCCGAGATATCCAACCCCGAGAAGTGACAAAGCGCTGGTCCCAGACGCTTCTTTACCTCCGGGAGCCAAAGTACCGGCATCTTTTGCAACTGCGACAAAGGCTTTTTTCGCCTTATCTGCCAAAAGATCAGCATCAAACGCCGCCCAAAACGCTTCAAAGAATGCCTTCCCTGCGGTTGTGCCTGCCTCCACGAACGGAGATTGCTGTCCGCCTGTAGATTCGCTCGCGATTCCTAGTGCAGCAGACAGAAAGCCTCCTATCGAGCCTCCCATGGTAGTTCCAATGTCGGATGCGATAGCAATTGTCTTTTCTCTGCCTTTACCTCGCCACCACTCCTGAAATGGTTCATAGACGATTCTGTCCCAGAGAAACTTGATCTTGCCCGCTGTGGTTAAGGAGTTGCTCATGTCGTCCATATATCCAGACACTTTCTCAGCCTTTGAGAGATCATCAAAAGCGCGGGCTGCTCTTGATCCAAGGGTAGTAAATGCATCTACAAGACCCAGACTAATGGTCTTTCCGATCTTTTCAAACGTCTCGCCCCACTTATCAAGGCGACCTCTGTTTGTTGTAAGAAAATTATTCAGTTTAGACAGGCCGTCTATTGCTCCTGTTTGCAGACCTTTGCCCCACTTTTCAATGATTGAAACTTCGAACGTATCTTTGATTTGGCTGATTAATCCAGTCAGAGTCTTTGTGGCTGTTTTATCCATTTGACCGTCGAATTCAGACATGCCCTGCAGGATAAGATCGACAGCTTTATTCGCGTCAATCAAGCCTTTTTCGGCCATTTTGCTCATGGTTGGGATGTCAACGCCGAGGCCTTTTGAAATATACTCACGCGCCCTTACGCCGGCTTCTGCGAGTTGGTTCAGTTCCTCTGCTGACAATTTTCCTTTCATCCTAATTTGTCCTAGTGCCAGGATAATCCGTCCCATGCCTTCTTCACCGCGCCCGGTGGCTGCCGCGGCATTTCCGATTCGCTCCATGTCCCTCAGCACGTTCTGTGCTTCCCATCCGAAGGCCATCATCCTCTGGGTCTGCTGGACGATGCCCTGCGTCGAGAACGGTGTCTTTATCGCGAAGGCTTTGATCTCGTTCATCATGTTCTTCGCGGCTTCCGCACTCCCGAGCATGGTTTCAAACCCGACCTCTGCTTGAACGAGGGCATCGGCTAGAGCGATTGGGCCTCTTACCATCTTGTTGAAGGCATACCCGGCAAACATGCCCGTTAGAATGCCCCGCACAGACGTGGCAAACCGCAAAGCCGACCGAAGCGGTGCTGTGGCCAAATCGATGGCGCGAATTGTAAATTGAAAAGGCTTGCGAACAAGCGACGCCGCTCCGCTGCTTATCTTCCCGATGATCGCAGATGCTTTGTCTACAGCGCTGATCGTGAGTGCGAGCTTGCTTCTTCCCATCCGATTCATTCGCTCTTCTGATTTCTTCATACTTTTTTCGAATTGAGACACGCTTTTCTCTGCTTGCGCAAGCGCTGGGTTTGTTTTGTCCTGTACCTCAACTGGAATGATTATTCTGTAAAGCTCTTCGCCCATCAGCTCACCCCCTATTCTTCATCGTCGTCCTCGTCAGGATCATCTTGTTCCGATTGTTCGACGCCATTTTCGAGTTCAAGTTGGACGCGCATGGAGGCGAGACAAAAGTCTCGCACCCCCGGCGGTTTGTCCATTATTTCGTCAGGTGTTCTACCAGTACGGATGAAAATTTGAAAGAGCAGATAGGAAGTGCCACCTGCTCTTATTACTTTTTTGCGACTTCTTCAAGACTTGATGCAAACCCGGATTTTTTGTCTAGCACCTCGATGATAGCGTCCTTTTCGCCTGCGAGCAGGAGCTTGGATACCATATCGCTGCCCGTGACGATGTTCAGCGGTTTCCAGGCATCTTTGTTGTCCCAGATCTTCGCTTTGTCCTCGTCGTGGGTTGCGGTATAGATCAGTTTGTCGTAAAACTTCACGACATCTGTGTCCACGGGCATTTTAATGCCGCCGTATTGCTTGTTTCGGACGTATTTGGTCGCTTCTTCTTTGCATTTGTTGTACTCGTCCTGCAGGAGTCCGCGAACGCGGAACCGCACAAGCACGCGTTCATTCTCCAAAAAAGGTAATGGTTCGTCGCTGTAGGTTACGACTCTGCGGTATGCGCCGGATTCGTCTTCTCCTTTTCGAACATCAATAAAGGAGTAGGACTCGTCCGATGTGATTCCGCCTGCGCATTCGAGAATGCCTTTCAAAATGTCTGATTCCTGCATTAAAATCTCATCTTTATTCATGATACTTTCCCTCCGCTTTCAGTTCTTTTATCCGAGTAGCTTTTGCAGATCCGGTGCTTCGTTTACACGCCAGCTCCACGCCCTGTTGAGAATGTCACCCGGTTGGATATTTTGGAGATCAATCGCGCCGTCAGGAACACACGATCTGAATACCATGCGCTGTTCTGTGGCATCGTGCCCGCGGACGACACCTTGGAAGTTTGCGAGTAGCTGTTTTTTTGCCTTCAATGCGTCTACCAGCTTCTTCAGCAGGATAGCATCCTTGATTACCGTTTCCTGAAACGTCAGGGTAACGCTGTAACTATCAAACACAGCGACAGAGATTGCTTCCCCGGCTGGTCGATAGTCAACGTTTGAAATGTTTACCTGTGCTTGAAATGTGTTAACCATGGCGAGAAAGTTTCCTTCCTCGTCATAGAGCTCTCCATTTCGTCCGGTTAACAGTTTACGTGCATCAATCATTTCTTTTGGCATCTGTTATCCCTCCTATGCTTCCGGCGCGAATCTGAAACCGAATGAGAGGTAGATCTTCTCTGCGCTGTCGAGATCGTTAACATCTAATTTGAACCATGCACTGTCTCCGACTGGCGGGTTGCTTGGGTCCTCATAGATTAGCCCATCGATCAATTTGCCCTCTTGGATCATTCGGTTAATTACACCCTGTGCTGCCGCTATGATGGTCGCTCTGCCGTCGGTATTGTTGTCGACTCGTCCGATGAGCGGGTCTGCGATGCTTGTGACACGCTTCATCAATTCAATTCTGGTAGAAACTCGACGAATCTTTTTCCAACCGGAATCTTGATCTGCTGTAGGAGTGACAAGGGTATTAATGCCATACTCAATCTGAATCTGGCCGTTTGCATTGACGGTGAAGACGATGTTCCCTTTCTGAATAGCGGCCTCGATTTGCGGTCCGGTGAGGTTTTCACTCAGATCAACCGCTCCGCTTATAACGTCGTGAGTGAAGCTCTTGTTTGATGGTCCTGCGGCGATTAGTCCTGCGACCCTTGCTGCAGCCTTCCACCCGTCATAAATGGTGCCAGCGGCGTCCTTAAAGCCGTTCAGGACATGATGCATGCAGAAATCATTGTATGACGCTCCTGCGGTCATTCGCACCGTTACATCGACACCCGGGGTTGCTCCGACGACTGCTCTGGCAAGCTTTCCGTTTCCGAACACGCGCTGAATGTACGCATGGACCAAAGCTTGAACGGTTGCTTCGTTTGTGTCGACAGCGAGAACATCCCAGTCGAGAGATTCGATCGCCGTGAAAGCGTTTGAATAATCTTCATTGGCAACCGTCGGGTTTGCGCCGCCTGCGAGTGATTGTTGTGTCAACGTCTGAAGGGTACCGTTCCCGGCAGCCGTTTTAGACAAGGTGACCCAGTTTGATCCCGACGCAGCGTGTGCGGCAATCAAAGCATCAATTTCCCCTGAGCCTTTTGCAAAAGTGATCTTTTGAAGTTCCTTTGTGCCTTCGTAAACGATAAACTCTCTAGAACCTGAATCCGCGAGACTATCTTTGATGGTGACAGACAGCGCCCTTGACCCGGCGTATTTAGCGGTGCATGTAATGACGTTTACAGGAGATCCAGTGGTGTCTTTGATGATGTAAGATGCGAAGGACCCACCAGTTCCAAGTCGGATTGCTACAACGCGTCTTGCGCTTTTGAGCATCTCTGTAATGATGTCGCTATTGTTTTCAGCGCCATCAGCTGCTCCGAAGTATTTATCAATGTCAGCTGTCGATTCAATGGTCACAGCCGTTCCGAGAGGACCCCAAGTGGCCCTGAATGCCGCTGCGCCAATGCCGGCGCTTGCTCCGCCTTCTGACGCCCCGCCCTCGTTTGTATATCGGATATATGTGCCAGGACGGATTTTCTGTTCTCCGATGCTATAAAATGGACACATTATTTAACCTCCCTTGCTAAGAATTGCTTGATCAGTGCCGCGGCCTCGTCTTTGGTCGCTTCGTTGATTTTATTAACCGTCAGCGTCGCTTGCACGACTTCTGGTCTGACACCGAATGCAGTTTCTGCGGCGGCAATCAGTTCAGCTTTGCTGTATTTCGCTTGCAATGTGGTTTTTGCCACACTACGCACCTCCAATCGATCCGAAATCGGCGTAATTCAAAATAATAGCGCTCGCTTCAGGTTTTAAAATGCCAAAACGCACCGTCAGGCTGATCTGGCCATCGCGGTGCGGGTCTCTGTTACTGTCTGCAGCCACTGTTTGAATGGTGGCTGGTGATCCGTCCGCGAGGTAGATATAGGCATCCAGCGCGAGCGTTTCGACGATTTTTCGAATTATCGGGAGCCTTTCAGTTGGGGTAGGAGCGAAGACGTGGCCGTTAATCGTCATGTTCAACCAGACCACTGCGTTCGTGATTTGATCTGTTCGGATATTGACCGATCGCCAATAAACAGCCGGGGTTGCGCCCGTGGGTTTCCAGTGGTATGGCGCTACCGGGGTCCTGTTTACGAGTTGTGCTCCTGTGATTTTAGCTTTCACCCAGGATTCCAAAGCGAGAATGACGTCCGGTGAATGGGTCCTTTGCTCTGGGAATGCAATCATATCAAAAATCATAGTTACGCCGATCGTCTCATCATCGGCCTCAAACGGGTTGGTCTGGTTCCAAACGAGAGCAGCCGGCGGTTCTCCTGAAGGCTCGTAAAATGCATTTGAGAGCAATTCCCGCACCCGGGCCTCAATGGTTTCCGGCCCCTCAGCTGCGGTGTTGGTGATTGCAATGTCAATGGCAAGCGTCCCGTTGACTTTTCGTTCCGGGTTCTCGCTCTTATCGATGACGTAAACAACGCGCGGATACTGAATTTCTGACCATCCGGGGTCGGTATCAGCCGGTGCGTTGAGTTCAAATATTGCCGGTTGGCCATTATAATCGGCCATTTTTGCTGATAACACGACATCGTCTTTCAACACGCTGTAGATCAGTTCTTCCAGCCCTTGCATCTGTTCACCTCCTCAGGTAAGGTCGCGAGTAAATCCTCACGATTCTTTGCTTTGCCCTGTCTTGAATTATTTTCTTGTGCGGTCGTGGAGCGATTCTTCCGTCTTCTGTCCCGTATTCAAGGATTGCGCCAATCAACTTGCCGTCCTTGGTTTTTGTGTCCGATGAAATTGCGGCGAACACGTGAAGATTGTTGCCTCTGCGAATCGCGTACGGCGTCGGTTTATAGCTGAGTCGATATGCCCCTGTACGGTTCGCAGGCGCTTCACCGGGTGCCGATGCTGTGTAGTATCGAGGTTTGCGTCGCCTGATCTTTCCGTTCGCGCTGACTGTTTGTCCGGGGCCCGTGTAGGGCACTCTGTATCGCCGCCCTGATCGCTGGCCTCGTAGAATATTAATTGCTGCATTCCTCATTTCTGTGCTGGCCTGATAGGATCGAGCGATTGCTTCCTGTGAGGCTTCATCGACGAGCGTCTGACATTTGATGCTAATGTTATGCATCTATATCCCTTCTCTCCTCCACCTGATAGGTCGTAAATGCGCCTAGTCCGTATTTGATTTCCCCCGGGTTGTTGACGTCTTTGACGATAAACATCCGGTTGGTGCCGTTCAGAATAAGGATGTCGTTTTGTTCTGCAGCCCGTTGACCCTTCTGTACGATGGTGTGAGTGATCACGTGCTGCATCTGTTTGTATCGGTCTATGTCGTTTTCGCTGGCTTGAGAGAGTGCGCCTTTGAATGTGGCCAGCTCTTCGCCTGACTCTCTGATCTGTCGACCTCTGGCGTTGAGCGCTGTCTGTCTGCTTTTTACCGTGAATACTTTGTAGACGGTATCACTATTGAGGTACATGCCCCATCACTCCGTTTCGCGACTATCGTGCATGCCGATAGTGAAAATTGGAGCGCCCGCCGTCGCAGATGATCCACCACCAAGACTGAAAGATGGTGCCGATGCTCCTTTTGCCATTTCAGACTTGAGGTCGGCATAGAGCTTTGACCATTGCTCTGCCCGGGCACGTACTCCGAGAGACAGACCACCGATACTGGTGTCGACTTCTTTTGAAAACCGCATATAAATGGATTCAACCAGTTTGAATTTCGCCATTTTGAAGGTTTTATACGCCGTTAAAGCCGCTGTGATTTCCTCGTCGGACAGCGCACAGGTATCAGCTCCGTTGGCCACAAATGTATCGCCCAGTTCAAACCGCATTTTGTCTTTACTATTGCTGCCGATTTGTGCCGGATCATAGGTGTAAGCCATGGCGCTTCACCCCTTTCTACAGCTTTGCTGCTCGTTCTTTCGCTGCGTCGCGGACGCTTTTTCTTGAGTCGATCCTGTCAATCAGAATCAGTGTTTCTTCGCAATCAATGGAATTGATGTCTTTGATCGCCTCGTCGGTTACTTTTTGAATAATCTCTAGAGCGATCAGGATTTGTTCTGGCGCGAGTTCGATTTCGAACCGACCCGTAGCCTTAATGATAGGGATTTTGTGCTTTGCCGGCGAAGCAGGCGCGCTGACGGGCCTTTTTTCAAGCTCTGGGTTATTCGCGATAATCCCTTGAATTTTCAGCACTTGTACTCTGCTCGGGACAACAGCATCGCCGGGGATAGTGTCCCCGGCGACATAGTTGTTCCCGTTAAACCGGCATGGCTTTAATGCGATATAATTCATGCCAGCCCTCCTGTTCTTCTTAGACGCAAGACCCGAGGTAAATTGCAAGATCGTCAGATGTCTTCTTCATGTCGTAGCTGGACAAGCCTTCCACGAATTCAGTATGCGTGCCGTTCTCGCCTTCCCACTGGTCAATGGCCATGTAGTTGCCGTTGCCGAGCATATCCCATGTGAAGATATAGCCTGCAGACGGTTCGTCGATGGCAGGGGTGTCCGTTGCATAAAGCAGGAGCGCTGCGTTTGGATCGCATGTAAACTGCATGTTTTCCTCACCGATGCCGCCTGCATTGTATGTGCTCTCAAACACCTTTACTTTATCGATACCAAGCAATTGAGCCAGAACATTTTCTGTGACTCTGGCAGGGTTGGCAGTCGTGCCGGTGTACTTGACACGCTCTACGATGTCCGGATGGTTCTTAAGCGCTTTGAATGTGTTGATACCGAGACCGAGCTTGTTAGGAGTGCGTCGGCCCTTCTGACGAATGTCTCTTTTGAGATCATCGAAGAAGCCGATAACGTCGAAGTTGTCGTCCGTGAATTTCAGGAATTCACCGGCACCTGGGGTCGCCGTAACACCCGCGAGTTGATTTGTCCACACGCCAGTTTGGAAAAACTTCTGTGCAAAGATGATATCCTGATGCAGTTTGATCTGCTCAGTAATGAATTTCACCTTTGCTCTGCGTGGATCAGCGACGCCCGGTGCTTTTGCTCGTTGATAGTTCAGGGATTCGATCTGATCAAGACCGACGATTACCTGATCGACCTCGCACTTGTACGTCTGGTCGCTTTGTCCGATCAATGCCGGTGCAACTTTGCCATACTTTGGCTTTGGCTGGACATTGTCTCTGGACAGATCGGCCTTGCTGAAGATGTAATAAAAGCTGGACGAGAGTTCAACCGGCACAATTGGGAAAAATGCCGGTGCTACGAAGTCTTCATCCTTCTGGAAAAATGCCATTGAAAGATTGGAAAGGTATTGATTTGGCTTCCAGCCCTTTGCGAGTTGGGCTTGGATGCCTGCGTTTGTCATCTTATTCATCTATTATTCCTCCCCTCGGACTATGCTGGTTTGTAACCGGCTTTGACAATTTGGACTTTGATGGTTTTGTTTGCTGCGCCTGCATCCTCTAAAGCGATAGCGACGATGAAGTCGGTTGCTACGGCGGTGACTGCTTTGCCTGCTACGTCTGCGGCAAGTTCAGCACCCTTATCCACAGCAGCGCCGGTTTTCCACAATACGATGTCTTTGATGGCGAGAGTTACCCTGTCGCCAGTTGCGACCGTGGCTTCTGTGTCTGCGGTCAAGATACCGATCGCGCTATCTCCGGCACCAGCCAGGACGACATCGCCGTTGGCATCGTATTTAACAGCAAGATTAGCTGCACCGGTGAGCGGTGCTCCTGCTTTTTCGCAGATCGTCGGGCTTTCATTGATCGAAGTGTTCATAAACATGTTCTATTCCTCCTTCTCTTATTGTCTGGACTTCTCGTATTCAACGACGAGGTCTGGGTTTTGGTTGCAGGCTTTGTCAATGGCTTCGTGGTAGCCGACGTTTTCGGATTTCATGATCTCGCCTGCAGCCTTTTCGATCATTGACCATGGATCTCCACCCTCGCTGCCGCGTTTACCTACTTCTGAAAACAGACCGCTTTTCTCAACGAGTCCAAGTTGCTCATCAAGAACCGCGACGTAGTCGTCAAATGCACCGGATTTCTTGAGATCGATCAGCTTCTTCGCCAGTTCATCTGGCTTTTTGCCGATGATTTCAAAGCGTTTTGCAAAGCTGACCATTTCTCTCATTTCAGTCTCGTCTTTAAATTTCTTGAGCGACTCAAGTTCTGCCGCTACCTCTGGGTGAATGTTCTTCTCGACGGATTCTTCCGCCTTTACGCCGTACTTCTTCTCCATCTCTTCAAAAACTGCAAGTTCACCCGGCGTCATTTTGCTTTTGTCTACCTTCATCTCGTCTTCGTCTCCTTCCTCTGCTCCTTCAGCATCTGCCTCCGGGCCATCTGTGGTTTCGTCATCTTCATCTTCAACACCATCATCGTCTTCATCGTCTTCGTCCTCGTCATATTCCTCGTCTTCGTCGTCGGCCTTTTCGATGATGGTGGTGAGTTCATCGCGCATCTTGACAAGAATCGCTTTGTGATCGGTGCGGTTCTTATCTATTTTTTCTTCCAGCGCGATCTGAATTGGTGTATCGGTGAGCGATTTGTGAACGGTGTCTGAGAATTCACCGAGGGTCTTAGTGAACATTTCTGTCTTTTCAGCTTCGTCTAGATCGTCGTCCTCGATGATGCTGGTTATTGACTTTCTCAGCGCGTCTGAGTATCCCCACCAGACCTCGTCAAAGACTCGCGCCGTACGTTTTGCTTTCTTGACTGTGGTTAGCTGGACAGCCTTTTCTATATCCTCCGGCCCTTCAAGCCCGAGAACATCCGCGAATACTTTCCCTACTCTTTCAAGCCAGTTCATTTGATCATTCTCTCCCTTCCCGGCTTCCCGTCGCTTGTAGAGCGTGATGTGTGCGTCGGGGTTTGCTCCTTCGTCGACAAAATCGACTTTTTTAATGTTAAGGTTGCGTAGTTTTGTTGCCACCTCGATCTCACCCCCTTTCATTGCATAATAAAAAACACCATTTCTGGTGTTTTCGTCAGGTTGGTTATTCTTTTTTCTCGTATTTCTTCTCGAGCTCTTCTTTGTACTTGAGCTCTGCTTTGGTTAACTTATCTTTTTTCTGGAATTCTGGGTCTTTCCTGAAATCGTAATGCAAAGGTGAATCGTCAAGCACGATTCCTTTGTCTTTTTTCTGTTTCACGGCTGCGCCTCCTTTTTAGTTCCTGTCGATGCGCTTGTAGTCCCATCCGGTGTCAGGTGTGATTGCCACTTCTATGAATTTTTCGATCTCTTTGTGGATCATTTTGGTTATCTTTTTGTTAGCCTCATCCACGGACAAAGAACCGGCTCTTATTTCGTCCATTATTGCCGGCTTTTCTGCCTTTACGGTCCTTTTAATCGTTTTTTCTATTCCGCTGGCAACATCCATCATCTTTGAGACGTTGTTTGGGTTTGCGTTTCGTTTTAAAACATAGTCGATGTTGTCATCGCCTACCGCTCTGATCCCCTTTAGCCCTGTGTTGACCACTGTATTTATGTCTGCAGGACTAAATGGACCGCCGCCGGGATGGTTGTGGGTGAGAATATTCCCTCTGAATTTTGCGACATCCGCCGACGTAAATTTGACGCTGCTTTTTCCGCCGCTTTTATCCATCAGAATATTGCCGTTGTCATCAACTAGAACGCCGCTTTCTTTCGGTTGCATTCTGATTTTGCTTTCTACTTTGTCGAGGGATTCTTTCAGCGCTGATTTTTTCTTGTCTTCGCCGGTTATCGATGTCATCTTACTACGTGATCCACCTGGGTTGCTGACGTGTACAGTCACGCCCGGCGGTGGATCTGGTTTCGCGAGGAGGTTTGAGCGAGAACGAGGCAGCGAGTACCCCGCCGCACCATCCCTGTTTGCAAATCTCCCTTTGCGGTCATGATACGGGTTGTACTTCGCGAAAGTTGATGCTCTCACGCTGCACCTCCTATGAAATTATTTTCTCTGTCTCGCTTCAGCTTGAGCCCACTTGTCCGCCCGCTGTATTTCGGCTTTCAGGATCATTTGCTGAACATTAGGCGAGAAATCTTTGAAATCGTTGACTTTGGGAAGTTCGTCCCAGAATTGTTTCGCTCCGTCCATCATACTAATGGTTCCGGATACCTTTGCGAGTCTGTGGCTTAATTCGGCTTTCATTTTCTCCACCTCCGTTTGGCTACTTCTTTCCAACTTCATTATACCTCCACCGCTTCTTCAAAGCAACGTTTTAGTTGAAATCACCATCAACGATGACCGCGCCTCTGTTCAGAAGGATGAAGTAGTCGGCTGTTCCGCCGGAGGTGTTCTCGTTTTTTGGAACCTTTACCGCATCGTATCCCTTTCCTGCGGCATATCTGGTTGGTGTACCAAATGTGATCTTGTCTCTTGAATCAATTTTGGGGTCGTTTAGAAATTTATTGTGCTCTTTTTTGAGTTGGTAATCTGTGATAACTTTTGCCCCGGGCTTTAGAGCCATTCTGATGCCATTATTTCCGTATGCAGTCGCCCTTGGATTTCCGCGTTTCCATCGGTGATCACCCGTGTATGTTCCATTCCCAAAGATACCATCGCCTGCGAAGTGATAACTGCCGTCCCTGAATTGATCAGCCGATGCTTTGCTTCCAACAAAACGAAACAGTTCTTTCGCGCCATCTGCTTTGTTTGCTTTCAAATAGGCGTCAAAGTCTTTTTTGCTCAATTTCTCTGGTTTTGCATCGTATCCCTGCTTTTTATAAATCGCCTGCAGGACTTTGTCTCTGGTGCTATGGGTGTATTTCTTTGGGTCGTTTGCTCCAAAGTGTGATTGATTTTCATAGTCGTCGTGAAAGAACAGTTGTCGACCTGATGGGTCGTATTGATTTCCCATTCTCAAGGATTTTCCATTTCCGTATTTATCTATAAACGGTTTGGCGTACATCGTGACGGCTTTATCTAAGTCATGATCAAACCCTAGGGTCTTGTGTACTTTAGTCCATTGAGCGTCTCTGACTAAATCCGTTGATGTATTGTAATCCTTATTTGTAGGCTTCACCGGCTTTTTCGGCGCTTGTGGCGGCGGGTCCGGCAGCCCGACAATTGATGTCTGTTTAACTCGTTTTCCATCTGCTCCGCTGCGGTGGATGGTGACGCCTTCCGGAGGATCTTCTGCTTTGAGGTTTTTCGAGTTTCGGGGTATAGAGTATCCCTTTGCTCCATTTCGCGGCGCAAACCGGCCCTTGCTGTCGTGGTAAGGGTTGTATTTCTCTACCAATTCCGAATAATAAAGTCGCTCACCGGGCGACATTTTTTTAATATCTATTTTCATAGTCTGCCGCCTCCTGTTATTTGATGCTGCCAGATACGATTTCCGCGAACGTCTTTGACGGCCCCGGTTTTCGTTTTGTGACCTCCTGACGGATGGCTTCACCCTCGATAGAAAACATGCGGTATTTACCGGCTTTCACCGCCGCCCAGACTTCCGGATCGGTGACCTTGAATCCAATCCACCAGCCTTCAGGAACAGTGCCTTCTGGTATGCCCATGGCCTTCATCTTCTCTTTGGTGAACACGACCGACTCAATCATGACGGCTGATCCACCTCTGACGTGCATCTCTCCGCCGTCCCGGTGGAGTTCGACGTATTTGTATACAGCCTTCTCAAGCTCTTCCGGGTCCACAATGTCCTTTTGCCAGTCTTCTATTTGAGTCCCATCTTTTCGGATGGCGATGTTGGCCCATCCAAAGGCGAGCATTTTTTCTTCGTTGGCTTTGGTGATCTTAAATTCGCCGCCTTTGACAACGTTATCAGCATCGACGAGTTTCATCTCGCCGGCCAATGTCGTGAATCTGTCGTTCCTTATGTCGTTTGCCATGTTCCCACCGCCTAATCATATTCACACTCAAATGTGACCAATCGTTCGCCGTATTTTGATTTTCTAATATCGATGTTGGATATTTTTAATTTGCTGCTTGGTGGCAGAAGCACTTCTGCTTCTGATCTGTAGTGTGAGTCTCCATCAATGACTAGAGCTTTGGCTCCAGATGCTGCCTTTATTTTGATACCGTAACTTTGACCTAAGAGATATTCAGGCCGTACCGTAGTGCTCAAAAAGCCTTGATCGCTTAGATTCTTGCCGATCAATTGCTGAAGTTCATCATCCGTCGGGGCCGCGCCTTTTGGATTTGTCAGCGCTCTTACTGCATCAAGGTCGATTTTCCTGTGCAAAACAACATCTTCCTCCAACACGCTTTTATCTACAGCGCTTTTTAAAAGATTAATGCGTCTCTTCTGATCATCGTCGACGTGGTACCCTCCCCTAAGATGCTTATTCATCGGGATGTATGCGTCGTCGGTGTAGTCCTCCATGGCTTTGGCTTCATCCTCAGTCAACCTGTATTTGGTTCTCTGATCGTTTTTTGTTGCTTCTAGATCCTTAACAATCTGTTCTGTCGTACCTTCGTATAATCTGTAATTTCTTTCGAATGCGGTCTGTCTAGCACCGCCGGGTTGTACGATAATTGTTCCAGGCGCTGGTTTGGTGTTTGTTGTGCCTGTTTTGGGCACGCTATATGATTGTGATCCGTTCTGACTTGAAAACCGCCCACGCGCATCGTGGTATGGATTGTATTTCTCAATGATTTCTGTGAATGTCGATGCCATAGGCGGCCTCCTTTTGGGACATGAAAAAACAGGCCATTTCTGGCCTGCTTGCTTTTATCGTTATTAGTCTTCAAAGACGAATCTTCGCATCTCTTCGACCTCGTCTTCATCGAGTTCGACTGGCGGCATCCAGCTGCCCGGACGCTCTTTCAGTGATTTCAAAATGTGGAGGTAGTATGCCCGACCGGCTTCCGATTGTGCTTCCGGCACGTCCTCGATTCTTTTTCTTTGATTCGCTGCATCGATCAGCTTGTTCTGAATTCGTGGTCTGAGTACTCCTATTGCTTCTCTGAAAGTCATTTACAACGCCCCCTTGCCGAGGAACGATTGATATAATGCGCTGTCCCTCACCTCAAGCATACCATTTTTTTCGTAATTAGCAATGACTACAGGCGTTGATTTTCCATCGTTGTGGTACAATGTCATCTTGTCAAACAAGGGTAAAACGCTTTCAAAGTTTTTCGATACGCTGACATGTGCGTGCTTTAATACTTCTTCGTCCACCCATCGCTTTTCCCCCGGGTTTTCAAATCGCTTTTTATTGTTTGACATTGCGGTTTCGAATGGTGTATTGACGTAGTGGCCATTGATTTGGTATCCCTTTTGGCGTGCTGCTTCAACTTGCTGCTCGATCTTCTTTGGATTGGAGCCGGTACCGTCAATGACGATGCTGCATCCTTTGTCTATGGCTCTGCGGGTGATCTCTTTCGCGAGAAGCGAGGACTCTTCATGGACATATCCGGCTGCTCTTTTGGCTTGGTTGTCGTCTCCGCTGAATCTCATCTTGTCGTATTCCGGGAGCATCTCCTTTATGTCATCCGGGTTGATGTGAACCGCCTTGCTTGATGCTTTTGTCGGTACATCGGCGTAGCCTTGATTGATCATGAAGGTCTTGCCGGAACCGCCACCTCCGCCCATGTAATCGACGGTTGGGTTCGGACTCGATTCTACCGCGTCTAGGTGTTTGCTGATGATGTCTTCGTAGAGCTTGCGCCTTTCGGCAGAAATGCGGCCCGTTTTGGGGTTGATGTGTTGATTGAAGCTGTTATCCGCTCCGGCTGGCGCTTTTGCATAGTCTTTATCCATCATAGGGACAATAATTCGCGATCTATTTGCCGATGAAAACCTACCTCGTTCGTCGTGGTAGGGATTTGCTTTTTCAAATTTCGATGGTTCGATATCCTGAAATGGAGCTATGCTTTTAAACAGAAAGGCCATGGCGGTCACTCTCCTGACATGTGCTGAACATGTTGTACATTATCTTTCATTCACGAACAGCTCACTCTTCTAAAACGTATTCGACTGCACACCTGCAGTGTGGATGCAGTGGCGGCAAAAGAACGGCGTGCCCGGTTGAGTCTATGAACAACTCGTCTTTCCCGATGGTGACACCGTCCAGTGGTCCGCACCTGTCACACACGCGCTCATCGTCTGCGGTTGCCCATTTTTTTCGATAATCTCCGATCAATCCCTCGTTCTGAGCCTGCCTCATTGCTCGATCGTTGCCGTTATTATAAGCAAACGCGAGCTCTGTTCGTGCAATCATCATGGCTCTGTACCGATGAAGGCGCGATGCGTAATTGATCGCGAGCGTCTGCGCGTCTTTGGCTGATCGCTTTTGTCTCAGTGTGGCATAGTAATTCCCAACAGCCACACTTTGCTGTGGATAAAGTCCGACGGTCGGCCTTATCACTCGACTCATTTCGTCTACTGACAGATCACCCAACGTCGCTGCTTTCGTGACGATGGCCTGCAGCCCGGCCATTTGTGAATCCGTGATCTGAACGACGAGTTCGGCGCTGTGCCGCTCTATGTACTCCTGCATGCGTTCAATCGCGAAATCAAGCCGGTAATCATAGCGCTCCATGGTTGTGGCTGCTGCAAAGGCGATCGACTCGTGAAGCATCGGCATGATCTTTTCTGCCAGAAGCTGCGCGTAGTCCTGCTGCCAATCAAGAAGATACCTGACGCTGATGGTACCGCTTAAAATCATCTGACGGATTTCAGCGTAGGTTATGGCGTCCTGCTGATTTTTCCATGTTCGAGCAAGGACTCGTATCAGCTGCGGTTCTTTACGGTCAAGGTATGTCCTCAATGCCCCTAGCGCGTCCATGTTACTCACCGTTCCTGATTCGTTTTAGGATGCGTTTTGCCGTCTCCGCGACCTGTTTGTCGTCCTCGTCGTCGTTCTCGTCCTCTGGGGCTTCCTGTGGCTTCTGGCGTTGTGTTTCACCCTCGACCTTCTCTGGTAGGTGTCCTACTTGTCTGATGTACTTTTCAAGCTCGTCGTCCGGCACAAGCAATCCGATACCCGTCATATCTTTAATAAACGTCGATATTTCGGAGAGGTTGGGTGTTTCGACGTCGCCATGCTGCATTTCCGGAAAGCCGGTAATGCCTGAAAAATGTTCTTTATTAAGCTCAATCAAGCGAGGTATTGCCTGATTGTTGAATGCCTGCTGAATTGTTTTGAGGTACCCACCGATGGCCAGCGAGAACATGTCTGTTTTGTCGCTTGAGAGTGCGAAGCTGCCAACGTTGGAATGCCCGATCAGAATAAAGTCTGCGAGCATGGTTTGAGCGATCCGGCTGTCATATCGCTGGATGATGGCGCTGGTATCAAACGAACGCCTTCCCCCGGATGATAATAGCGTAAAATCCCATCCAAAAGGTTTGACCAGTCCCTCGAGTTCGTCTCGTCGGATTGATCTGACCATTTTTTCTGCGCTGGCCAGAATTTCTACCATATCCGGATCGTCAGCGTTCCAGATATCAAGCCCGTCCGGCGGTGTCAGCACTGGGTATCCGGCGAGATCGCGTTCGATGCCTATGCCCTCGATCTCCTGAATCTTTTTCTTGAAATACCATGATCGATACGCGTTTCTGAGAACACTGCGTCCTTCCGGATTGTTTTTTCTACTCTTTGTTCTGAAGTGAAGGGCTTTTTCAATCGGAATCGTGGACAGCGTGAATTCCGGTGCTGCCATCTGCGTCATAGCTTTGAGATCGTCGCTGTTCGGATCGTAGACCCATTCATACAGGGTTTCCTGCGCACGAATCGGGATCTTCTTCCACCCGATCAGGCCATCACTATGCTTTGATCTCATACGCTCGTCGGCGTTTTCTCCGCCGCGACGTTTGTACACGATTTCGTGGTATGACCATCCAAAGGTGAGGAAAGAAAGGATTTCGCTCATGGTGTCAATCCAGCTTTCGCTCATGTCATCCATGCAGCTTTCGATAAATTCTGCTGCCTCGACATCTTTAGGCTTTGTTGATGCTGGTTTAATGATCCAGCTGGCCTGCTTGAGTAGTGTTTCTATGGCATACAGGCAGGCTCCGACCACATCGTCGTTTTCGCTCATTTCTCTGTAAACCTCGACGCCTTTGCGACCTTGTAGTTCTTTCAGAATTTCTTCATGGAAAAAGCCGCCGTAGCGCTTTTGTCCAATACGACCGAGTTCGCGCATGTGGTTCATCGTGTCACCTACCTGTTTTTTTAAGAGTCCCGGCGACGTGGGATCGCCGGGCGAAAGGGAGGGAAAGTCCCTGCTGGTCGCCGGAATTGAACCGACGCGTGCGCCCGCACCAGCATGTAAAATGCCCCGCCTGCCGGGGAAATAAGCAGGCTGGGGCTAAAAGGAGGCCGAAAGCTATTGCGCCATCGGCGCGGCCCGTGTTCGGCACACAGAGCGTTGGGGTGCACCGAGTTGCACGGGCCTTGTTTATCACATCAAACGCCGAAGCGCTGGATGGCTGTTAGAGGACTCGCCAATCATCAGCGAGCATATCGTTTTGGCTGGCGAGCCATCCCGGTTGCCATTTGCCTTGTGCGGTCCACATGGCGATATACGGCTGACTATGTAGCGCTGTGTCAACTCCGATGTGTTTTGCTGTTCTGTCGTTCACCTTGGCACCTGGGCTTTGAGAAGAATGTGGCGGAAGATTTAACTCCGGCATGAGAACAATCCACATGTTTTTGCCGTTCCATCCGGTTCTGGCGACTTTGTGCCCCATTTTCAAAGCTTCAAGCGCCTGACCGAAAGTCATTTTATCGAGTGTTTGGTATTCTTTTTCAAACACTTCGTTGGGTATCCACTGGATAAATCCTCCTGCGTACGAAATCAGTTGACCTTCGTCTCGCGGATCTTCATCTGGAGGAACAGTCCAGCCTCTCAGTTGATTGTATTCCCCGCGATTCATTGGTGTGGCTTCGATGATCTTTGTCCCGATGTATCTTTGCGGTTCCATGGGTTTACCTCCTGCTATCGTTTCCAGTAGCTTGCTCTGTTCAAACCTGATTCTTTTGGCGGTGTTCCTGTTGCAACAGTGCCCTGCAGCGCGTTAAATGCTCCCGACCCCGCGTCGACGATATCGTCAAACTTCAAATCTGGGAAGCCTTCCAGTTCGCTGAATAGATCCGCGTTCCATGGTGCTATCAGGACATCTATGTTGCCTGCCTGCCATTGTGCGGCGAACGGTTCTGCTCTGGTTACCTTGTCGCCTGTTTCGCGCTCACCAGCCACCGTGAAGCCCGAAAGCATGGTAGCGTAGCTTTGATATTGGTCTTTTCCCGCCTGACCTGGGTCGATCGGCAGAACGGTTTTTACGCGTTTAAATCTGGCTTTGTCGGCAATGGCGGTATTCTTGACCATCGCTCGCACGTCAGCGGCGTTCTGTCGAACGTGAATCAGATCCGCTATGACAAATCTCCCGTTTTTACGCTTCCCCATGAGCATTCCCGCCGTCCAGTCTGGTGTCGGGTTGTTTTCTGATGGTGCGGTGGCTGCCAAGTCCCAGCGTCTTACCCACTGTACAATATCTGTCGGAAGCTCTTCGACCATAACTGCATCGCCGCGCTTAAAGTAAAGCCCTGCCGCCGGTCTTATCTTCCAGTTTCCGCCCAGAAGGCGTTCGCGTTCAACGGTCGGTAGAGACTTTAGGTTGGCTAGGTATCCCGGGTCCTTTTCGAGAAGCTCTTTGTTATCAAATATCGACGATGGGATAAACGTTACACTTTTGGCGTCGTCTGGTCCCGTCTCCGGAAATTGGGCCATGAGTTCGTCTCTCGAATCAGCCCAATAAATCTTATCATTTATCCTGATGAAGAATCGAATCGCACCGGCCCTCTCTGGAATTGGGTACCCGGTGTTCTGATCAATCCACCATGATATAAATTCAGCGACCCACGAATCTGCGTCCGGGTTTGTGGTGGCTCTGATGTAAGGTTTGACTCCGCATGTAGATCGGTTCCGGGACAACATGTAGAAGAATTGGCTTTTCGTGAAGTGCGTCAACTCGTCAAACATGATCAGCGTGATCTGGCTTCCTTGCCAACCTAGTACATCCGCATCGTACTGAAGGTGCGCGAATGAGCCTTTTGCGCCACTTGGGTAAATCCATTGAAGTGTCGGAGACTTCCGTGGCCTAGCGCCGGTGTATGGATAGATCAGCATTGATGTATCCCAGAGGCCGCCTTCATTGGTAATCTGGTTCATGGTTCGTCTGAAACACACAAAACCAAAGCTAGGTATATCGATGTGTCTCAAAGGCTCCATGAGCAATGCATAGGACTTCCCGCCGCCTGCAGCGCCGCCGTAGATGCAGATGTCCGCTGGCGAGGACAGAAACGCTTCTTGTGGGCCGCGCTGCGGAGCGATCTTTGTCATTTCTGATCACGACCGTTGTCAGGAATATAGAACACGACCTTGCTTTCGATCGGTCCACCGTCTTTTCCGGTGACTTCTACTTTCCCGTCTACGTTTTCTGTGCTCTCTCCTCGACTGAGTCTCTCAATCTTAACGCCGGTGTCAACCATGCGAGCAATATCGCTTGCTTTAATCTCTTCCTCCGGCAATTTGAGGAGTGCTTTGGCTGCTTTGGCGAGCAGTTGGGTTGCGAGTGACGCATGGCGCTTCCTCATGTCGAATCGTTCTTTTTCGTTGAGCTTGCGCTCTTCCTCGATGAGATATTCGTCGTATTTACTGACGCGAGCCACCCACGACTTGTCCGAGCTCCATCGATTGATTAAAGCTGTACTCTTGCCTAAGTGGCGAGCTACCTTTCGCGTACTGCGTTCGGAGCCCATGTCGCGATATGCCGCGAATGCTTCAAAGGCTTTCATTGACTCTCCGGGTTGCCTATCCCATGGCGTTGTGTCCTGATCCTCATTCCTTACCATCAATCACACCTGCCTTGGCACGCGCCTCCTCGTTCAGTTTGAAAGCTTCTGCTGCGAGTTGAGCGTATGGTATTCTCTGTCCGTTTCGTTCGCACATCACGCTGGAGTTCTTCGTGGCTCTAACATACCGATGGACGATGACGTCGACATATTGAGGGTCCAGTTCGATGGTGTTGCATCTTCTGCTGGTCAGTTCTGCCCCGATGAGGGTTGATCCGGACCCGCCGAAGAAATCGAGGACGAGGTCGCCCGGTTCTGTGCTATTTTCTATGGCGCGTCGGGTGAGCTCGACGGGTTTCTGTGTCGGATGCTCTGTTCCTGTCTCTCGACTGATCTCCCAGATGGTAGAATGTTTGTTCTCTGTGGCGATGGTTATGTCCTGTCCTTCGTCCATCCGAATATATCGGACCTTTTTATTCTTTGGCGGTTTATCAGCCATGAACACTTTGTTACCTGCGCCGTCTGTGAGGACGAGGCCACTCCCGAGCGAGGTTTCCATGCCGTTTCTGCTTTTGAGTGTTGCTCTGAGGACGGTATGCTGCGCTCTGTCTCCGAAGAATGCCGGGCTTATACCATTCTTACCGCCGTAAAAGCACGGTTCGTGCGCCCATTGGTAGTCGCTCCTGCCGAGCGATATGCCGTTCTTCACCCAGATGAGGTATTGTGTTTCGTCAATGCCCGCTTTTGTCATGGCGTATTTGAAATCGTCTCGTGTTGCGCTGGCGTGCCAAATATAAAACGCTGCATCCTCGACGGTATGTTCGACGTAATGCCGAAATGCCGGAAGGAGCAGCGTATTTACTAAATCGTCACCTGTTAAATTGTCATTTTTTAGCATTTCGAATTTCCCGCTCTGGGTTTCGTAGCTTACCCCGTATGGCGGGTCTGTATGTACGCATCGTGCTTTTTCTCCGTCCATGATGCGATCGACGTCTATTTTATCTGTGGCGCTGCCGCACAGGACTTTGTGTGGGCCGCAATACCAGAGGTCGCCGGGCTGACTCATGGGGATAATCGGTATTTCCGGTACATCGTCTTCTCCGCTGTTCTCCGCGTCGTCCGCTCCTGCGAGGGCTGCGAGAATGGATTCCAGATCGTCTTCTGTATAACCGGTATAAATCAGCGGCAATTCGCCAGAATCCATTTCTGCGATCAAATCCATAAGCTGCGCATTGTTGATCTCTGAAAGTTCGCTCAGTCGGTTGTCCGCGATCATATCAGCGAATTCTTCTGCCTCTGTCGCGTAGTTTTGGAAATCCACCGGGACGGTTTCGAGTCCAAGGAATCGCGCGGCTGCGAGTCGGCCATGGCCTTTGACGATGAATCCTGACCGGTTCGAGACGGTGATCGGCGCTCTCCATCCTTGTCCTTTGATGATTTGGGCGAGCAGTTTGATCTGATCGTCCGGGTGTTGATTCGGGTTTTGTGGGTTCGGGATCATCTTGCCAATTTCGACAATCTCGTCATGAGAGCAAAATACCGGGATTGCCCCGGTGTGTGCTCTGGCTACTGCTTCAGTTGTCGGTAGTTTTGGATTGAATCCCGCCCCGCCTTTTTTCTTTGACATTCCTTTCCCTCCTGTCAAAAATAAAGACCGAAGTTGGGCGACTTCGGTCTTCGGTGGTGATGGGCGTTAGGGGCATTTACGTGATGGTCCACAATAACATATTAACATGGTAATATTTTCATGTAAATTTCGACTTTTTTTCAAATTTCTTTCACTAAATCAAAGTGTGTGAATGTATTATCCTTTGCGGATTGCCTGCATTTCTTCTTCCGGATTAAATGACCACTTGCTTTTTGCCGTGGCCATGGTTTCAACGAGGCCCTGCAGCCGCTTGATCTCTTCGCCTGCTTCCTTTTGTCCCGCGGTTCTCCCTTCGTGCTTACCATACATGTAGGCTATACCCATGACGACGATTGTTTCCCAGTTGTAATAAATATATTCCCAAACTGCCCTTAGTACTTCGTTCATCAGTTTCCCCTCCTACTCTTTTTTATAAAAATAGCAGGCTGATTAGCCTGCTTTTATTTCATAGTGCTTCTGTACTTGATGCATTCTTGTAAGTCGCCCAGTCTGGTTCATATTCGCTGTCTGCCTGATTGCCCCAAAGGACCCACCCAGGGCGTGTCCCTCTTGCAAACAGTTCTAAGAATGGACCATTGCTGCAATTCTCGATTATTTCAAAGATTTCGTCTGGTTTTCTTGAATGCTCTCGTTTCTGTGTTCTCAAAATATTTACCTGACTGCGTGCCGGTGCTAGTGTTCTGGCGTTGTTCCCTTTAACACCGAAGAGAAGCATTTCTGTAACATTCCTGAAATAAAAGCCTACCCCACGCCCATCGGGTTGACCATCTTTTCTGACTTTCTCCCAGATGATATTGCCTTTGTAATTAAATCCCCATGCTGCCATAACCTCTAATCCTTGAGGGAGCAGGGCGTTTGGCACCCAAAGATATAAATGTGCTGTTTCATCAGCCACCTGATCCACTGGCATATTTTTTATATCATCAAGCGCCATGGTCGGGTATCTGTTCAGCCTTTTGTGTTCTGGTGATACTTTACCTGTTCTGTTCTGAAACTGCCACGGCGGGTCCGCTAATATTGTTTTGAATTTGGCCCCATCGCAAAATTCAATTAGGCCGTTTTCATTGTGGTAGTTATTGTTGTTCTTTTTTGCATTCATTTGTTGCCTCCTATTTATCTTGCCATCGCCTTCTGTGTTATTCCAATGATAAGCAACGGGCATGCACCATGCCTGCCGGCTTTGATTCTTGGTAGCAGTTTTCCCATCCATGTCGTGCTGGCTCCGTACTTTGCTTTAATGCCAAGTTGATTGAAAATCTGATTGAGCGATTCGCTACGTGTTACGATGACGCCGCATGCTATGATTCCGCACTCGTGAAACGTCCTAAAGGCATAAAGGTCGCGATCAAATGTCTGGTCCTTACTGTTCCATTCGAGGTCGAATGCCACTTTCCCTTTAACAAAATCAATATTGTGCCCGTCAATAAAATTTTCGATGGTATGTTCTTTCAGTTGCTGTGTATGTCGCCTGTGCTGCTTAACGAGGAGATCGCCGGTTATTTTTACTTCGTCCCATCCTTTTGGGTGTAGGAATGTCCCGAATTTTTTAGGTATCGCCGATTCGCTTCCACCACCTGCCACGAGGTCTTCTTCGTTGATCCAGAATGTTTCAAGTGCAGCTACGATTTCTGCAAAATCATTCGGGTATGCTTGTGTCAATATTTCTGCGGCATGGTTGATGTTATGCACTTCGTATTTTTCCAGTATGCTCTCTGGCAATAATTTCATCCAGTCGCTCATTTCGATATCCACCTTTTTATTTTGTATCTTGAATGAAATTATACACCATTTCGGCTGAGAAATGGGAACCTAAAAAGGTGACTTGCTTAATTTTATTTTCTCTGGAATTGCTCGCATGGTTTCTTTGAGTTTGATATGATACGTCCTCCGTGCTTTGCAAGACATCGTCCAATGTACTCGGCTATGAATTTTTCGCCTTGTTTCGAGTATAGCTGGCCGAAATAATGACAACCCGAGCAGTTGGCTGGCACGTCCGTGTTTCTCATAATCTCACCACTCAATGCTGTTCACCATCCAGATGCCGGCTGGTTTCTTCTTTACGAATGGCCTTCCGTCGATCTCGTGCGTGTTTCCGTTGGCGCATGTCATGCCTTTGGTGACGCCCATTAATCTGCAGATCATGGGGCGAACCGGATAAATGGTGCACTTCTTCTCATCTTCATCCCTGAACACACAGCTCTGATGGTCCCTTTTACTTTTCGTCGATTTTCTCGCTTCCGGATGATCGCCAAGGTATCTTCTGATCAATTCGATCTCTTCCGTTGTGACCGGGACTGGTCCGCAGCATTTACCGCAGTTTGAACAATTCTCATGTCTCGGAATATTAAAAATCATCCGTTATCACTCACTTTCGTTGGTTCTTTTTCTGAATCACGGCTCCTGCAGCTTCGCCAGTCTGTATATCGTGAAAAGTGATGCGCGGCTTTTGATTAAGATCGAATGCCAGGTATACTTCTATCCCGTTCTCTTCAGCTTTTGCGATCAATTTGCTTTGTTCGTTGCGCCAATACACCGGGTCATCTTTTCGTAGCCTCATGACTTGCCTCGCTTTCCGGAGTTGTGTACTCTTTCAGTCTATTTACCGCATCAACGAGCTCATCGATCTTTTTCGTCGCTTTTTCTAGTGCGTCGGCCAGAGTGTATACATCTTGTCTTGAATTGTGAAAAATTCCGTTCCCGATGTTCTTGCGAAAGACTAAATTGAGTTTTTTTATCTTCACTTTCTCACTCCTCATCCATCAGACCGCAATTTCCGCATAATCCAGTTTCACAAAGGTAAGCGCCACTATCAGCATCCATACAAAAATAAATTGTTCTGCCTTCGCTATCTTCCAAACATTGACACCATTCGCATTCAGCGCATTCTTTCATTTACCTCACACTCCCTTTCTACTCAGTGGGCAATTATGACTTATTGAATGGACTTTCACCCATTCGCCTTGTGAATAAACGAGCTTTAAGTGATTTGTTTTTTGAGCATTTCAACCGGAAACAATCATTGCAATAGCTGTATTCGCGATAGGTTATTTTATCCATAATCCAATTTGGAATTTTGTATGTTGCTTTACATCTAAGGCATTTAAGATACATCAAATACTTCACACTCCCTTTCTACCACCAGTCTGGGTATTCATTGCCTCTGTTAAAGTCCTTTTGATGGACAATATCTCTTTGCTGTAGGCATTTTTTGCAGAAGAACCTGTCCACCTTCTTGAGTTCAATACAGTAACTGTAACTGACTGGCTTTTCTGTCTTGATGCTCTCCATATAAACAAACTCATGGTCGCACTCGTTTATCTTATCCATGATCGCGCCTCCCTCTCGAAACTTTCTATCAGTGTCTGTTTTTCAATAATTTCAAACGGTATTCCGATCGTCCATTTTGTCTCGCATTTGTAGCACTCTACTTCGATGGTCGTATCATCTATCCAATCCCACTCGTGTCTGTGTCGGTATTGCGCTGCGTGTCCGTTCGGACAAACATCAATCAACCCAAAATTGTTTAGCCATTCATTGAATTCGTCTCCGCTTATTGCTTCGCCATACTCATTGAATTCAGGCTCTACGACCATTTCGCAAAAACCGCAAGTATACCAGTTTTGCCAAAAATCCTCAAAGCGTCCTTTGTAGTTTCTGACTTCTAACCCAGCCGGTATTTTTCTGCCGCAATAGACGCATCGATGTTCCTTCTTTGTTTTCACGTACTTGTAGTTCCCGAAATCACCCATTTGCATTTCCCTTTCTATCTCTCATTTTCATTTGATATCCAATCAAACCAATTGATCAGATTCTCTACATTTTCAATTTCGCATTCACTATCAAGTATCCGATCTTCGTAAATTTTTTCCGGGATTATTACGAGGGCGCCTTCACTGAAGGCTGCTTCTAAGGTTTTTACAATCTTCGAATTCTTTTCTAACTTCTCAATTGTTCCAATATCCTCATACTCGCCTAAACGCTTTACCGCCATGCTGTAATCGAAGAATGCTTCATACGTTCCAAATTCACCTATAACTGGTTCGTGTTTTGCTAATGTGTATTTGAAACAGCCAATCGTTGGTTCTGTTAACCTACCCATTTTTCACGCTCCTTTTTTTGCTGCCATTGTTATACAAATCGCTTTGGTGGCGTCTCGAAATCAGACCCGATCTTTTTCCAAAGGTGCAAGCAATGTGGGTGGTTGTTGACGTATTCCGTTTTCGGCGGATGGTACTGGACAACGCATTCGTCCTCGTTCCAAAATAAATCTTTGACTATGCACATCTCGTCCCAAGTCGGGCAGCGATGGCTAAATGAAACACTGACGTGCTCCCATCCTCCGCCCCATGACGCTACCACCACCAGGTCTCGCTTGATCACCGGGTGTATGATCCATCCTATTAGTCCGTCGCTTCCAATGCTGGATATTTGCAATCGAGGGCTATTCTTTAATTCGTCAATGGTTTTCAATCTCGATCACCTCTTACCTTTCAGCAAATACGGTTCGTAAGGCGCATTCTGTACACGCCGCGCTACACCCGTCCGCGATTACTAGTCGCGTTAGATCGTTTTCCCAGCACTCTTCGCCGCATACAGGGCACACAACGAGTTTCCAGTCTGGTTTTTCGCTGGCATCTGGGATGTTCTTCCTTAGCGGCATGCATGCTACTCCGTTGTCTCCGGGCGTGTATGGTGTGACTTTTACGTTCATAGTTGCTCCTCCTCTGTTGGGCTTACAAAATGTGATCTATCTTCATCTGGAATGATTTTGCCTGCTCGTTTAGCCAGATCGTTTCGATCCGGTGTAGTCCGTGCTCCGCGTTCGATTTAATGGCTTTTTTCTCCCATCCGATTAGTACGTCGTTGTAGATGGCGTTGTCGTATCCGCTCAATATGACCGGTCCGGGGTGTTGAATCAGAACACTGAGCATGTCTGTGTGATCAGCGTTTGTCATTTCGTGTTTATACTGAAGACCTGACCTTGTGTTGAGTAAATATGGCGGATCGGCATATATCAAAACACCGTTTTGTTTGAATCGCTTCATTACGTCAATGGCCGGCTGATTGTCTATTTGCGTGTTTTTTAATCTCTCGGACGCTTCCGCAAACCATTCCGGGAGGTTATTCCAATGCCGCAGTGCGTACGCCCTTTCGCGTGCTGCCACATCGTTTTTCCATCCACCTGGGTATCTGCTTATTCTCGAACCGTAGCCCATCCAGCACTTAATCAAAAATCTACGCGCTTTCTCAAATTGATCTGTTCGCTCGTCGTCATCAAAGGCTGCGTCATACTCAGCTCTTGCATAAGGCGTCAACCATATCAGATTGGCAAGCCTTTCCGGATCGTCTCGAATGAGTTGATAAAGATTCACGATGTTCCCATCAATATCGTTTATTAACTCAATATTCGATGGTGGTTTTTTGAAAAATACCGCGCCTGATCCGAAGTACGGCTCGATGTAAGTGTGATGTTCGGGCATGTGATTAATAATCCAGTCGGCTATTCTCCATTTTGACCCGGGATATCTTAGGACGGCCCTCATTATTCCGGCCTCGTTTGTTTGTCATGCTCTCTTAACAGGCATTCAATGGCGTTGACTGCCACAGCTGCGACGTGCGTCAATTCAGTGATCATGTTCTTATGCCCTCCCTTTTTTCTTTCATCTGGCCCGTTGTCAAACACCGTCTCGTTGACCGCTTGGCAATATTCGCCGTATTCTTCGCCTAAAATGCCGACCCAGTACTGCGGCTTATGGTTCTGTTCTCCCCATTTGGCCTCCTGCCGTTCTCTTTCTTCGTCTACCATGTTGAGTGCTCTGGTTCTTGTGCTAAATTCGATTTTCGGCTTTGCGTACATTACCCGATCTCCCTTGTGTGTTTTTCTTTGTACCTTTCGATCTCAGATTCGTAGATGCCAGTTGTTTCTCTTCCAAAGCACACCATGGTCACTGCCTCAAGTTGATCGTCGGTCGCAAGAAATTCTGCGATGGCTTTGATTGCGACTCTCGCTGCGCCTCTAAGTGGGTAGCTGTATGCACCTGTGCTGATCGAGCTAAAAGCGATAGTTTTAATTCCGTTGTCGACGGCTACTTGTAGGCTGCTTCTATAGCACGATGCCAGCAGTGCTTCTTCTCTAAGGTGTCCACCACGCCAGACCGGGCCCGCTGTGTGAATGATGTACTTTGCATGGAGGTTAAACCCCGGCGTTATGACCGCTGTCCCCGTTGGGCATCCACCAATGTTCTGGCACGCCCGGAGTAATTTCGGGCCTGCTGCTTCGTGCACCATTCCGTCCACTCCGCTGCCGCCTTGCAATGCTTCGTTTGCCGCGTTTACTATCGCATCAACGTTCTCCTTCGTTATGTCGCCGCGCTTGACTTTGAATCGATGCATTTTCATCCTCCATTCTTCCATGTATGCCGTTCGTCTCTGTCCAGTAGTGCATAGGTGGTCCATCGCCGATGAAAAGCCCTAACATCTTGATCAAACTTCTTTTTCGCGTATACGCTCTGATTCTTATAAGTTCTGGTCTGTTCATTGTGATCCCCCTTTCGTTTCTTTGTAGCATCAGTTTATCATTTTGTGCGAGATAGTCAATTCTTTAAAGAATCATTTGTATTAAAATTAAAAGCCCCTTGGGGCTTTCAGAAAACACGTAATCCATCGGCTCCGAATAAATAGACACCGAGTTCGTTAATCATGTCTTTTTCCCATCTGCGGACTGTGCTCTCGCTGATGTGAAGCTTTTCAGACACTTTGAAGATGCGCTCTTGCCAGTCTGTGTCGATCGGATGTATGTATAAATCGTTAATGACTTCATACTTTTCCGGTTGATCTGTTGATTTCATGCGGAGCAGCGCAAGGCTCGCATCTATGTGCTTGAGCATGATCAGCGTCACCATTCTGGATCGCTTGATCGACTCAATGACGATTTCTTCGTTTTTGGACGATGTAATACTGACCCGCCCGTCCTCCATCTTGATGTCGATAATGTCGCTCGTCTGGCATTTTGCGTGCTCATAGTGGTTTTTCAGGTCGTTGTAATGATTCAGTAAAACGCGAGTATTGCGCAGCACCGTCTTTTTCTGCTGTTTTTTCTGCTCTTCTTTGTACATTTTGATGGCTTCCTTTGCCGCGGCAGTTGCTATCTCGCTTGCGCTCATCACTTTGCTCATGCCCATCCCCCTATAAATAATTTCTACCAAACACTCGAATAAATTCTATGTCTGGATGAAGTATTTCGAATTGCTTTTGCCCCCACCGTTTTAACTCCCGGTTGAGTTCCTGTGACGGTTGATCGTGTATCATGCGATGGTGATTAAAGCACACGTCGATAACCATACCGTAATAGATGGACTCCTGCCGGTTCTTTCCCTCGTAGATTTCGTGTGGATCTGTCTCATAACGACCCGAATGACCGTGCCATTCGCAAATCAAACAGCGGCCATCCGTCAACTTTTTGTTCCTGCTTTTACTTCTGCCGGGCTTCACTGATAATCCCTGTCGATAGTTTGTTCACGAAGTCCACCGCTTCATGGAGATTTTCATACCCGGCTGTAATGTGCCCCATAATCCATGGGTTTGCGATTATTTCGGGTCGTCCGAATGCGACCACTGGCTTCCCTATGGTATGTGCGTAGACCACTTCGCCAATGGTACCGATACTGTGTTCCTTGTGCGTAAATTCGGCCAGGACAATATCGCTGCGATTGATCATCATTTTGTTCGAGGCGACGATCTCCGCCACCTCAAACGTTGAAAAGTTAGTTTCTGTTGGGTCCATGGTCGCGCCTTTGATCTTACCTTTGGCTTCGTTTCTCCATTTTTTCATCTCATCTCGGGTGAGCCCACTCATTTTTCCGGCCAAATAAACCACCATGTTAGAATGGTACCTCCTCATCGCCGAAGCTAGCTGGCATAAAATCATCATGCTCGTGCTCCGGTGCTGCTTGATTTGCTGATTTTTCGAGGTACTCGATGTGGTTTGCGAAGACATCCGTACTGTATCGCTTTTGACCGTTTTGGTCTTCGTAGGTTGACGTCGCTATGCTGCCTTCAATAGCGATTTTTCTCCCTTTCGCGAGGTATTTCGCTGCACTTTCTGCTGGTTTTCCCCAAATGACAATCCGGATAAAGTCTGCTGTTGGTTTGCTTTGTCGCTGCAGCTCTTCCTTTTTGTCTCTGGTGAGCGACTTATCAACGGCTAGTGTGAAGTTGCAGACAGCCTTTCCGGATGGTATGTACCTAAGTTCTGGGTCCTTTACTAGTCGCCCTGTTAATGCTACAAAATTCATTGTTTGCCCCTCCTAGTATTTGTATTCGCATTCCTTGTGACGGTCTGCGGTTGGTACGTTTGCTCGTTTGAATAGATTGAGGATGTCGCATTCTTTGATCTTTACGGCGTCTTTGTTGCAGTTTCTGCAGTATGCTTCAATCACTCCGGGAGCCAAAATGTGAATATCCATAGCCGCAAATGGTACATTTGGCACCTCTTTTGGCGGAACCACCATCATGACTGATTTGCTGGCGATTTTGACGATGTTTTTGCCTTCTGCAGGACCTACTCGCTTTAGGCTTTCTGTAAGAAACTTTTGAAAAAACGATATGCTCATCTTGAGGTATTTGCGTTCGTCCTTGCTCATGTGGACTGACACCATGTCGGTCATCATGGCGTTGCTCATGATCGCCACTGTTACGGCTTTTCTTTCCCTGTCGTTGTAATATGTTTTCAAGCTTCCGCCCCGATTCTTTTGAGTTATCCCTAATTTAAATTTTATGTTTTTTGCTTCTTTTTTGCAACACTTACGGCAAAATAAAAACCTCTAATTCTCGTCGCCCCCACTCTATGGCTGCATTGAGGTCACTCATGTAAATGTCAATTTTATTCCCTTTTATGGCTCCGCCTTTGTCTTGCACTTCCCTCTCACCTACTCCCGGAATGTATACCCTTGTGCCTTTCGGTAGGATAGTCCAGTCGGCAGCAATGGTGACTCCTTCCTCGACTGTTTTGCCACTTGCCGTTATCCCATACTTGGGATCGCCGGGCACTTTCCCGGTTGATTCTGGTCCGGCTGTGTACGCTGTGATTTCAAATACGCCAGCGCTTATTTGCGCCTCTGTGGCTTCTTTGTTCTGTATTTGGACCGGTGCGTCGATTGTGGCGTTGATCGGCTCGTACAGGCGATACTGTGGCGGCATGGTGGCAATGACGAGGGCAAGTATAACTGTTTGAAAGTGCTTCATGCTCACATCCCCTTTCGTTTATTCTTCCTCATGACGTTGGTGTATCGAATCGCCTCCGACTTGAAGTCGTTATAAAGCTCTTTACTTTTTCTTTCGTCGACGATGGCTTTTTTTACTTCGAGGTACCTTACTTTCCTTTCGCATTGTGGATTGCACGCCTTTGATCTGTCATAGTGTTCACAGGTTGGATTGCAAGGCGTGAAATAATACTGATTCATAGAATTGCCTCGAGATACGGTAGTCCGTTCTGTCCGTTGCACCCGATCTTCCACGCTGGGTCCATATCGTTTTTGTGGATTGATCCCATGCCGTTGTAATGCCATGTCTGAACATGAGCCTCGACTCCGACAAGTGATTTGCGCTTATTTGTATAATGGATTTGCACCTTTGCTGCCTTATTCCCGGTTTTTTGCTGCCATAGTTTTCTGGCAGTCCCCCACACATCCCATGGTACAAGATAGAATTCTCTCATTCCGAAGCTCACGATCACACTTGCAAATCCAGACCTGCTCCATGCATCCAGAAACTCTGCTTGATGGTCTTTTATCTCGATAAGGCTTATCCTGTCGGCTTCTGTGTGCTTTGCTTCAATGGCGACCGGGTATCTGCCGATCCGTCCGATGAAGTCGACGGTTGATTTGTGTTCCACCTTCGAGGTGTATATCCGGCCTTCTGCATTTCTTATCGGCTTAAATTCCGTTGGTACTTTGATGATTATTGCTTCTCCGGCTGCTTTGTATCTTTGATTCTGCCAACGGATAAGCTCTTCGAACGTTTCGCCTGCGTTTTTCCTCATGAAATCACTCCGTTAACAGTTTTATGAATTCTGTCCGTTTTTGTGCTGCCTTCTGTTGTCTGATGGATGGGCCGTCGATCTTGATCGGTACGCAGATTTCCGCCAGTCTGTCCACTATGCGGTTGACGCCGTCGTAATCGAGCCGTTGTCTGAGTTCGTCCATGGTATAATTCGACGTTACTATCATCGGCCTTTTACTTCTCAGCCGGTTGTCAACTATCTGGTATATGATCTCTCGATCTTTGCCACTTTTACCTTTGCTTTCTGCCCCTAGATCGTCGATGATCAGTAGCGCTGCCCGATTGAGCGAATTCAAAAAGGCTGTTCCATCATCATCGCGCCCATATCCGCTGTAAATCTTGTTTATGATGTCGATTGAGCTTACAAATGCCACCGGCACTCCGCGTTGTCTGATCAGGTGATTTGCAATGCTCGCTGCTATGAAAGTTTTACCTGTCCCAGGCGGGCCGTATAAAAGAATCCCATGGTTATCCGTCTTCACTTGATCCCAGTTGTCAGCGTATCGTTTCGCGATCCTGTATCCCTGAGTGTCTTTTCTTTTTTCGTCCCAGTTTTCAAATGTCCAGTCTTCGCACTTTCGGTCCATCAGCGATGTTCCGAGTAGTCGCTCAAGTTTACGGCGTTCTGCTTCCTCCTGCATGCGCTTTTCATCGGTTTCAAACTTAAGGCGCTTGCAAGTACATAATCGCGGTACCACCATGGTTGTCCCAAATAACGATCTGGCTTCAGGTGGCACTTCAATCTCTGCATACGCTGGTTCTCCGCAACACTCACATCTTATGCTGAGTTTGTCAGTCTTTGAAGATGAGATCGTTTGGATCAATGGTGAGGTGGTCATAATCGCTTTGACTGCCTCCATGCTTTTTGCCCCCTTTGTCATCGTATTTGCCTTCTAGGACGCGCGCCATGAATTTTGCGCTGAGTAACCAATCAAAATCCGCCATCCAGTTGCGGTCGTTTGTGCCTTTCAAGAAGCTGCTTTTTTGTGCGGCCTCAAATAGCTGTTCAAATGCTTCGATGCTCTGGTACTCATTGTACCTGGCTCTTATGGCTTGGCGTCGCTTTTCGCTCAGTATCTGTGCCTTTGGCAGGCTGGTGCAAATGGTATTGTAGAGGTCAAAAATGCGTTTATAGTCTATGGCGGTGCGGGTGCCCGGTTCCTCGCCGGGCACATTATCCTTATTCTTTATCTCTTTCTCTATCTCTATCTCTATCTCTGGTGGACGATTTGAGGGACATTCGTGGGACATTGTCCCATCATCTATCTGTTTTCTTTCTTTAATTTTATCCCTGTACAGGCGCTTCCGTTCTGCCTCGCTGCTTGTATGGCCGATGTACTGTTGGATATCCAGCATGTAAATCTCACCGCTTGAAAGGATTTCTATTAATCCAAATTCTTTAAATACCTTGATCGATTTTTCAATAACGTCAATGTTGTGGCCGGTTAGCGTTGATAGCATTCTCGAGTTATACGGGATATTTTCTCTGAAAATGAGGCGGCCTTCATTTTTCAGGCTGAATAAGTACATTTTCAGCAGAATATTTGAGTATAAATATCCATTTTCTGCACTTTCGATGATTTTGATTTCTTCTGTGTCAAAAAATCCCTCCTTGAGCTTCAGATAGTAATATTTATTATTGTCACTCACATGGCTGCCTCCTTTGCTGCTTCTCACAGGATCATACTACCGTATTTTCTGCGATTATCAATCCTTCAAAGAAACAATTCTAAAAAAAGAACGGGGCTCAATTGAGGCCCGTTCTGCTGATCTTGCTGCCCTGCTCTGTTGATGTGATTTCGATCGTCTCCAAGAAACGGGCTTTCATGGTAGGATCGTGGCTGATAGCGAGTATTCTCATTTGCGGGTAGATCGTTGCCATGGTTTCGAGTGCATCTGCGTAGGCCTGTGTGCCGTCATCGTCTAGGAAAGGCGGCTCGTCTATGAAAAGCATGCCAAGTTGTAACCCGGCGCGTTTGGCTTTAAGTTGGGCCAGGGCGAAGGCTACCGATAAGGCTACCTTTACCTTTTGTCCTCCGCTGTGTGAGAGGTACGGCATGGCCCCGCGCCCGTGTGAGGTGATCCAAACCTCAAGAGTGTTGACTTCCTTCTTGCTTTTGAGCTGCCGTTCTGTGCGCATTTCGATGGCCATGCGGCCTCCGGTCATCTGGGATAGAATCGCGTTCGCACTCGCTTCGATTTCCGGTACAATCGCTCGGGTGATCAGGAATGGTATACCGTCTCGTCCGAAGGCCTCTGCGAGCGATTGATAGTTTGTGTATCTCTGGGCTTCGTTGTCTAGATCGGCCTTTTCGTCGTTGATTCTTTGTTTGATTTTTCCAATCTCAGCGAGTTGGTGTTCAACCGCGCCTTTACTCGCGGTCAAATTTCGTTCTGTGCGCCTCAGATTTTCGATCTGGGCGCTTTTTTGATCTACCGCGACCCGAAGGTCGGCTCCTGCGTCGATCTCGCTTCTCAGGCGCAACAGTTGTGCCTGCGCGTTATTTTTTTCTTCTTCCATCGATCGGGTTTCAGTTTCGAGCTCCTCTATGCGCTCGTTTGTCGTTTTTGCTCGCTCTTTAGCCACCGGGAGGAGTGCTGCATCCTCAAGTGCGTTTTTGATCTGTTCCATTCTGGTGAGATGCGTCCAAAGTGGCGCGATCTCAGTTTCGATGGCTGTGATTTTGGTTTTCCATTCGAGTTCCACTGTCTTGTATTCTTTGTTTTGGATGATCAGCGCGTCGATCATGGTCCTCATTCGCTCTACGGCGGCCTCTGCTGCGTCTATCGTCGCCGACCTTTGTACTAACTCCTGAAGTTCTTTTTCTCGTCTTTTGATCGCCCTGTGTTCGTCTGCGTCGTAACTCGGGAGCAGACTTTCGTATTCATTCAGCTTGATCTGGTATTCCTGTTTGGTTTTTTCCAGTACTTTGTGCGTATTCTCTCTGGCCATGGTGGCGTACTGCATTTCCGTCTCCGCGTTTTTGGCGTCGCTCAGAAATTTGCAGCCGGCCCGTCCAATATCAATGCAGTTGGCGTCAGATGTCATCGCGATCCGCTTTTCGTACTCGGAGATTTTGTTGTCGAGGTACTTGATCTCTGATTCAATCTTCGCGATGTCTAATAAATAAGTGCTTTTCAGGGTTTGTATCTTCTGATTAATCTCCTCGTACTTCGCCTTTGTGTCGTCAACGGCTTTGAGGTCCGCTCTGACCTTTTCGTATTCGGCGCTTGCAGATAGCAGCCGCTGTTTTTCGTCTTCCGGGATGGTCATCCTTTGTACATCGTAATTTAGTTTGACAAGCTGTCCCTCGTTTGCGGCGATTGTATCTCGTGCTGTCTTTTCGTGGCGTTTGGCTTCGTGGAGTTCAGGCTGCTTTGCTTGGATTCTCGATATCATTTCTTTAAGATGCTCATGTTCTTTGGCCTTTTCCAGTATCTCATCTTCCCGGGCGATCAGCCCCATGGCATCCGCGTACTGCAGCTGCGCAGTTTTGAGTTGTGTGATTTTTGCCGTATGGTTTTGGTGGAGCCGGTTAAAACTTGCCATTGTGGTATCGTATTGTTCCTGCTTTTCGTTGTAATACCGGATTGTCGTATTGATGGTTGTCAAATCCGTTTCAGCCTGCAGGAGTTGTTCTTTAAGTTTGTGAATTTCACTTTCGATTTCGAACAATTTGTGGTTGAGTTCAAGTTCTTTGTCTGCCTGTTCCATTAGCATCTTAAGTCGTTCTTTGATGGCGTTTATGTCTCTGTTAATGTTCGTCGCTATGGCTTTTGCCCTGTCGCAGAGATCGTCGTAAATTCCAAGGTCAATGATGCTCCCCAGGACACTCATGCGCTCTGTTTTATCGGCTTCCAAGAAGACCGCGTAGGCGTCCTGCATGATCAAGGCGCAGGATTTGAATGTCGTCTTGTCCATGCCGATCAGGTCGGTGATACGCTGCTGTGTGTCTGCTACTTTGTCGGCTGACCTGTCTTCCCACACTCCGCCATTGTGCTCTGCTAGATTAAGGGTAACCTTTCCACCTTTTGTTCGGCTGCGCTGGACCCGCCATGTTGATTCGCCTAGGCGAAAGGTGAAGGTGATCGTACCGCTCCTGACGTCGTCTGCCGAGTTAATCCAGCCGGTGAGTTCACCCTCTCTCGGGTCCTCGTAGAGTGCGTCGTACATGGCATCCATGAAAAGCGCGCTTTTTCCTACCCCGTTCGGGCCGTTGACTGTAGCAAATCGAATCTGTGTAAAATCGAATGTTTCTTCCCTGTAACTGCGGTAGTTCTTCACATCGATTTCGATAGGTTCGAACAATCCCATGTGTCTGCCTGTTGGCTTTGTGGCGGCGACTTCTGCCAGCATCGGTCTGGCGATCGCCATCAGCGCTTCGATGTTATTTGCTTCCTTGGTTTCGAACCATGTTCTAAGCGTTTGTTCCGGCGTCATGGTCTCTGTCATGTCGGTTCGCGTGAGTTCCTCGACAATTCTATCCGGAGTGATTTCGGAAATCCAAAAAGCACCGAGGTTCATCAGGTCTTTTTCAAGTTGTGATTTGTCTAATCTTTTGTGGTCTTCCGCCGTGGCTGTATACCTTACCCGGATGATCTTGTCCCGGTACTCTTCCAAAGGTCTCCACGTCCAAGGGCTCCCTGAACCGCTCAGGTAGGCGTTGATATCGCCGGCGGATGGTCTGAGTGTTAAAAACTCTCGGGCCGGCGTTCGGTGGTAGGTACTGTCGGCGTATTGGGTACCGTTAATTTTGTGAATGTAGAATCCTTTGTCGCTGCCTTCGTCATTAAAGTTCAGGTTGTTTATCGCTCCGCTGTAAAATGTCGGGATGTTGCAGTAAGGTACGCGCTGTGGCTTGTGGATGTGTCCAAGGGTCACCATGGTGAATCTGCTCTGGTCGATGTCCTGTGGCCTCAATACGACTTCACTCTCAAGGAACACTGAGTTGCCGTTGTCGTACTCCGCGCCAACGACCGTGTAATGGCTGACCAGAATCGAGGGCTTGTCCGGTTCAAGCTGTACCGTGAAACTCCGTATAATGTCCGCCAGCGCGTCGGAGGCAAGCGCGTTTGATTCCGTCTTGTCTAATCCCGGGTTGTTGGCCAGAAGCCTCCCTTTGTCATACCCGGGCAACACTCCGATCTGTACCGGGCCTGCTTTTGTGTTGATGGTGATCAGTCCGGGTTGGTAAGCCATTTTGACCGGATGGCCTTCCAGCCACTTTTCAAGGGTTCGGTGTGCCTCTGCGCTGTCGTGGTTTGCCGTGCCAAAAAGCGCGACAACCGGCGCGACTCTTGAAAGCCGCAATAGCCAGTTGCCGATATGCTGTGTCTCTTTTAATGTTTGATCTCCCCAAAGCCGCGATTTGTTGGTGAGGTCGCCGGCAATGATCACAAGGTCCACTTGTTCTCTCTCCGCCGCCGCTGCCACCACGTCCATGCAGGCGAGGATGTCTTGCATCCTCGCGTTATGACCGTTGATCACCGGCCCATTGTATTCTCCCAGGTGTAAATCTGCCGTGTGTAGAATCTTCATTTTTTGTCTGCCTCCTTCTGGCATGTCATGCAAAGCGGCTTTCTGTATTTCTTTGCGCTGTACATTGCCACCTTTTCTGTCAATTCAACACCGCATGCTGCACAATGTGCGGTCTTCATTTCGATTGGTTTTCTCTCCGGTTCAGGTTCTGGCTCCTGAAGTGGTGCCGAGTCTGGTTCGTCCGCGACTTCAAACTCTGTATCAAAGGTCTCTGGCTCGTCTTGTGCCATGGTGATCATATTTACCGGGCTGTTCATGTCAGGCAGTGCTGTCAGTGTATTAGCTCCGAACAAGTTGTTCATGGCTTGCATCCCGTTTTGCAGCAGTAACCTCTGGACATTCGGATCGCTGTAGTCTGGCGAGAAGTCGATGCGCGGTACAACAAATGGTTTGCTCAACTCCTCAAGGGTGTAGGCTTGTTTCATGCTAAGTGCTGCTCGAATGACGCGTTCCATAGCTCCGGTTTCCGCTCTGGCCAGCTTGTGTTTGCGCCACTGAATCATCGCGCTTCTGGTCTTCATTTCTGCCCATTCCATCGGGGACATGCCTTCAAGTTTGTATTTATCTTTTTCGCTTTTGTTGTTCTTGAGTGCCGTTTTGAGGTTCCGGTCCAGTATCTCGTCGTAGATGACTGTCAGGTCAATTTCCTTCTTCGCCGGTATGATCTGCCAATTCCCCGCTGGCAACCTTATGGCTCCAACTGCCGAGTAAAGCACATAGTCTTTGCTTACCGTGATCGGTCTGCATTCGGTGTGGTTCCAGACAATTCCGGCTGCCTGCGCGATCTTCATGAGAGCGACTTTCGACAGGCAGAATTGTTTGACGTACTCTGTCCCTCGATCAGTTATAATTGATTTGCTTTCAACCGGGAAAACTTCGCCGTTGTCCGGATTCGGGTCGACCTTAACTTCTGTTACGCTCATCTGGTGCCATGGACTGACCTGTGTTATATTGGTCGTCGGCATCAGAAGATTCGCACCTTCTTTTTTGTATTTTTCTATTTCCATGTTGTGCCTCCGCTCATTTCTCTATATAATTGGGGTGAGGTATTTCGTTTGACGGCTCGTAGAGGCCGTCTTTTTTTATGCGCATCTTCGTATCAATTCTAAACATTTCACTGCTATGCCTACTGCGTCGTTCATTGAGGTTTTTTTGTTGAATGCAACATTATTCTCTTTGATGTCCATCGTGGCCATGTTAAGTGCAAATTCTAAATCTGTTCTAGTTAACGGCTGCCCTAGCTGCTTTTCGATTGCACGTTGAAACATTTTATTTCCCCCTTCATGATTGTGTGGATCTCTTCCGGCTCATATCTGGTATAAAGTTCTTCAATCCTGCTTACAGCATGTTCGATGGTGCTGATGTCTTCGTGGATTGTTTTTGTTTCGTCTGGCCAAAGGCTGACCATGCCATTAAAAACGCTTTTTTCCGAGTGCGTCGGCAGGCTGTTTATTAGATCATCAAACTCTCCGTCACACCCTGTTTCAATCATTACTTTGACTTTCATTTTGATCGCCCCTCATTTGTTCCACCATCACAGCTGCGGCCATCATTTTCTTGTAGCATGTTTTGCCGTACCCGATCTGCCTCGCTTCAATGTTTTTTAGCCTGCGCCCACATCGATTGCAATGTTCGTGCTCCTCTAAGACGCTTGTGAATCCGAGTTGCTTGTCCATTCTCCATCCTCCTCGAGTATTCTTTTTGCAATGCGTACCATCAAGTCGTAAACCCCGGCTGTTGAATCGTTGTATGGGACCATCACGTCACCCACCCCTACTTTGTGAAGAATTTTTGGAAATCCAGATCGTTCTGGTCGCAATAGGCCATGAACAATCTAAGGAATTTCCCGCCCGGCTTGACTTTGTCGTTCAGCAGCCGCCATGTTTGCAGATATCCAATACCGATATCCCGAGCAAGACGCCGATGGTGTCCGTCGTAACGCTGATCGATCAACTCTCGAAGTGCTTCTTTGTTGATGTTCACCTCGTTTCCCTCCCTTGTAATCGATTCTTTAAAGAATCGGTAATTTCATTTTAGCACTAATGATTCTTTAAAGCAACACCCTTTTCTTTAATTCCACCATTGCTTTTTAGAAACGATTAGATGTATAATTTTTCAAGGAGGTGTTTATAAGAATGGTACACACAAAAACTATCAACGAATTGTTAATGATGGCGAAAGGGCATCGCTCGCTTAACACGTTCGCAAGAGAGGCCGGAGTTTCAAACGGCAATCTGTCGCGTATTTTCAACGGGCAACGCGCGACACCAGATGTGCTTGAAAAACTCTCAAAAGTCGCACACAACGACGTCTCGTATGAACAACTCATGATCGCGTCTGGTTACGTGGACCCTTCAAAATTCGATCAAAATCAGGAGGGTGTTGTATTTTCAGAATTTTTCAATCCGATTCGGATGGTCAAAATACCACTTATCGGATCGATCCCTGCTGGTCATGCGGTTGAAGCAATCGAAAATGTTGAAAGCTGGATCAACGTACCCGAAGATCAGGTCAAGGATGGCGACTATTTTTATCTGCGCGTAAAAGGTGACTCAATGACCGGGTCCCGGATTTGGGACGGGGATCTGGTTCTGGTCAAAAGACAGTCATTTGTCACCAATGGCGAGATTGCTGTTGTCCGCATAAACGCAGAAGACGCCACTTTAAAACGCGTGAAGCATGTCGATGGAACCTATATCCTGTATCCTGACAACCCTGCTTATGAGCCGACGATTGTAAAAGATTATAATGCTGAAATCATTGGGATTGTTGTAAAAGTTGAATTCAGACCATGATTAAAGTTGGAATCTACATACGTGTTTCTACTGCTGAGCAGGCAAATGAGGGGTATTCAATACCAGCTCAAAAAGACCGGCTTATTTCCTATTGCAAAGCGCGTGATTTTGTAATTCATGACATTTATATCGATGGTGGTTTTTCGGGAGCAAACCTCGACAGACCTGGGATGCAAAAGCTGATCGATGATGTGAAAGATGGCTGCATAAACATCGTTTTGGTTTATAAACTGGATCGATTATCAAGATCACAAAAAGACACCCTCTTTTTAATCGAGGATGTCTTTCTTAAGCATGACGTAAACTTCATTTCGATGAATGAGTCGTTTGATACCACAACGCCTTTTGGTCGCGCAATGGTCGGCATTTTGTCCGTTTTTGCACAGCTGGAACGCGAAACAATCAGGGAGCGTACCGTGCTAGGGAAATCAGAGCGAGCTAAATCCGGTTTGTATCACGGCGGCTCAACTTCTCCGATCGGCTATGACTATGTTGATGGTAAATTGATTATAAACAACTACGAGGCCATGCAAATAAAACAGATGTTTGATCTTTATTTGAGTGGCATGGGTGCTTCCTCAATATCAAAAAAATTTCTATCGGCTGGCTATAAAACAAAATACGGGGATACTTGGAGGTATGACCGCGCGGTTTCTAATGGCTTGCGCACAATCCTTTATGCCGGATACATATCGCATAAAGGCGTTACTTACCCAGGTCAACACGAGCCGATAATCTCGCAAGATGTGTGGGATAAAACACAGAAAGAAATGGATAGGCGCGGTGAGGAAAATCGTAAATATTATAAAAGTGCCTACTTATTGCAAGGGCTTATTTTTTGTTCAGTGTGTGGAGCTCGATACAGTGGTCGAACAACTAAAGGCCACCGCTATTATCGCTGCTATTCCCGTTCAAAAAGTGTACCGCATATGATTAAAGATAAAAATTGTTTAAACACCAGTTATCGCTCCGACGTTCTTGAGTCCTATGTTGAGGACAAATTGTTCGAGTTGTCATTTGACAAACGCCAATTTGAAAAGTTATTGAAAAAGAAAAAACCACACAACACACTAGATCGCGTGGTCGTTCTCAAGAAAATTGATGATCTTGACAAACAAATTAAAAAAATGATGGATCTTTACCAGTTTGATATGATCCCTGCTGAAGAGATCGGTCTTCGGATAAGCGCTCTGTATGATGAAAAGAAAAAACTCAAAAGTAGCATACCGAATGAAACTGAAATCGATCACGAGGTTAATCCAAACGTTGAGGAGGCCCTCCGTTTACTGTCAAACCTTAAGACCATTTGGCCTGCCGCAAGCCTAGAAGAGAAGCAGGTCATATTGCGTAGTTTAATCAAAAGAATAGATATAACAGAAGCCGAGCCTGTTATCTCATGGTCTTTTTTGTAGATTTTTTTGCAACATGCACGCTCCATTACC
>Ga0302240_1000247_pt1 | contig 60957 bp, 50 predicted proteins | sample AAG_UR_His_MG_FD_193538 | JGI IMG/M metagenome (GOLD analysis project Ga0302240, IMG submission 193538) | Enriched activated sludge microbial communities from anaerobic digester in WTTP, New Holstein, Wisconsin, United States - AAG_UR_His | ecosystem: Engineered > Bioreactor > Anaerobic >... | reverse complement strand
CAGATTTACAGATGATAAATTTGTTGAACTGTGATAATATAGGAATAACGGCTGGAGCATCCACACCGGATTGGGTGATGGATGACATCTTGAATCAGTTAAAAAAAATTTCAAATAGTTGAAGGCGAGGTAACCTACATGGAAAACAACTCAATGGAACAATTCATGGATCAGATTGACGAGTCTTTACGCGCTCCGCGCAGCGGATCGATCGTAAAAGGCAAAGTTGTCCAGGTCAAAAGTGACGAAATTATCGTCAACATTGGATATAAAGCGGATGGCGTCATTCCTCTCGAAGAGATTTCAAGCGCTGCAACACCTGCTGATCTCAGTGTTTTCGAAGAGAATCAGGAAATCGAAGTTTATGTCATCAAGAATGATAATGGCGACGGCAACGTCCTGTTGTCCCTCAAGCGCGTCAGCATGTACGCAGACTGGGGTCTTCTCGAGGAAGCTTATGCTGCTGAGCAGGAGATCGAAGTCAAAGTCACTGAAACGGTTAAAGGCGGCGTAGTCGCTTACTATCAGGAAGCGCGCGGCTTTATCCCTGCTTCCCAGATTTCTACCCGTTATGTCAACGACCTCAAGGAATACGTTGGCAAAACTATGATGGTCAAAATCATCGAGTTCAACCGTGAAAAGCGCCGCGCTGTCTTCTCACGCAAGATCGTTCTCCAGAAAGAGAACGCCGCGAAGAAAGAAGCAGTTTGGGAAAAAGTGTTTGAAGGCGCTGTCGTTCAAGGCGAAGTCAAGCGCATCACAAGCTTTGGCGTCTTTATAGATCTCGGCGGCATCGACGGCATGGCACACATTTCAGAACTGACTTGGGGCCGCATCAACAAGCCGCAGGAAGTTGTCAAAATTGGTGATGTCGTAGAAGTCAAAGTTATTTCTATTGATAAAGAAACAGAGAAGATTTCTCTCAGTATCAAGCAGCTCAAAGGCGACCCTTGGACGACGTTCATGGATCACTACACTATTGGCGGCATCTTCGAGTCCAAAGTTGTCAATCTGACTGATTTTGGTGCGTTTGTCGAGCTCGAGCCAGGTGTCGAAGGTCTTGTTCACGTTTCTCAAATCGCGCGCAAGCGTGTAGAGAAGCCTTCTGATGAGCTTAAAGTCGGCGAGAAGCGTCTCGTCAAGCTTCTGGATGTGGATCTCGAGAACCGCAGAATCAAGCTTTCAATGAAAGAAGCTGAGGAAGAAGCGGCTGAGGAAGAAGCAGAAGCTGAAGTCGCTGAAACTATCGAAGCGACGGTTGACGGCGCATTCTCTGATGATGTTGAGGCTTCTGAGGAAGAGTAATCAAGCGAGTTTTGAGATTGGAATTCAGGGGCTGTTGACATTCAGCCCCTCAAACAAATAGACAGATGGGCGCCTGATAGATGACCATCTGTCTATTTTAATGCAAAAAATAAATCGGAACCGGCGCGAAAGAGGCGCCGGTTCCAGTTTTATCTCAGTTATCAGTTTAAAGTCTGAATCTGCCCTCTACTATGCGCTTCTGCAGCTCACGATGCACCTCGTTGACCTTGTCGCGGTCAAGAGAATAGGGTTTGAATGCCAAATACGAGAACAAGAAGAAAAGAATGCCGCCCAGTGCCAGCACCAGTCCGAGCACCAAGCCTGTATTCGCCGTCTGGGCACTCAGCTGCGCGTCAAATCCGGACAATTCCAGAACAAAACCGAGCAGAAAAATGGCCACAGACTGAGACAGCTTATAGGAAAGGGTCATGCAGCCAAAGAAAACGCCTTCCTGACGCATCCCCATTTCCAGGGCGTTGACATCCACCGTGTCCGCAATCATAGACTGGGGCAGGGTATAGAGACCGCCGGTGCCAAAACCAGCCAATAAACTAAATGGAATTAAGTGATAAAATTGAAAGTCGAAAACATTTCTGAAAATGACCATGAGCATAAAATATAGGCAGCCAACTATGGAGATCTGAAGACCCAGCTTGATCAATTCGCGTTTTTCCATTTTGTCTGACAGCATTGCCCATACCGGCTGACTCAAGATGCTGATCAGGATCTGGGCGCCTATAATCAATGCTATTCCGGAGCTGTTGAGCGAAAAAGTGTAGGTAAAGACGTGGAGGCCTATGGTATTGATTAAGGCACTGGAGAGGTTGGTGAACAGATACCCAATTACTACTGCGGTGTAGTCTTTATTGGTGAAGGCGTGTCTGACGGATTTGAAAAAGTGCCCCATACCGACGTGGCTTTCCGATAGGATTCGTCCATTCAAGTAGGGGATCATGCGCTTTGTTGTCAAAATGACCACTGCCATGGAAAATAACATCAGAATCGAAGTTGCAGCCCCCATAGCCTGATAGCCTGCCGGATTCAGCTGTCCTACCGGGTATTCAGCGGTGGGCTTGAAAAAAAGGACCAGACCAAGGGCTGCTGTGAAGAAGATTCCCATCAGAAAAAAGGCCGTCTTCACTGCCTGAATCTTCGTGCGCTCCTCGTAGCCTTCTGTAAGTTCTGCGGAAAGGGCAGTATAAGGGGTGATATAAATGGTCAGAAAGGTCTTAAGAACGAGGATCCAGGTCGCCATGGAAATGAGTTTGACCGTCAGGCTCATCTCCGGCTGAATGTACCATAAGAGCGCGTTGCTGAGGGCTATGCCAATCCCGCCGATCCAAAGGTAAAGGTGTCGACGTCCGAAGCGCTTTGAGCGCGTCTGATCAGACAAATAACCCATGATAGGATCCGAAACAGCGTCCCAGATGACGCCTATACTCACAATCATCCCGACCCAGGCGCCGTTCATGCCCAGAACTGCCGTGGCATAAAACATCAAAAAAGTAGAAACGGCCTGGGAGATTACCCCATAGCCAAAATTTCCAAATCCATATCCCCATAATGTGTGTTGTTTCAGAGTCGATTGCATATGGACGGGATCCCTCACCTAAATTAGATTTTTTTCGATGTACTCACTTCTTGTATTATACACCGAAACAGAGTAAAAGCGGCATGATGTTCACACATTGTTTACATTTGAATTCTTTCGCTGTTTGTTCGCTATTTCTTTCTGCTTGAAAAGCGTTCAGGTTGGTGCCATTAAAAATTTCTGATATAATAGAGGGATGAAATTTTATCACTTTCAAATTGCTGATTTTAAGATTTAAGAGGAGGAAACACATTGAAACGCACTGAAAGGCCGCCACTTTCTGCGTCTGCTTACGCAGATCAGTCCTACTATATTCAAATACAACGAAATCTGAACGCACAGTTTGAGATCGACCACGACCGGAAGCGACGGTTTATGATCATGACCTATGGCTGTCAGATGAATGAGCACGATTCCGAAAAATTGACAGGCATGCTCGGAGAAATGGGCTATGTGGAAGCCCTGAAGAAGGAAGACGCCGACCTCATAATATTTAACACCTGCTGTGTCAGAGAAAACGCAGAGCTCAGAGTCTATGGCAATCTTGGCGCACTGAAACCACTTAAGAAAAAGAATCCAGACCTGCGCATTGTTGTCTGCGGCTGCATGATGCAGCAGCCACACGTCGTTGAGGAAATCAAGGCTAAGTATGCCCATGTGTCTCTGGTCTTTGGGACACACAATCTTCACCAGTTCCCACATCTGCTGTCACAAACCTATACCTCCTCACATCTGCTGGTGGATGTTTGGGATTCAGAAGGCGAGGTCATTGAAGGCCTTCCGGTGACGCGAAAAGTGGGCATCAAGGCGTATGTCAACATTATGTACGGCTGCAATAACTTCTGCACCTATTGTATAGTTCCCTATACACGTGGTCGGGAGAGGAGCAGGACGCCGGAGTCCATTGTCAGGGAAATTGAGGGGCTGGTTCGGGACGGTGCCAAAGAAGTGACGCTGCTCGGGCAGAATGTCAATTCCTATGGGCGTGGGCTGGAACCATCGGCAGACAGCACTGGAGAAGGCTTTGAGGCTGTAAAAGACTTTCCGTCACTCCTGGAGCGCGTCAGCCAAATCGAGGGCCTGAAGCGGATCCGGTTTATGACCAGCCATCCCAAAGACATCTCTGACGAACTGATCGAGGTCATGGCACGCTGTGAGAACATCTGCGAGTATCTGCACCTGCCGGTGCAGTCGGGGAGCGACAAGGTGCTGAAGGCAATGAACCGGCACTATACCAAAGGACAGTATCTGGACATTCTGGAGCGGGCGCGAAGGCGCATCCCAGGACTTGCGGTGACGACGGACATTATCGTCGGTTTTCCGGGGGAGACGGAGGCGGATCACGAAGAGACCATGTCTCTGATCGAGGAAGCGCGCTATGACTCGGCGTTTACGTTTATGTATTCCATCAGGACGGGTACGCCGGCCGCGGAGCGTGAGGACCAGGTGCCGGAGGACGTGAAGCACGCGCGGTTTGACCGGATGCTGAAGCGGATGAACGACATTGTGATCGAGAAGAACAAGGTTCATGTGGGCGAAACCTATGAGGTTCTGGTCGAGCAGCAGGGCAAGGACGGGGAAGGCACTCTGATTGGCCGTACTCGCCATAATCATCTGGTGGCGTTCGAGGGACCCCTGGATTTAGTCGGGGCCTTTGCCATGGTCAAAATCACGAAGTCCAAGAATTTCTCCCTGGTAGGAGATATAGTGGAAGTGCTGGCTTAAGTTGAGGGGGTTCTGAAGTGGACTACGACAAGTTGACGCCCATGATGCGGCAGTATTTTGAGATTAAGAACAGCTATCAGGACTATATTCTGTTTTACAGGCTCGGCGATTTTTATGAGATGTTTTTTGATGATGCTGTCACTGCTTCCAGGGAGCTGGAATTGACGCTGACCGGCCGCAACTGCGGTCTGGAGGAACGGGCGCCGCTTTGCGGCGTCCCTTATCATGCGGCGGATGTATACCTCTCCAGGCTGGTGGAGAAGGGCTACAAAGTCGCCATCTGTGAGCAGGTGGAGGATCCGGCTCTTGCCAAGGGTCTGGTCAAGCGTGAGGTAGTGCGGATCCTGACGCCTGGGACGGTCATTGATCCGGCCTTTTTGGATGAGCGGGAAAACAACTACGTCCTGGCGCTAAACGAGAAGAGCGCGTGGTCTGTGGCCTACGCGGATATTACGACGGGTGAGCTGAAGACAACCCTTTTTGATCCCGAAAAGGGCGTTGACCGGGTGCTGGAAGAAATTCTCAAAGTTAAGCCGAGTGAGATTATTGTGAGTAAAGGGTTTGAGGGTTTACATAATAATATTATGTCTACCTTAACGACCGAAGGCTACACTTTGACAACATTACCGGATGCTTATTTTGATCCGAATCAGGCTGCACCTTTGATTCGGCGGGTTTATAGTGTGCTGTCCCTGGAAGGTCTTGGACTTGTTCCGGACAGTGCTCAGCTGGGCGCTGTGGGCGGACTCCTGGCTTATATTGAAGAGACCCAAAAGGTGGATCTCAGGCATTTTGAGCAGATCCAAGTCTATCAGACCGGTCAGTTCATGATGCTGGATAAGTTCGCCTGGCGCAACCTGGAGATTGTGGAGACTTTGCGTGACAAGCGAAAACGCGGCTCACTCCTCTGGATCCTGGACCATACGGCCACCAGCATGGGCGGCCGGAGACTCCGCCAGTGGCTGGAACGGCCGCTGCTGGACACTGAGGCAATTGAGCGGCGTCTGGAAACCGTTGACCTTTTCGTCAACGATCTGATCCTCCGAAGTGAGGTCCGGGAACTCCTCAAGTCTGTCTACGATCTGGAGCGTCTCTCTTCGAAGCTGGTCTTCGGGACGGTCAATGCGAGAGATCTCCTGGCGCTGAAATCCTCCCTGGCTATTCTGCCTGACCTAAAGGCGATCCTCAGCGACGCGGACGCGACGCTGCTTAATCAGCTGAGGGGCGAGATTGATCCTCTCGAAGATGTTTATGAGTTAATTGATCGCTCTATCATGGACGAACCGCCCATTTCTGTGAAGGAGGGTGGACTGATTCGCTCGGATTACAACGCCGATCTGGCTGAGCTGCGTGATATTGTCCAGAATGGGAAGCAGTGGATTTTGGATCTGGAGACCCGTGAACGGCAGCGTACCGGTATCAAGTCCCTCAAAGTGGGCTTCAATAAAGTCTTTGGCTATTATCTCGATATCACTCGCACCAATAGTCACCTGGCCCCTGAAGATTATCAGCGCAAGCAGACTCTGGCAAATTCCGAGCGCTATATCACCCCGGAACTAAAATCTCTGGAAGAAAAAGTATTAGGTGCCGAGGAGCGCATCACCGGGCTTGAATATGAGCTGTTCAGCGAGATCAGGACTTTAGTGCTGGCGGAAGTCTCACGGCTGAAACGGACGGCAGATGCGGTGGCTGTTGTTGACGTACTCACCGGACTGGCTGAACTGGCCTACGTGCAGAATTACTGCCGTCCTTTGACCGGAGAACCAGGCGCTTTGGCTATTGAAGGCGGACGACATCCAGTCATCGAAAAGATGTTCCCCAAAGTGCCGTTTATCCCAAATGACGCGTCTCTTGACCAGGATGAACAGCAATTTCACATCATCACCGGCCCAAATATGGCCGGTAAATCGACCTATCTGCGGCAGGTGGCGCTGATTACGCTTCTGTATCAGATTGGTTCCTTCGTCCCTGCGCAGCGGGCATCGCTGTACCCGGTAGACCGGATCTTTACCCGCGTAGGCGCCTCTGACGACCTCTCACAGGGTCAATCCACCTTTATGGTGGAGATGATCGAGTTATCTCATATCTTACGCCACGCGACGTCACAGTCGCTGATTCTGCTGGATGAAATTGGCCGGGGTACCAGCACGTATGACGGCCTCAGTATTGCCTGGGCTGTGGTGGAGCACCTGTCCCGACGCAGCGGCATCCGCGCGAAGACTATGTTCGCGACCCATTATCATGAGCTGACGGAGCTGGAGGGCAAGTTCAGCGGTGTGAAGAACTTCTGTATTGCCGTTCGGGAGCAGGGAGAGGATATTGTGTTCCTGCGCAAGATCGTCCGTGGCGGTGCCAATCAGAGCTTCGGCATTCAGGTGGCGCGGCTGGCGGGTCTTCCGGAGGCTGTGGTAACGCGGGCAAGACAGATTCTGAAAAAGCTTGAAGAAAATGATATCAATAATAATATCCAGCAGCTCAATGATCTGGATCCGGTTGTACCTGCTGAGCCGTCTCCTGTGATGCAGCAGCTGAGCTTTCTGACGTCTGGCCAGGCAGAAGGCCTTGTGTCAGAGATGGCAGCCCTGGACGTTCTGAAAATGACGCCCCTTGAAGCTATGGGTGCGCTGGACCGCCTGATCAATGAAGCCCGAAGAATTAACGGCAGCAGCGGAAAGGGGAGATAAGGGTGACCCTGCAAGACAACTCAACTCATGAAGAACAACTTACCGGACAGGCGGATGATGAGGTCGTGTCTGATCCCATACTGGAGCCAGATCAGATTGCCCCACTGATCACCAATGCCCAAGCCATCCCCGAACCCAAACGGATTCAAAGACTGTCACCGCATGTATCAGATAAAATTGCTGCAGGAGAAGTCGTAGAACGGCCAGCAGCGGTCATAAAAGAGCTAGTGGAAAATGCTATAGATGCCGGGTCTTCCCGCATTGTCGTCGAAGTCGAGCAGGGCGGCAAAAAATACATTCGCGTGACAGACAACGGCTGCGGCATGAATCCGGAGGATGTGCCCCTGGCGTTTGAACGCCATGCGACCAGCAAAGTCGCTTCCATAGACGATCTGGTGTCCCTCCGGACATTGGGATTTAGAGGTGAGGCGCTGTCCAGTATCGCGGCAGTTTCCTATTTGGAACTGACCACTCGTCGACAAAAGGATGAGGAAGGCCTTCACATGACTTTGGCCGGCGGCCGGGAGACTGACCGCCGAGCGACCTCTGCCGCCCACGGTACGACTGTTGTCGTCAAAGATCTTTTCTTCAATACGCCGGCGCGCCTGAAGTTTATGAAGTCAGCAGCCTCGGAAGCTGCTTATATCAGCGACTTGATGACCAAACTGGCCTTGTCGCATCCAGGGATTTCCTTTCAGTTTGTCCTCGATAAGAGGCTGGTCTTCAAGACGCCGGGAGATGATAAAGTTTTTTCCGCGGCTTACGCCACTTTGGAGAGGGGGCTGACGCGTTCACTGTTCGAGTTCAGCTTTGAAAATGAGCTTGTCAAAGTGACGGGCTGGGCCTCCAAAATCGACTATACCCGGGGAAACCGCAACTATCAGATGACCTTTGTCAATGGGCGCTATGTCAAGAGCCGAATGGCGCTGGACGCGATTCAATATGCCTATCAGGGACTGCTCCCAGGGAGTCGTTTTCCGGCAGTGCTCCTTTATCTGGAGATCCAGCCGGATGCCTGTGATGTCAATATTCATCCTCAAAAGACGGAGATTAAGTTCGAGAGGGAAGACGCCCTACGGAACTTTTTATCCGTTGAATTGAAGCGAGCCCTTGAGCAGCGGCAGCAGGTTCCCGTTAAAAGTTTTGTGGCGAAACCGGCTTACGAACCGGGACCATCGGCAGCAGTATCTGCTCTGGAATCTTCCGGAAGGCCAATCAGCCCTATGGAATCACCATATAATGGCATAAACATAAGGCAAAACACTTCAATCTCTGGCACCGAATCAACTTTGGTGACAGGCACTAAAACAGAATCAGTGTCAGACATCGAATTAGAACCGGTGTCAGACCCCAACTCCAACCCAGTGACTGACACCAACCCCAAAACAGTGCCTGTCACCCACTCCTCAAATCTCAGCCGGGAGTCGGGCAGCAGCTATGGCGGGCGCGAAGCAGCAAAACATTCCGAGCCCATCCGATTCGACGCATCACTGCTCGAGAATCTTGTGATCCCTGAGACAAGATTCGCGGGACTTGAGGAAGCTCCAAGACCAACTGAGACAGCCCCCACCGAGACACTTTATGACGGCGCGCGTTATGTTGGCCAGCTCTTCAAATCCTTCCTGATGTATGAAAAGGAGAATCATATCCTGCTGATTGATCAGCATGCCGCCCACGAAAAAATTCTATACGCCAGAATGAAGCGTGACTATGAACGCCGCGAAGTCGTCAGGCAGCTTTTAGTCGAACCCATTCTGATTGAATGCGACCATGCGACCGCGCTGCTCCTGGGTGAGAGAAGCGAGACACTTGAAAAAATTGGTTTCACCCTGGAACCTTTTGGCGAAACGGACTTTATATTAAGAGAAGTCCCAATGCTGTTCGATGTTCCGGGTACCAAGCGGTTCTTTGAGCAATTGAAGGACAAAGAAAGCGCTCATGAACTGCGCGCTGCCGCACAGAAGCCCATTGAAGACCGGGTGATGAGCATGGCCTGCAAGGCTGCTGTTAAATCCAACGACGCCTTGACGCCATTTGAAGCCTCCCAGTTGATCAAGGAGCTCAGAAATCTTGAATCACCCTATACTTGCCCGCACGGGCGCCCACTCGTGGTGCGCATGGAACGGCACGAAATTGAGAAAAAATTCCTCAGAACTTGAGAACTTAAAGTGAGCAGGTGAGCTATGACTTCGCAACCTTCAAAAGCAACTGTCCTCGAACACCCGGAAGCGCCCGCGGCATCCCCAAGAGACGTCGTCATGCTCGCAGGCCCAACCGCAGTTGGCAAGACGAAGATCTCCATTGAGCTCTGCCATAGACTTGACGGCGAAATTGTATCTGCGGACTCCATGCAGATTTACCGGCACATGAACATAGGCAGTGCGAAGCCTTCCAAAGATGAGCAGGAAGGTGTGCCGCATCACATGATGGACGTGGCTGACCCCAGCCTTCCGTTTACAGCTGCAGATTATAAAGCGTCTGCAGAGCAGTGCCTGGAGGACATTCTGTCCCGGGGAAAGCTGCCCATTCTGGTCGGCGGAACCGGCCTTTATTTCGACGCTTTGCTGTTCGACCGGGATTTTTCCGGAGCCAGTGAGGACAGCGGGCTTCGCAGACAGTTCGAAGCTATTGCCGCTAAGGAGGGCAATGACGCCCTTCACGCCATGCTCAGGGCAAAGGATCCCGATGCGGCGGACCGGATTCACCCCAACAATGTAAGGCGCGTGGTCCGCGCCCTGGAGCTGCTGGAAACTACGGGTGCCGCGACGCCGGCCTTCGACATCGCGCCCGTTCCAAATCCGCGTTTCAATTTTATTTTGCTTGGGTTAACTGACCATCGGCAAACGCTTTATGAGCGGATTGACCGGCGGGTCGACCTGATGTTTGAAGCTGGTCTCGTCGACGAAATAATTTTTTTGAAAAACTTGGGTTTAAGTGATAAAAGTCAGTCCATGCAGGGTATAGGATACAAGGAAGTATTCCGATATCTGGACGGACTGGCAACACTCGAAGAGACCAAGGATTTGATCAAGCAGAGCTCCAGGCGCTACGCCAAGCGCCAGCTTACTTGGTTCAAGCGTTATCCGACCCTTCAGTGGTTTGACGTAGCCGGCCTGACAGATCTTGATTCAGTCATCCATCAGATAGAGAGAGCCATTCGTCAAAAATTGTCACGGGAGGGTTAATCGTATGAAAGTCTCATTGAATCTGCAGGACATTTTTCTCAACCAGGTGAGAAAGGATAAAACCCAAATCACCATTTTTCTCATCAGCGGCTATCAGATCAAGGGCCACGTCAAAGGCTTTGACAGCTACACTATAGTCCTTGACAGTGAGGGCAAGCAGCAAATGATCTACAAGCACGCCATTTCAACCATTATCCCTAGCCGTGCGGTCAATTTCAACAGCGGCAGGCCGGAAGATCCGCCAGTCGTCGATTAGTTTCACCGCAGTCTAATCTCTTGTGGCAAAAGCGCTCAGAAGGGCGCTCCTTTATGGAGCGTTCTTTTTTATGAGCCGATGGTCGCTGCCACCCACTCGGACTCTCATCAGAATCCGTGGTTTGCCTTGACGTCCGGGATAAAAAAGTGAATAATAAGAAGGGAAATTTTCACCGAAAAGGGAGGTCCACCTTTTGCCACATTATCTCGAACTTCTCGGCATTCCGGAAGACGTTCTGACCCTCGTCAAGGATGTGGAGCAGGACATTGCCGCTTTGAATGCCGACATTGACGCGAAGGCGTCCTATAATCAGATCAAAATCCTGAAGAGCATGCAGGAGCACCGACTCAGCGACATGCACTTCGCCTGGAATACCGGTTATGGCTATGATGATCCTGGCCGCGAAACCGTCGAGAAGATCTACGCTACCGTTTTCGACGCTGAGGCCGCCCTGGTGCGCCCCCTCATTGTCAACGGCACTCACGCCCTGGCCCTCTGCCTGCAGGGGACACTGCGACCGGGTGACCTGATGATCAGTGTCACAGGCAAACCCTACGACACCTTGGATCAAGTGATTGGGATCACGGCAATAACGGATTCGGCTGAGGCTGAAACCGCTGATGCCGGACATTTTGCTGACAGGCAGCCATCGGCAAGAGGGCAGGGCACTTTGGCTGAGTACGGCATCCGCTATGCCCAGATCGACCTTCTGGCGGACGGAAGCCTGGACCTTGAGCGCATCTCCACTTGTGTCAGTGCCGAGCGCCCACGCATGATCTATCTCCAGCGCTCCAGCGGCTACAGCTGGCGACGCTCTCTGACCGTGCCGGAAATCGCCGGCCTGATCCGCCACATTAAAGCCATTGATCCGGATGTTATTGTCATGGTCGACAATTGCTACGGCGAATTCATTGATGCCCAGGAGCCCACCAGCGTTGGGGCGGACCTCATGGCAGGCTCTCTCATCAAGAATCCAGGCGGCGGCCTGGCCCTCAGCGGCGGCTATATTGTCGGTCGCAAGGATTTGGTCGAACTCGTGTCCTACCGGATGACAACCCCGGGCATTGGCGGTGAATGCGGCCTGACCTTCGGACAGAACCGAACCATTCTTCAAGGTCTCTTCATGGCGCCAAATGTCGTGGCTTCCGCACTGAAAGGCGCTGTCTTCTGCGCTCGACTGTACGAGCGTCTTGGCTTTAAGGTCAATCCGGGATGGGATGCAAACCGCAGTGACATCATCCAAGCTGTCCGGCTAGGCAGCGCCGACCGGGTCATCAGCTTCTGCCGCGGCATCCAGAGCGCGGCACCCGTCGATGCCCACGTGGTGCCGCTGCCTTGGGCCATGCCCGGCTATACCAGCGATGTTATCATGGCAGCCGGTGCCTTCGTTCAAGGCTCTTCCATTGAGCTGAGTGCCGACGCGCCAATCCGTGAGCCTTTCGACGTTTTCTTTCAGGGCGGTCTGACCTTTGCCCATTCCCAGTATGGCGCGGTTCGAAGTTTGCTGGCTATGAGGGAAGACGGCGTCCTGTAGGTTCAAAGCGAAAAGTGTGCTGGAAAGGTGCTGCAAAGCCTGTTTCAACTCACCCTCTGTTCAGTGTAGGAGTGCTCTGATGAACTTTTCACATTTTTCTGTGAAATAATCTTGTAACCTTTTTGCCGCTATGATATACTAGCCCCATAGCAGAAACCGATTGATGCGGTCTCTGTCACTCAAAACTTCATTAAAACTGCTGGAACCCAGCAAAGATTCAGGCTTTACAGGGTCAGTATTAATGCACACGCATTGATGCTGACTCTTTTTTTATTTAACGCAAGCGCACTCATAATTCTATGTCAACACCATTTTGGAGGGGAGATTTCATGAGCACTAAGTCCACATCGATTTTTGATTTTTATGGCAAGCCTGATTTCATGACCGCACTGCCGCTTTCATTCCAACACGTACTTGCCATGATTATCGGAAACATTACGCCAGCTCTGATCATTTCAGGCACTGTCAACGCTCTCGCAGCAAAGACCGGCATAGCTGGTCAGGGCGCAGACGCAGCCACACTCGTTCAAAGTGCAATGTTCCTCGCAGCGATTGCGACACTGATTCAGCTGTTCCCAGTCATGATCGTCGGTTCCAAACTTCCAGTCATTATGGGCGTCAGCTTCGCTTACATACCTACCATGACTGCTATTGGCTCTCAGTACGGCCTCCCAGGCATCCTTGGCGCTCAGATCATTGGCGGTATTATCGGTATTCTCGTCGGGATCTTTATTAAGCCACTTAGAAAATACTTTCCACCTATTGTTGCCGGCACCGTCGTTATGAGTATTGGACTTTCGCTTTATACCGTTGCCATTAACTACATTGGCGGCGGCGCTGGACTAAAAGCTACAGCACCTGAGCTCTTTGGTGCGCCGAACCAGCTCATCGTTGGTTTTGCGACTCTGATCACCGTACTGATTGTCGGTCAATTTGGCAAGGGTATCGTCAAGTTGTCTTCAATCCTGATAGGTATTCTCGTCGGTTACGCCATTGCACTCCCGCTTGGCATGGTCAATTTCGCTGCGATTGGGCAGAAAACTTGGTTTGCGCTTCCGGCACTTGGCCAGTTCCCAATTGAGTTCCATCCGGCAGCCATCGTCTCCATGGCAATAATCTTTATCGTCAACTCCATCCAGGCAGTCGGCGACTTGTCCGCTACGACTATTGGCGGTATGAACAGAGAAGTTACGGATACAGAACTTCGCGGCGGAATCATTGCCAGTAACTTGGCTTCCATCATTGGCGCGTTTTTCGGCGGGCTTCCGGTTGCGACCTACAGCCAAAACGTTGGTATCGTCACAACGACTAAAGTTGTCAGCCGCGTCGTCTTCATGTTTACAGCTGTCTTTGTTTTGATTGCCGGTTTTATTCCTAAGTTCGGCGCGCTTATGACTACGATTCCTCAATCCGTTATTGGCGGTGCGACTATTGGTGTCTTCGCAATCATCACTATGTCCGGTGTACGTTTGATCACACAGCAGGAGATGACAACAAGAAATACTACAATTGTCGGTCTGTCACTGGCTCTTGGCATGGGGATCACAGCAGTGCCTCAGCTCCTCGCGAACTATCCAAAGTGGGTTTCCATGGTCTTTGGCAGTTCTCCGGTCGTTATCGCGACGATCATTGCTTTCACACTCAATATCCTTCTCCCTATGAAGTCACTTGCGGATGAGCAAAGAGAACGCGACGAAATAGATGCCAAGCGTGAAGCAAAAGTTGCTGGTAAATAATTAAAGACACAAAATAGTAAATAGAGCCAGGTCCTTTGGAGTTATGGGAAGCGGAAATCGCGCCTTTAACTTCGTGACCTGGCTTTTTCGCGTCTTTGAATTGCTTCAGGCAAAGAGACAACATTCTATATAATAATGTAACAGTTACAGTTTATCGATTTTATTTATGGGTAAATACGAATTGATCAACAATTTCTATAACCAGGATTCCCAGATCCTATTATTTTAAGTCAAAGTGTGAAAGGGGAGATGGATGAAGTGCCAACACCATTCAAAGCCGGATGTGAAAGACCCTCCGGCACTACACTTGCACCAACCGCAGTGAAGACAGAATCAGCTGAAGTAGAAAAAAAGGAGGCCAAACAATCTATGATTAAAGTCGGCGCACCTGCACCGGATTTTGAGTTGCCGGGATACTTAAATGGTCAGTTTTCAAATTATAAACTCTCTGAGTATAGAGGCAAATGGGTTTTTGTTTGCTTCTATCCGGGCGACTTTACATTTGTCTGAGCGACTGAAGTGTCAGCGGTCGCTGACGAATTCCCTGAGCTTCAGAAACTCGGCGTAGAAGTCCTGTCCATAAGTGTCGACAGCGTCTTCGTCCACAAAATGTGGGAGGACCATGAGCTGTCCAAAATGGTTAAAGGCGGGATCCCATATCCTATGCTTTCAGACCAAAATGGCAATGTCGGACGCCTCTATGGTGTTTATAATGAAGATGCAGGCGTTCAAATGCGCGGACGCTTCATAATTGACCCGGATGGTAATGTTCAGGCTTATGAAGTCATGACGCCTCCTGTCGGCAGAAATGTCGCTGAATCCCGCCGTCAAATTCAAGCCTTCCAGCTCGTCAGAGCTTCAAAAGGCACTGAGGCAACACCAGCTGGCTGGCAGCCGGGCAGAGCGACCCTCAAGCCAGGTCCGGATCTTGTGGGCAACGTTTGGAAGGTTTGGAAAGTCGAAGATGGCAAGTAGGACTTTGTGACGTTGTAAGTGTTTCGCAGCTAAGTGACATCTGCGGAAAAACAAGTGAGAAAATCCCCGAGGCGGTATGCTTCGGGGATTTTTGCTTGTTATAGTTGTGAAATAAAATGAAAGGTCCGCTGCAGAAGATCTTCCTTGCAGCGGACCGTTTTATTTGCTGGAATGTGTCATTACATTTTTCTAAAAACACCTTTGACAACCCCAAGAATGGAGACCTCGTCGACAATAATGGGCCCCATGGCAGGATTCTCAGGCTGGAGGCGATAATTTCTCTTTTGCTTGTAAAAGGTCTTGACAGTTGCGCTGTCGTCAATCAATGCCACCACTATGCTGCCATTTGCCGCATCTTGCTGCTGTTTGACTAGCACATAATCCCGGTCGAAAATCCCGGCATCGATCATGCTTTCCCCTTGAATCTGCAGCATAAAATAGTCGCCTTCAGAAATAAACGACGAAGGGATAGGGAAGCGATCCTCAATATTTTCAACGGCTAAAATTGGTTTACCAGCGGTGACCTGGCCAACCACCGGTACAAACGCAGTATGACGCTGTAAATCCATGATTTGCTGGGCGCTGACTTCCTCAGCAGCTCCATTTCCCTTATTTCGATTGTCGTGGTCCTCAACAATAGTTATGGCGCGGGGCTTAGTTGGATCTCTACGAATCATGCCCATTTTTTCAAGATCCCCAAGATAACCATGAACTGTTGAAGGGGATTTCAGATTGACCGCTTCACATATTTCACGGACTGAAGGCGGATATCCTTTGGCCTTGATCTCTTGCCGTATAAAATCATATACAGCTCGTCTGCGCGGCGACATGGAATTTTTCACTTCAAGTCCCTCCATTCCCGTTAATTTAAAACAAGTATAACACAGCAATTGTAAAAATTCAAACATTAGTTCTGTTTTTTATGTCAATAGAAGATAAGATTCTTCAAGGGCTTCAAGGTATTTTCAAGGCTAATCCATGCCGATGGTCTTAGTCAAACACCACAAACAAAACATTTGTTCTAAATAACGCTTTACACAGAACGTATGTTTGTGTATAATTAAGCCAAGAACAGAACAAATGTTTGGAGGTGCCCTACCCATGACAAAGTCCATGTCAACAACCGTGAAAGCAAACACTGCAGGAAGATCTTTACAAAGAACCTATGCCTCGCGGTCCGCTGCAAGACCAACGCAGATCCGTCCTGAGGTTCAGGCACCACAAAAGCATTCCACTCGTAAAGCCTCAAATAAATCTATTCCAGCTTGTTTTTGGATGGCTCTATTTTCATGGATCATAGCCATTATCATCATGAGCGGCAGCCTTAACGAAGCCTTTTCACTGGCAGAAGTTGAACCTCAGCAAATTGAAATTCAGGTCGAAAAAGGGGACACCTTGTGGGGCATTGCTCAGGAGATCAACACTACCGTTTTTAATCATGACTATGACGTCAGACACCTGATTTATGCTATAGAAGAAGCCAACAGTCTTGATAATGCCATCATTCATCCGGGTCAGATCCTTGTGATTCCACTTGATCTGAAATAAGATATAGAAAAAACAGCACGTGTGTGCTGTTTTTTGTTTTTCAAAATGTAATTTAATTTTCTTTTATTTCTTTTTTGCCCACAAAGATGGGGGATCAGGTGTTTTAAAGCATAGAACAAACGCTTTCTCATTCATTAATGGGGTCTTCATCAAGCAACTCAGAACTGGATTCAGCTTTAGTGGCTGGCGTGGACGCAGGAACTTCCGGTTCTCCCGGCAAAGCTTTGTAATTAGAACGTAACCCTTTGTCAAACTCGTCGAGAAGCTCATACTTATTGACTATTTCACGCTTGAGATTCTTTCGATGGGCCGCATAGAGCTGGGTCGTCGTCACATTGTCGTGGTCGAGTAAGCTCTGAACGTCATAAATGGAAAAGCCATATTCAATCAAAGAGGACGCAGCTGTCGCGCGCAGCTTATGAGGACTATAGCCGTCGCTTCTGGACGTGCCGAGGGGGATTGAAGTGTATTTCTTAACCAGCTGACGAATAGCCTTGACAGTCATGCGGGTGCCTTGTAGCGACAGGAACAACGCGTCCTCATTGCCATCCTGAACCTGGATCAGGCTGCGCTCCAGTTCAAGGTACTCGTTCAGGACCGCCTCAATTGAACGGTTGATAGGCATATTGACTTCCTTGCCACGTTTTCTATAGATTTTAAATTCTCCGCGTCCAAAATGAAAAGAGCTGAGATTGAGCTGCTCCAGTTCACTGAGTCGCAGCCCATAAGTAGTGAACAGCATTAGAATGGCTTTATCACGGTGCTTGGTTTTTTGCCAGTATTGAAGTTCTTTTTCAGTCAGACCTTTTCCGGTTTCAACCGCATCCAGCATAACAGCCACTTCATCAATTTCCAGTTTTTTGATGGCATCCGGCTGAGGCTTCGGAAGTTTAATAGGATTAAACCCATCTGTTATATTGCGTTCAATCAAACCTTCACGGTAGAGATACTTGAAAAATACACTAAGGCTGGAGCGTTTTCTGCAAAGTGAACTATTGTGATTCTCCATGAGATAATCATTGTCTTTGCCCGACACCACATATCTGGCACAATATTCACCCATGTAATAATTGATATCCCTGGCGTGCAGCATATTCAGCGTTTCGAGCTCGACCAACCGGGTTTCTTCAGCCTCCGTCAAACGGGTTTCGTGGACGAGATAGCGAAAGAAGAATTCCAGATCTCTGAGATAAGCCAGGCGTGTATTCAACGACACAGCGTTCTTCAAATAGGTGAAGAAGGGGCTGAGGTAATGGGGGAGTTTGCGCTCAATGGATTCACACAGTTCAATACGTTCATTTTCTTGAAGCACAATATTGTCTGGCTTAGAGGATTTGTTGTGAATCTTGATGGGTTTACGACTCATCGAATTAGATACACCTCCAGTGAACTATTGGGGTCAGACCTGCATGACTTAATGACAACTTGCAGGTTGGTAAGTTATTCAAATCGAATTGAAGGGTTTAAAAGGTGACAACAGCAGACCCACATAACCAACCGAGAATTAAAAACCGGGGAGACCTTGAACGCACAAGGTTTGATGAATCCTAAGCCAATTATAGCTTTTATTTTCTCCTTCGTCAACTATTCCCTAAATATACATTTAAAGAATAGTTGAATCACAAGCATGAAGCCCGCTTTCGCGGGCTGATCTGCCTTTATACTTTAAGATCTTGTGCCTGAAGCAAATCCGCTTCATGTACTTTTAAAATTGGATCTACCTCGTTTTCAATAAATTCTACAACTTGCTGCGGTGCGCGTCCTACATAATTCTCAGGTTTCAAAATTGCCATTAAGTCATCCTGATTTAATTTAAAATAATCATCCTTCAGAATCCGCTCAATTAAATCATTGCTTCGTCCATAAAGTTTAACTTCTTTGCCAGCTTCCATTGAATGTACTCTAATGCGCTCATGCAGATCCTGACGATCTCCACCAGCTTTAACGGCTTCCATGATGATGTTTTCTGTCGCCATAAATGGCAGCTCGGCTTCGACATGGCGACGAATCATCTCCGGATAAACCACCAGACCTGAAACGACATTTAATGCAATATCCAAACATGCGTCAATGGCCAGGAATCCTTCTGGGATTGACACCCTTCTATTGGCAGAATCATCCAGCGTTCTTTCAAACCACTGCGTACTTTGAGTCATGGCGCTGTTTTGTGCATTTGCCATTGCCAGACGGCTGAGTGAAGCAATGCGCTCAGAACGCATTGGATTTCTTTTATATGCCATTGCAGAGGACCCAATCTGATGCTTTTCAAAGGGCTCTTCAACTTCTTTAAGATGTTGGAGCAATCGCAGATCATTTGTCATCTTATGCATGGATTGTCCAACTTGGGACAATGCATTAAGCACTCTGGAATCCAGTTTTCTGGAATAAGTCTGCCCACTGACTGGAATAGACGCTTCAAAGCCGAATTTGGAAACAACGAGATGATCCAGCGCTTTTACCTTCTCATGGTCCCCGTCAAACAGGCTTAAAAAGCTGGCCTGAGTACCCGTTGTCCCCTTCACGCCTCTCATTCTGAGCGTCTGGAGTGCAAAGGTGACCTCCTCATAATCCAGAAGCAAATCCTGCATCCATAGCGTTGCGCGTTTACCGACTGTAGTAAGCTGCGCAGGCTGAAAATGAGTGAATCCAAGTGTTGGCATCTCTTTGTACTCAAGTGCGAAAACCTTGAGTGCAGCCAACAGGCTCGCCAGCTTCCTCTGTACTAATTCAAGGGCTTCCTTCATAACCAGTATGTCAGTGTTGTCCCCTACATAGGCACTCGTAGCACCCAAGTGGATAATAGCCCTCGCTTCAGGACAGGCATCACCATAAGTATGAACGTGTGCCATGACATCATGGCGAAGTTTTTTCTCATAGGCAGCCGCCAACTCAAAGTCAATATCCTCGACATGGGCTCTCAAAGCATCCAACTGTTCGTCCGTAATGGCTAAACCAAGTTCTTGCTCCGATTCTGCCAGAGCGATCCACAGCTTTCTCCAAGTTGAAAATTTCTTCTGACTCGAAAATAACCGAGACATCTCCTTGCTGGCATAACGCGTTATCAGTGGATTTTCATAAACATCACTCATCCAGGCACCTCTTTCAGCTCTATTTTATCGAACATTTAACGTCATTTTGGTTAATAAGTTCGCATTTATTATATCTAACTTTCATCCAGTATTCAAGTGAAAAGAAGACAACAGCAAAGTGAAAGCCGGTGTCAATCGGCCCAAAGTTCATGATACGCCCTATCAACTATTAAACTGTCTTCTTGTTCTCATCTTCTCGCACTCTCTCCTTCTATCACCGCCCATAAAGCAAACTACAAAAAATTAAAAAGCCCTGAATCTTTTCAGATTCAGGGCTGCCTTCACAAAATTATCTTACGACAACAATGTTCTCAGCTTGTGGGCCTTTTTGGCCTTGAGCGACATCAAACGTTACCGTTTGGCCTTCTTCAAGCGTTCTGAAACCTGTTGAGTTGATTTGTGAGTAGTGAGCGAAGATGTCCTTGCCGTCTTCTGCTGTGATGAAACCGAAACCTTTGTCTGCGTTAAACCATTTTACTGTACCATTCATAATGAGTACCTCCTAATTTTTAGTCTTAAACCTTTGCAATGAATATAACTGAGACTTTTTAAAATCAGGGGGTCCATGAATGGACACCAATTCTAAAAACACACGTTAAATCATTTGCTCTTAATTTAAGCAACAACTAATGTTACCACTTTATTAACGTTATGTCAAACTTTATTTACCAGTTACAATGCTCTGATCTGCCGCAGAATCCTCAAATTGCAGTAATTCCTCCGGAATAACACTTCCAAATGCCACTGCAGCAAGCTTGCCAAGCAGCTTATAGTAGACTTCTGAAATGGCGGGATGATAGCTCTCAGGATGCTGAATCTTGCCCAAATCCCTGAGCAGTTCAAAACTTCCAAGTCCTGAAAGCGGTCTTCTTCCCAAGCAAATAAAGGTTTCATTTAAATGACTTCGTGCGTACTTATACCCTTTCCCAAGTTCAGATACCAATCTTAATATATGTGCTCTCAAAGCACGCTCGAACTCAATATCATCTGCCATTCCCTCAAGCAGTTTATTTAACCACATAGCACTCAGCTCAGGACTATACGCCGTCAGTTTTCTTCCGCAGCGATCCATGGCCATATGGAGATAATTTAAGGTTTCTCGTTCATCATTTACTAAATCAGAGATCCTTGCTCTGGCTATCAATAACTCAGGGATCAACTCCGGAGCGCCTCTTAAAAGCCTCTCCGCTTCCTCCAGGTTGAATCGGCATGACTCCAAATCATCAGACATCCATACTGAGCCAAGGGTCGCTTTACCTTTAAGATAGTCAGACTCAGCCAGGTCCTCGGCCATGGCAGCATAGAATTGAGCTGTTGGTATTTCTTGGCGCGCCAGGAAAGCCTTGCTGACTATACCACACATCTCAGCCTTCAGATCCCGTGACTCAATGCGATTCAGGTAAATTGACCAATTCTGTAAATCCTTGAACAATTTCTCCTTGGTAGCCGATAGTCGCTCAATCCAAATCATCCGCGTCAGCAGTTTTGTCAGCACCTGGGTACTGCGCTCCTGCCCCTCTGTAACTCGAAGTAAAGCAAGGCCCCGGCTCAAGTAGCCCATTGCCTTTTCTGTCTCCCCACAAGCTTCGCGGTAAAGCGCCTGACCATAATATAGGCTTGCCATAGCCCAGGGATCCACAACACAAGTCTTAACCAAGGTATGTATGCCATCAGCCATTTGAAGGTCACTTAATTGCTCATGTCTGTCTTCTTCAGTCATGAAGCGTTCAATTAAAGCCTCCACCTGCTCTTGATCAGATTTATAAAGCGACCTGAAATCCTGCCCCAGTTCTCTTGTCAGGCGGATTTTAAATGTACTGGACCCCATGTTTTTATGTGTCAGGTATTGGTCCACGGATGATTCGCTCATATCTATCTTTTTTGCGAAGGTTTTCAAATCACCATAATCCCGCTGAATTTTTTCGCGGATCTGCAGTCCCGGAGATTTGATGACTAAATCAGTTTTTCTGAGTTTCTGCATATCAGCGTCACCCCACCCAACATTTTCAAAAAAACAGGAAATTGATGCACTGCACCAATCTCCCATTTCAAATCTAACACCATCATTTTGGCTGTACAATCAGTCTGATTGCCGTTCGCTCTTCACCGTCGATCTCTATGTCTGTAAATGCCGGTACACAAACGAGATCAATTCCTGATGGAGATAAAAAGCCTCTTGCAATTGCTATTGCTTTCACTGATTGATTGATTGCGCCCGCTCCAATAGCTTGAATCTCAGCATGTCCATGCTCGCGAATAACACCCGCGAGCGCACCTGCAACAGCGTTGGGATTCGAATGTGATGATACTTTCAAGACCTCCATGATTGCCCTCCTTACTGAATCGGATCCCCGTTCATTACTGGATCGCCCTAATTGTAACAATGTTGCGACAATTGATGCTAAGAGGAAATGGATTTTGGCTGTACGATCAGCCGAATGGCCGTGCGTTCTTCACCATCAATTTCTATGTCCGCGAATGCAGGGATAAAGACAATGTCCACGCCGCTAGGGGCTAAAAAACCTCTGGCTATAGCAATGGCTTTGACTGCCTGGTTAATGGCAGCTGCCCCAACAGCCTGCAATTCGACTGCGCCGTGCTCTCTGAATACACCTGCTAATGCACCGGCGACAGCGTTGGGACTGGATTTGCCCGATACTTTGAGAACCTCCATAAATGTGCCTCCTTTGGTCACTAATGTTAATTGCTCTGACCCAACTGAAATTTGACTGCTAAAAATAGGAAGTGAATTGCAAAGTAGAGGTGCCTTGAGACTAATTATACCCATTAATTTATTTTATGAACATAACATGGACAAAACAGGCAAAAAAAAACATAAAACCCAACCCGAAGGGATGGATTTTATGTGATGTTCAAAGTCAACCTCAGCGCTGGATCTATTTTGCGTAGTCCACAGCTCTGGTTTCCCGAATAACGCTGACCTTGATCTGGCCAGGATAATCGAGTTCATTTTCAATGCGCTTGCGAAGATCTTTGGCGAGGAGGACAAGTTCGTCATCTGTGACGCGCTCTGGGAGTACCATAACGCGAATTTCACGTCCAGCCTGGATTGCAAACGACTTTTCGATGCCTTCATAGGAATTCGCGATGCCTTCAAGCGCTTCGAGGCGTTTGATATAGGTTTCGAGAGTCTCTCTTCTGGCACCTGGTCTTGCTGCGCTTATAGCATCTGCAGCCGTAACGAGTACTGCCTCAACCGTCTGAGGTTCATAGTCGCCGTGGTGGGTGCTCATAGCGTGAATGACTTCATTGGATTCACGGTACTTTTTGAGGAGGTTCATACCAATCTCAATATGCGTACCTTCCATTTCGTGATCGATCGCTTTGCCAATGTCATGCAAAAGTCCCGCCCGTTTGGCGATCCTGACATCCGTTCCAAGCTCAGCCGCCATAATGCCGGCCAGATAGGAAACCTCAATGGAGTGACGCAGAACGTTTTGACCATAACTGGTACGGTAACGGAGACGACCAAGAAGTTTGATTAATTCTGGATGGAGATTGTGGACACCGGCATCAAAACATGCATTTTCGCCGGCTTCCTTGATGGTCTGATCAATTTCTTTACGAGCTTTATCGACCATCTCTTCGATTCTTGCTGGATGGATTCTGCCATCAACGATCAGCTTTTCGAGCGCAACTCTTGCAATTTCTCTTCGAATAGGATCAAAAGATGAAAGAATGACTGCTTCCGGCGTGTCATCAATAATCAGATCGACACCGGTAAGGGTTTCGAGCGCGCGAATGTTTCGACCTTCACGGCCTATAATACGGCCTTTCATTTCATCATTCGGCAAAGCCACGACCGAGACAGTGGATTCCGCCACATAGTCCGCAGCACATTTCTGAATGGCGTAGGCAATAATCTCCTTGGCCTTTTTGCTGCCTTCCTCTTTGGCTTTTGATTCAATGTCCTTGATCATGACGACCGCGTCGTGCTTAACTTCCTTCTCGATGTCACTTAAGAGATGGTTTTTCGCTTCCTCTACGGTCAGACCTGAAATTCTTTCGAGTTCCTGGACTTGAGACTCATAGAGTTTTTCGACTTCGGATTGCTTGACTTCAACGTCTTTGATTTTTCGATTCAGGGTTTCATCTTTTTTCTCGAGATTTTCCGACTTTTTGTCCAGCGTCTCTTCTTTCTGCAGAACGCGCTTTTCCATACGCTGCAGTTCAGCACGCCTTTCTTTGGTTTCTTTCTCGAGCTCATTGCGCAAGTGATGAACTTCTTCTTTCGCTTCGATCAGTTTTTCCTTTTTCAACCCTTCGGCGTTCTTTTCAGCTTCAAGGACAATTTCTTGTGCCTTGAATTCAGCAGAGCCAATCAGCTTCTCAGCAGTTCTCTTTCGAAGCGTGATGCCGATCATGATGCCAATGGGGATCATGGCGATAATGGCAATGATATAATAGATCTCTTTAATCGTGTTCACCTCCCTCTAAACATTGTGAGATCAGCCGCGACATACGCACTGATCTCATACAATTGTATATCTTTTGAATTAGACTGTCAAGAAAGGGAAGTCGCCTAAAACGCTTGTATTTAGGGGATTCTGGGATATTAAACAGCCCTGCTTGTCAAAAACATCCAACACAGCAGGGCATTTGAACCTATTCAATTGTACCGTTTCGAAATATGAACGGAGGGCACAGCTTGTCAAACGAGAAATTACTCGAGTTCTGACTCGACCTCTGACTCAGACGCTTCAGGCATATCCACCGTTGGGAGTTCTGCCATAAGGAAGTGAGCCCTTACTTTTTGCTCAATTTCATCCATTAATGCAGGGTTCTCCAAAAACAATTTTTTGACGTTTTCACGGCCTTGCCCAAGACGCTCACCGTCATAACTGAACCAGGCGCCTGCTTTATTAACGATCCCGGCTGTGACCGCAACATCCAGTACACTGCCTTCTTTAGATATGCCCGTCCCGTACATGATGTCAAATTCAGCCTGTTTGAACGGCGGTGCCACCTTGTTCTTGACGACTTTGACCCGGGTTCTGTTGCCAACAACTTCACTGTCCTGCTTTATCGAGTCAATTCTTCTGACATCCAATCTTACTGAAGCATAGAACTTAAGCGCGTTGCCGCCCGTCGTCGTCTCAGGGTTACCGAACATGACGCCAATTTTCATTCGAAGCTGATTGATGAAGATGACGCTGGTTTGAGATTTACTAATGATCCCCGTCAATTTTCTGAGGGCCTGCGACATCAATCTGGCTTGAAGACCCATATGACTGTCGCCCATTTCTCCGCTGATCTCCGCTTTTGGCACGAGTGCCGCTACAGAGTCGACGACGATAATATCTACTGCACCGCTGCGAACCAGTGCATCCACAATTTCAAGTGCCTGCTCACCGGTATCTGGCTGTGATAAAATCAAGTTGTCAGTGTCAACGCCAATATTCTTAGCATACACCGGGTCCAAAGCGTGCTCTGCGTCTATAAAGGCTGCGATGCCGCCGCGCTTTTGCGCTTCAGCTACAACGTGCAGGGATACTGTCGTTTTACCGGAGGACTCAGGTCCATAGATTTCTATGATCCTGCCCTTCGGTATGCCGCCTATGCCAAGCGCGATATCGAGTTCCAGCGCGCCGGTTGGTATGCTTTCAATGTTGGTTCTTGCATTTTCGTCACCCAAACGCATAATTGAGCCTTTGCCAAACTGCTTCTCTATCTGGCTCAAAACGTTATCAAGTGCTTTTAACCGATCCTTGTTGTCGGGCATCGCCATAGGAAGTGCACCATCCTTTCAATAAGAACAAATGTTCTTATTTTATTATACCTGTTTTGAAGCTGTTGTCAAGTCTGCTTTCAGCCACTGAATAGCTTCATAAAACGCCTTCATGGCAGACGCCTGTCTGATACGCTCACGGTTTCCTGTAAAAATCTGTTTAAAAGTCCTGTGTTCCCGGTTCAGCGAATTAAAGAGATCGATAAAAACCAATCCGACGGGCTTTTCATCCGTACCGCCGTCCGGGCCGGCTATTCCAGTAACAGAGATACAAAGCTCCGCCCCGCTGATCTTGTAAATGCCCTCTGACATAGCCCGGGCAGTCTCTTCCGATACTGCACCATAAACATCAAGGGTCTCAGCCGGTACACCGAGAACTGATGCCTTAACAGCATTGTCATAGGCGACAACACTGACACCAAAGACTTCCGAAACGCCGCTGTGAGATACCAGTTGATCCGCCATCATGCCTCCTGTACAGGATTCAGCCAAGGCAATTGTTAAGCCTTTATCCCGAAGCAGTTCAAAGACAATCTCAGATAACTCAGCGTCGCGTTCTGCATAAATGTGATCTCCGATCCGGTTGCGGATTTCCTGAACCATCGGCTCCAAAAGTATTAGGTTTTCCATCTCTGTAGCCCCGGAAGCCGTCACGCGAAGAAGAACTTCCCCAGTTTTGGCATAAGTCGCCAGGGTTGGATTGATCTGAGCGGCGAACAAATCAGAAAGCCGATCCTCAGTTGCTGACTCCCCCAGACCAAAGATTTTGAAATAGCGGCTGGTTAAAACCTGAGATACTCGCTGACGCAGCCATGGAATCACCTGTTTTTCGAACATTGGGCGAAGCTCCCGAGGCGGGCCGGGCAATAATATGGCAATTTTCCCGTCCTTCTCCAGGATGAATCCAGTTGCTGTTCCATTTTCATTCCAAAGGATTTCAGCGCCTTCCGGAACATAGCATTGTCTAAGATTATTGGGTGTCATTGGACGACCGAAACCTTTGAAACGCGCTTCTATATCCTCTCGAATTTCTTCAGAAAAATAGAGCGGCACGCCGAACCATTTGGCAAATATTTCTTTTGTCAGGTCGTCCTCCGTCGGGCCAAGTCCACCCGTAGCAATAATCAGGTCTGAGGTTTCATAGTAATAGCCAATCATGTCTGAAAGTCTGACCGGATTATCACCAACGACCGCATGATACATGACGCCGACTCCAATCTCGTGGAGTTTCTGAGAAATATAGTAACTGTGCGTATTCAGTGTTGAGCCGACCAAAAGCTCAGTACCGACATTGAGAATGGTTGCTTTCATTGTGCTTCCCCCTAAGTCAGGTGTCAACCGGCGATCCCCAAACGGATCTATGGTCGACCTGCGTCATGCACTGCTTTTAACCTTATTTCAGAACGGCACGGTTTTTATAAATATAGTCGTACCCGGAAATAACCGTCAGGATTGCAGCCAAGATCATCAGCAGATCAGCGACCGGCCAGCCCATGGCTTCAAAAGGCCAATTCCCGAATAGCAGGAAAATAATGGCGAACATCTGAACATTGGTCTTCACTTTGCCCCACCAGCTGGCAGCAATGACGATCCCTTCACTGGCAGCGATCGCTCTGAAGATGCTGACAATGAATTCCCTGGCAATAATGATCATGACAATCCACGAGGAGACTTCCCCCAGTTCCACAAAGCACAGGAGTGCTGCTGTCACAAGCAATTTATCCGCAAGGGGATCCATAAACTTGCCGAAATTTGTAATGAGATTGAGTTTGCGCGCCAGGTAACCATCAACAAAATCAGTCAGGGACGCAAAAATAAAGATGCCCGCCGCAATCCAGCGGCCCCCGGAAAAATCGCCCAGCATAAAGAACATAAACACCGGAATCAGAATGATTCTGAGAATGGTCAATTGATTGGCTATATTCATCATAAAACAACATCCCCAATCAAATCATATTCCAACGCGTCCACAATATGAACCTGAACATAGGATCCTGGTTCCAGGCGCGTTTCAGCTCCAGGGGCAGTGTTCACGTAGACAACGCCGTCAATTTCCGGAGCATCGTACTGCGTTCGTCCTACATAGACGTCCTCGCCCTCCACCGGCTCTTCAATCAGAACTTCCAAAGTCTGACCAACCTTGCCAGCCATCAGTTCTGCGGAAATACCCATCTGAACTTCCATGATCCTGTCACGTCGCTCCAGTTTCACCTCATCCTCAATTTGATCCGGGAGCAGCGCTGCCGCAGTATCCTCCTCCTGAGAATATGGGAAAACGCCAAGTTTATCAAAACGCGCCCATTTTACGAACTTTAGCAGAGCTTCAAATTCCGCCTCGGTCTCACCGGGAAAGCCCACAATCATAGTCGTTCGAATTGCGATGTCCGGGATTCTGTGCCTGAGCTTTTCAATCAGCGACCGTATTGCCTCTCCTGAGGTTCTTCGATTCATTCGCTTCAATATTGTGTCGTCAATATGCTGCACTGGCATGTCAATGTAATGGGCAACCTTATCACAGCTGGCAATTGCGTCGATCAGCTCATCGTTTATGATGTCAGGGTAGCAATACTGGAGCCTTATCCAGTGAAGCCCCTCGATCTCATTCAGCGCACGAAGCAAATCCGCAAGCCTGTATCTGAGATAGCGGTCAATCCCATAACGTGTTATGTCCTGAGCAATGACGATGAGCTCCGTGACACCGTCAGCTACCAGAGCGTGCGCTTCTGCCAAAATATCCTCAAAGCCACGACTTCTGTAGCGCCCTCTAAGTTTGGGGATTATGCAGTAGGTACACATATTGTCGCAGCCTTCCGCGATCTTCAAATAAGCCTGGTGCTTAGGCGTCAGTGTGATTCTTGGAAGGCTCTCGGAAAACTCCTTGTCAATGCTGGCCATTTCCACTACGGTACCCTGGGACTTCAGCACCCTGTCAATGACCGGAATCAGCGTATCAAAGCTCCCTGTACCCACCAACGCGTCAATTTCCGGAATTTCCAGCCTGAGCTCTTCAGCATAGCGCTGAGCCAGACACCCAGTCACCACCAGCATTTTGCAATTTCCTTTAACCTTGTACTCAGCCATTTCCAGAATGGTATCCACTGATTCCGCTTTGGCGCTTTCAATAAAGCCACAGGTGTTGACAACAATGACCTGCGCCTCCTGCGCATGACCAGTCAGAAAATACCGCTGCTGATCCAGCAGTCCAATCATAATTTCAGAATCCACCTGATTTTTTGCGCAACCAAGGGTTTCAACATAGACTCTATAATCCATGAATGTCGTCTTGCTCCTTCCACAATATTCCTTTTGGTATATTTTGTCAATCTTTATTTCGAAAAATTTCTACTATTAGAATCAGGACTTGTTTTGCCATTCTTCAAACTGCATGCGATCAATCAACACTTCACGCGGCTTGCTGCCCATGCTCGGACCAACTATGCCCCGCTCTTCCATCTGGTCGACCAATCTCGCAGCGCGGTTGTAACCCAGTCTGAATTTACGCTGAAGCATGGAAATTGAGGCTTGCTGGGTATCCACCACAAGACCGATGGCATCCATAAGGTGCTCATCCGCTTCACCATAACCATCCTCTGAGGTCTCTTGATCGAGGATTTCCGTCTGATACTCGACCTCTTCGACCTGATTTTTGATGAATTCGACGATTTTTTCGACCTCATCATCCGACACAAAAGCACCCTGGATCCGAATAGGCTTGTTGGCACCGACCGGATGGAACAGCATGTCGCCTCTGCCCAGCAGTTTTTCTGCGCCGGAGCCGTCCAAAATTGTCCTGGAGTCAACCTGCGAGGATACGGCAAAAGCAATCCGAGACGGAATGTTAGCCTTTATCAAACCCGTTATAACATCTACAGACGGTCGCTGTGTGGCTACGATCAGGTGGATGCCCGCCGCCCGCGCCATCTGGGCCAGTCGGCAGATAGCGTCCTCCACCTGATTCGGCGCTGCCATCATAAGATCAGCGAGTTCATCTATGATGACGACAATGTAAGGCATTGGTGCCATATCAGGATTTTCCTTTGCCTTTTTCTGATAGGATTTGATTTCCTTAACACCGGTATCCGCGAAGAGCCTGTAACGATTGGTCATTTCCTGGACTGCCCAGTTCAGTGCAATCGATGCTTTCTTTGGATCTGTAACCACCGGCAGGATCAGATGGGGTATGCCGTTGTAATGACTGAGTTCAACGACTTTGGGGTCAATCATCAAGAGTTTGACTTCCTCCGGTGTCGAGTGATACAGAATGGACTGAATCATAGTATTAATGCAGACACTTTTACCGGAACCGGTCGCACCCGCCACAAGAAGGTGGGGCATTTTGGCCAGATCCCCTATGACGACGCGCCCGGTAATATCTTTGCCAAGTCCAATAGAGAGCTTGGACTCGGCTTTCTTGTATTCTTGCGACTCCAAAACCTCGCGGAAGGAAACCATGGTGGTGTCCTTATTCGGAATCTCAATACCTATAGCGCTTTTACCAGGGATTGGCGCTATGATGCGAACCTGTGATGCCGCGAGGGCCAGGGCAATATCATCACTCAACGCATTGACTTTGCTGACCTTTACACCGGGGCTGAGAGACATTTCATACATTGTAATTGCAGGACCTTTACTGACCTCTATAACCTTGGCTTCAACGCCAAAATTCATCAGTGTACTCTCCAGGCGTTTTGCATTCTCAATGATTTCACTTCTGTTGCCGGCCACTTTGGCAGCTATTGGGGAAAGCAGTGAAAGCGGTGGCATTTTGTAAGGCTTGGCCGGTTTTACAGCCTTGACGCCTATAGCAGAGACACCCTGACCTGCAGCGCCTGGACGTGTTTCTGATGAATCCATTTTTCCAACTGATTTTTCGACTTTCGAATCTATTCGCTGAGATGCTTTACCGGTCGGTGTGCCCTCGTGAATACCGGATTCCTCTGGCAGCTCAGAATTTATAGCGATGTCTCCCCCGTGCAGACCTTCATTAAACGCTTCCATAGAATTCTGCTTATTGGCAGCTGCAATCTCTGAAAGCGCCGCTTTGATCTCCGGAGACAACTCTTTTTTGACCGGCTGCAGCACAGCATCATTCTCGGGATGACCGTCATTAAATTTGATCTTTTCCACATCATCCAGTGCTTTAACCGGCGCATCCATTTCAAAATACAAATCCGAATCATATTTCTTAAATGGTGTTTTTTTGACGGCCATCTCGGATTCAAGGGATTGGTCGAGCATTGTGTTGAATTTATCCGCCATAGGTTTCACGGCTTTTGCAGCCTGAACAGTTTGATCCGCTACATTGCTGGTGATGGACACATTGAATGCCAGCACGCCGCCCATAAGGGCGAAAAAAACGCCTATGACATAATAACCAAATTTTCCAATCATCAAAATAAACAATTCTGCCAGAAGCATGCCGATTGCACCACCGCCGGTGCCTTCCAGCGCTGCACCATAAGCAAGACCTACACCTTTCAGACTCAATAGACTGACCTTAGCCTCCTCGGCAAACAGTTTGAGAAGGTCATGACCGCTGGCGGACGTAAAGACAAGTATTGCCATAAAAAAGGCCGAAAGCATCAGATACCACCGCAGTCGCTGGCCTTCCAGACGCTTGCTGGTTGTGATCAGGACAGCAGCGAGCAGAACATAGGGAATGACGAATCCCGCAAATCCAAAAAGCCCGAGCAGCAACCCCTTGACCAGATCCCCAATGACACCTATCTTTTCCGTATGCAGTGACATGACGGAGATAATGGTCAATGCGATCCAGAGCAGCCGCTCGAGTTCACGTTGAATCATGGATTTTTCTTTTGAAACTGAAGACTTAGTCTGTGCTTTGGTTTGTGTCTTTTTCTTTGTTGATTTTGTCTTTGAGGGTGTACGACCCATAGAACCACCTCACCTTCACCATTATAGCACATTTTTACAAAACCTAAGCGCACAACAGGCATCCGATCTGTCACATTTGACGGACAGACCGGATGCCCGTCTGTTTACTGGCAATATCTCCAGATCTATTGGACACTCAAGGTTAAGTCGTTAAGTCGTTAAGACGCTTAGTCGTTTGGCTGTTCAGGATCTCGGCTCAGGCCAAATTCGGCATGAAGCGCGTTAAGCGCTTTTCCGACTTCCTCAACGTGCACCAGGCACGCAATGGTCGTGTAGGAGTCAGAGGTTTGAAGAATTTCGACACCCGCTTTAGCCAGCGACATGACAATGCGGCGCATAACGCCAGGAATGCCATGAATTTTGTGTCCCACCAGGGTCAGTTTCGCGCAGCCTTGTGCAAACTTGTGCTCCAGGTTCAGTCGCTCAAGTACCTCAAGAACAGCCGGCAGCTTAGCGGTTTGAATAGTAAATACCTTCCTGTCTTCAAAGAAGTTGATCATATCGATTGAAACCTTATTCTGCTCCAGGGACTCAAGGAAAATCTGATTTTCAGGGCTGGTCAAGCTCATGTTGACCGTTACCTGAACGAGACCTGTTTTGGATGTAATGGCCGTAATCAGATCCCGGTCATCTTCGATGCCCAAAGTGGCAATGACGGATTCAGGACCAATAACAGTTCCCGGTGCGTCGTTAAAGGTATTTCTGACGATGAGTGTCTTGCCTGCACGTTTGACAACGTCAATTGCCTTGTGGTCAACTACTTTGGCGCCATCCAGTGCGAGCTGGTAACATTCCTCATAGCTGATGGCATTGAGGACGCGCGCTTCACCCACAATGCGGGGATCCGCAGTCATGATGCCATCCACATCCGTGAAGATCTCAATGCTATCAGCGTCCAGCGCGACGCCAACAATAGCAGCGGTGGTATCACTGCCGCCACGCCCAAGGGTTGTCAGCCATCCGGTTTCTGTGACACCCTGGAAGCCGGTGAGAACAATAATCTTACCATCCTCCAGCGGTCTCAGCATTTTTTCTTTTTCTACGCGAATAACTCGGGCATCACCAAAATGGTCATCCGTGATTAATCCCGCTTGCTGACCAGTCATGCAAATCGCTGAAGCGCCAAATTTCTCAATGGTGTTCGCTATCAGGGAAGCAGAAATCATTTCGCCGCAAGTCATCAGAAAATCAAGATTTCGAGGGCGATAGTTTTCATTTTGAGCTTTGAAGAGAGAAATCAGGGTGTCCGTCGCGTAAGGATCTCCGGAACGACCCATTGCCGAAACAACAACCACAACATCGTGACCGTCTTCTTTGTGTCGGATCGCTGTTTTCGCGATGCGCTCGCGGGATTCTGGCGTAGTGACACTGGTGCCGCCATACTTTAATACTCTGATGCTCATAAGTTATCACTCACTTTACAGTTTAATATACCTTATATTTAAGGTATTTTATTCCATATTCATAGGTCATAAATCTATACTCGAATAGAATGCCATTCAACGCTTTCCGGTAGACCCAAATCCACCCTGACCTCGTTCTGTATCAGATAGCTCGGCGGAATCATTGACTTCAACCACATGCAGCCGTTCATATCTGGCTAAGATCAGCTGGGCGATCCTCATTCCGTTTTCAAGAGTGACACTCTCCTGGCCAAGATTGATGACGGGAATGCAGAGTTCTCCTCTGTAGTCGCTGTCAATCGTACCGACACAGTTGACTAAAGTCAATCCATACCGTATCGACAGCCCGGATCTCGGTCGCACCTGGCCTTCATACCCTTCAGGGATTTCAAGAAAAAGACCCGTACGCACAAGTGTCCGTTCCAAAGGTCTGAGTTCAAGGGGCGCTTCCAGCCAAACCCGAAGATCCATTCCGGCTGAGCCCTTGGTCTCGTAAGCCGGCAGAGGATTACCAGAGATATTTCTAATTTTCAGCGTCATTGCTTCACCCCTGGATTGTGTCTTTTAGAATTTGGTAAAGCCGCTTTTCTTCTTTGGCACTGGTTTTTCCGACTATTGAGAGTGCCATGTTCTCTTTGGAAAGCAGTGACTCCGCCATAGCATTGACGTCATCAAAGTCAATGGAAAGGATGCCTTCCATGACGTCCTCTACGGTACGGATATGCCCGGACAAGAGCTCAGATTTTCCAATCCAGTTCATGGTCTGTGTTGGACCTTCCATGCCCAGAAGAAAACTGCCTTTTAGCTGATTTTTGAATTTGACGAATTCATGCTGCTCGAGACCACGGGCTCTAAGCGCTTCTATCTCATGGGCTATGAGTTCGACGACGCGTTCGACGTTTTCAGGCAGCATAGAAGCGTAAACAGTCATAATCCCCGTATCATGGTAAAAGCTCGGATGTGAGTCAATGGAGTAGGACAAACCATAATCTTCTCTGATCTTTTGAAAGAGTCTGGAACTCGAGCTGCCGCCTAACGCGTTGTTGAGAAGCATCAGAGTAAAAAGCTGAGGCGTATCGTAGCCAACACCTTTGAAACCTAAAATGACGTGGGTTTGCTCAATATCCTTCTTCGTTCGGATAGATCCGCTGTGAAAAGGAATAGGTTTTATTTTATCTACTTTATGTGACTCGAAGACGTGCTGGCCAATGCCTTTATCAAGCAGTTCCAGGAGGGGTGCTTCGTCATAATGACCCGCTATGGAAACAACCAGATTTTCAGCGTTGTAATGGCGCATAAAGTAACTCAGCATGAGGTCCCTGTCAATGCCATTTATACTCTCGATGCTGCCCAGTATAGGTCTGCCCAGAGCATGACCTTTGAACATGATTTCTGATAACCTGTCGTAAATCAAATCTTCAGCTGAATCATCGTAAAGATTGATCTCGTCCAGAATAATCATGCGTTCCTTTTGAAGCTCCACATCATCAAAACTGGAATTCAGTATCATATCACTGATGATATCTATGGCGACTGCTGCATGCTCTCCCAGGACCTTGACATAAACACAGGTGCATTCCTTTGAGGTGAACGCATTGAGTTCTCCACCCAGATCGTCTATTTCTGCCGCAATTTGTTTGGCACTCCTCTTGGAAGTCCCTTTGAAGAGCATATGCTCTATGAAGTGTGAGATGCCGTTTTCATGAGCGGTTTCATAAAGTGAGCCCGCGCGGATCCAGAATCCAATCGACACAGATTGGACATAGGGAATAGGCTCCATCATGACCCGGATTCCGTTCTTGAGTAGGTGTTTTTTATACATAATTTCGGTAACCTCACGATCTAAATAAACAGGGGGAGCCTAAGCTCCCCCCTGTCGTCATCTGCAGCGTTATTACAGCATGACCTTTCTTGAAACGTTGACACGTCCCTTGGAATCGATTTCAATAACTTTTACGACGACTTCGTCGCCAACAGCAAATTTGTCTTCGATTTTTTCGAGGCGCTCCTTGGTCAACTGAGAAATATGGCACATGCCTTCTTTGCCCGGGAGGAGTTCGACGAAGGCGCCAAAGTTCATTATGCGCGTAATCTTGCCGGTATAAACTTCACCAACTTCGATTTCCTTGACAATGTTCTGAATGTCCTTCATGGCTTTCTCACCACTGATGCCATCCGGTGCCGTCACAAGAACGCGGCCGTCATCTTCAATGTCGATTTTGACGCCATACTCCGATGTGATCCTGTTGATAACTTTTCCGCCTGGTCCAATGACTTCGCGGATCTTATCAGGATGAATGTTGATCATGAAGACGCGCGGTGCGTAAATGGACATAGTCGGACGCGGTTTATCCATAACTTTGGCCATTTCTTCGAGAATGAAGAGTCTGCCGCGATTTGCTTGCGAAAGTGCGAGCTCAAAGACAGAGTCGTCAAGTCCCTTAAGTTTGATGTCCATTTGAAGCGCGGTAATGCCTTCCTTTGTGCCAGCGACTTTGAAGTCCATGTCGCCAAGCGCATCCTCAAGACCCTGAATGTCGCTTAGAATCGTGAACTGTCCTTCTTCTGCAATCAAGCCCATTGCAATACCGGCAACAGAATCTTTGATTGGCACGCCGGCATCGAGAAGCGACAGTGTCGAACCGCAGATGCTCGCCTGTGAGGAGCTGCCATTGCAGGTCAGAACTTCAGAAACGAGACGGATGGCATATGGGAAATCATTCTCATCCGGAATGACCGGGAGCAGCGCGCGTTCACCAAGGGCACCATGGCCAATGGAGCGACGGTTGGTTCTCATCATGCCAACTTCACCGACTGAGAACGGCGGGAAATTGTAGTGGTGCATATAGCGTTTCGTGTCCTCAAGTCCGAGGCCGTCTATGCGCTGAGCTTCGCCAAGTGCGCCAAGTGTCGTGATTGTGAGCGCTTGAGTCAGGCCGCGCGTAAAGAGTCCTGAACCGTGGGTACGCGGAAGGAGGCCAACTTCACACCAGATTGGTCTGATTTCATCAGCTTTTCTGCCGTCAGGACGGATTTTTTCAATAGCGATCATTTTGCGGACAATTTCTTTCTCAACGGACTTGAAGAAATTATTCATGAAGCCGATTTGAGTAGGATAAGTCTCGTCAAATGCCTTGTGCATTTCATCCTTAATGCCTTCGATGGTCTCAGTACGCTCTGCCTTATCTGCAATGCGCAGGGCAGTGTTAAGCTTGCTTCTGAGGAAGTTGTCCAGTTCAGCGACCATAGCGTCGTCCACAACAGGGATTTGGACCTCAAACTTAGGCTTCCCTATTTCAGACTGGATGCCTTCAATAAATGCGACAAGACGCTTGATTTCAGCGTGACCGAACAGGATTGCGCCCAGCATGACTTCCTCGGAGAGGATATCAGCGCCGGCTTCAACCATGGTGATGGCGTCCTTTGTACCGGAGACGACCAGATGGAGTGAAGACTGCTCGCTTTGAGCCACGTTTGGATTGATGATATATTGTCCGTCAATATAACCTACGATGACAGACCCTGTTGGGCCTTCAAAAGGAATGTCAGAGACAGAAAGTGCGATAGACGAACCGATCATGGCAAGAACGTCAGGCGCATTGTCCTGGTCTACAGAGAATACCGTATTGACCAGCTGAACTTCATTGCGGTAGTGCTCCGGAAACAGTGGACGGATCGGACGGTCAATGAGACGCGCCGTCAAGGTCGCCTTTTCAGAAGGACGGCCTTCACGCTTGATGAAGCCTCCCGGGATTTTTCCTACAGCGTATTGTTTCTCTTCATACTCAACCGTCAGCGGAAAGAAGTCGATGCCTTCGCGAGGCTTCTTGGTACCTGTTGCTGTGGAAAGCACAACAGTGTCACCCATGCGAATCATGCAGGAGCCGTTAGCGAGGTTTGCGACTTTGCCAAACTCAACTTCCAAAGTTTTGCCGGCGAAATCATACTGATACCGTTTTACATTGGGTTCCATAAATTTCCTCCTATGAGTCTGTGCGATGACCGGCTGAGAAATTTATCCTACTTGACCAAAGCGCCGAATCACACAATGTCATTGGAAGACTTTGACACTTTCGTCAAGTAGGACAAACCTAAAATAAATTTCTTTTGCAGCCGGCTTTTCGCATTCAGATGATAAAATAAGTGAGCGGGGCTTTTCCGCTCACTTAAGTGATTGACCAGTCAGTGGCCATCTTCAGTCACGACATGAATAGGAGCCGCATAACGGCATCCCTGCAGACGTGAAAGGCCCCCGGGTCAAGCAGCCTCGTTCACATTACTTTCTGAGTCCGAGTCTTGCGATCAGCTCTCTGTAACGCTCGATGTCATTTTGACGCAGGTAGTTGAGAAGGTTTCTTCTCTTACCAACCATTTTAAGAAGACCTCTGCGTGAGTGGTGGTCTTTTTTGTGCGTCTGAAGATGACCGTTGAGTTCATTGATGCGCGTCGTCAGGAGCGCGATCTGCACCTCAGGGGAGCCCGTGTCGCCTTCGTGGGTTTTGTAAGCTTCAATAACTTCGTTTTTCTTGTCTTTTGTGATCATTAATCACACCTCCATAATTATTCCAGAATCCGTGAAGACCGTCGGTGTCTTCGGTCATCTCAGACTAAGGCTTTAACATTAAAATAATACCACATATGTCACGTGTTTACAATGATTATCATTAAAACTTATAGCGGCCGATGGTCAAAGTAAAAGCGCTTCGCCCGTTCCACATCCGCGTCTATAACCTCTACCAGTTCCTGGACGCTGTTAAAATGGGCCTCATCTCGAAGTCGGTCCACTAAAAAGACCGTCAACATCTCGCCGTAGATTTCCTTGTCAAAATTCAAAATATATGTTTCAATGCTAAGCTCGTGCTGATTGAAAGTCGGATTATAACCGACATTCGTCAAGCTGTGGTAGCGGACACCCTGGTATTCCGTTTCTGAGACGTATACACCGGGCTTTATAAGGGTCATTTGGCTTGAAATCATAAAATTCGCAGTTGGATAACCGAGTTGGCGGCCCAACTGCTTGCCCTTCTTTATTATGCCGCTGACAGCATAAGGTCTGCCGAGCAAACGCTCCGCTTCCCTTATTTCTCCGTGTCTAAGGTGTTTTCGGATCAAGGAGCTCGATACCTTCTCTCCTTCAATTTCGACAGGATCGAGGATAAAGAGTTCATAGCCGTACTTTTCAGACAGCTGTTTGAGCAGTCTGGCATTCCCGGCAGCACGTCTTCCAAATTTAAAGTCGAAGCCGATGCTGATGAGACGTACCTCCATGCCATCGATCAGATAGCGTTCGACAAAGTCTTCCGCTTCAGTTGACATCAAGGTCTCGTCGAATTCAATCAAAACGAGATAATCGACGCCAAGTTCTTCAATGCGTTGAATTTTTTCTTCCACCGCAATGAGCCTGAGAGATTTGAGCTCAGGATTAGTCAGTTCTCTGGGGTGATTGGAATACGTGAAGACGACACTCTTCACACCCAGCCGTTTGCAGGCTTCAACATGAGCCTCTATCAGCTTTTTATGGCCGACATGAAGCCCGTCAAAAGTTCCCAGGACTATGCCGACTTCCTTATGAAGATCAGTAATTTCGTGGATGGAGTCAAATATCAGCATGATCATCACCACTCATCAACAATTTTTCCAGTGTAGGCTTGCCATCCGGCCCCTTAAAGGTACCGAGGCCAATAAACACAGACCCTTGATAAATCCTGAACTGATTGACCTCAGAGCTCTCAAGTTTTTGGGTCATGCGGGTTAAATCTGTTCTGACGCCGTTGATCAACAATCGGCCAACTCTCTCATCCACTTGGATGGAAGGGAGATGTTTGAAAGGCGCGTCTATACCGTGGAGCGCAGCTTCAATGGCTGATTTGTCCATACTTTCAAGGACATCAAGGGTAATTGCGTTCTCCAAAGTGAATATACCGCTTGCAGTACGCTCAAGTGATGACATGACAGCACCGCAGCCGAGCAACTGGCCGACATCATGACAAAGGGTCCTGATATAGGTTCCCTTTGAACAGACGACGTTAAATACAGCACTGCCTTGTGACGCATCGAGTGATAAGATTTCTATGGACCGAATCCAGCGGATTCTGGCTTCGCGCTCAATTTCAATGCCTTCTCGGGCCAATTCATAAAGCTTTTTGCCGCCGACCTTAACTGCGCTGTACATTGGCGGAATCTGGCGGATTTCTCCCACCATGGACATCAAGGCTTCATGCAGTGCCTCAGAAGTAGGCAATTGTCCGCCTGTCGAGATAACTTCACCCCATATGTCTTGGGTGTCACTTACCCTTCCCAGGCTCATAGCACACCGGTAGGCCTTATCTTCTGAAGAAAGAAATTCCACAATGCGGGTGGCCTTTCCCAAACAAACAGGCAAGACCCCTGTAGCCATGGGATCCAAAGTGCCGGTATGACCTATGCGTTTCATTTTTGTCAGGCGTCTGAGGATTGCCACAACGTCGTGAGAGGTCATTCCGGCAGGTTTATAGACATTCAAAATGCCATTCAAGACTGTCCCACCGCCAATACTATTTGCTCCAGAATTTTATGCCGGACTTCCTCCAGGATGCCCGTTACTGTAAATCCTGCAGCCCGGGTATGACCGCCCCCGCCAAAATGAAGTGCCAGGCGGCTGACGTCAAAGTTATGCTTTGACCTGGCGCTGATCTTAAAGACTTCCGGTGCGGTCTCTTTAAGAAAGAGTGCCACTTCAACGCCGGATATATCCCTTAAAAATTCACAAATGCCATCAGTTTCATAGGTTTTGATCTCTCTGGACTCTGCCTGATGCAGGAGAACGTGAGATACCGCAATCTTTCCGCCCCTGGTCAGCATCAGATTATCCAGTGCTATACCAAGCAGCTTAACGCCGTCAAGGGGTTTGGTATGATACAGTTTCGCGTTGATGGACACTGTATCAATGCCAGAATCGATTAAGAGACCTGCGAGACGCATGGTTTCGGAAGTAGTATTGGAATACCTGAAGCTCCCTGTATCGGTTGAGACAGCCGCATAGATTGCTTCAGCCGCCCTTTGGGTCAGGGGGATTTCGTGGACTCCGAACAACCGAAAAATCATTTCACCTGTAGATGAGGCATGGCCATCCACCTGATTGACAGAAGCAAAAAAATCATTCGTCACGTGATGATCAATGTTATAGGTTTTTCTGGCTTGGGTGAACAGTTCTAATTTGTCTGCAATTCTCGACAGATCACTGCAATCCACCACAAACACGTCAAATGGCACTGAAGCTTGATTCAGCCGAGCCTCCGATACCTTGACAAAACGATCATCACTGAGCCATTCCAGGGACTCCGGAAGGACGTCCTCCATGACGATTCGGACGGGAATGTCCATGAGTTCCAAGAGTTCACACAGCGCAACCACAGAGCCCACAGCATCCCCATCCGGGAGGCTGTGGGTCATTATGAATGCGGATTTTGGATAATCTTGTTTATTGACATAAAGTGGTTCCACCTTGACGACACCTCCAAGTGACATCAGTCAGCGGGCACTGCCTGATCCTTCACGGCAACCCCTTTCACTGACTATACGTCGCTGTCTTAGACCTCTGCATCCGAATCCGCAGCGTCATCCATGTCCTCTTCGTCTTCCTCGGCATCAAAATCATCCGAGACCTCATCAGCGTCGTGAACCGCAGTGGCATCGTCATTTTCATTGACTTTTTTGATCAGGTTGGTCAGGTAGACCCCTTTTTCTATGGATTGATCCTTGATAAAAATTGGCTCAGGTGTGTATCTCAAATCGATGGCTTTGCCAATCTCTTTTCGGATAAATCCTTTGGCCTTGTTCAGGCCTTCAATGGTTTGGTCTATATCCGCTTTAGGATCATAGACGCTGATGTAGATATTCGTATAACGAAGATCGTTGGTTGTATCCACTGATGTGACACTGGTCATTCTAGAAATTCTGGGATCTTTAAGCTCAAACAGCAGGAGATTGCTGACGACTTTTTTGATCTCTTCTGAAATTCTTCTCGTTCTTGTGATTCCCATAATTTACACCTGCTTTCAATATCACCCACAGGTGTCCGGGACCATGCATCTAAAATAGCCTTTTATAGGCAGTCATGCCTTTACGGACACCTGATGTCGGGTGCATTGGTTTATGAACGCTTAACTTCCTCAATGATGAAGGCTTCGATTTCGTCGCCTTCTTTGAGATCATTGTAATTTTCGATACCGACGCCGCACTCGTAGCCTTGTGCCACTTCTTTGGCATCATCTTTGAAACGTTTCAGAGACGACAGCTTGCCTTCATGAATGACAATGCCTTCACGAATCAATCTGATCTGAGAATGGCGGGTAACTTTGCCGTTCGTGACATAAGCGCCCGCAATGGTACCCACGTTAGGCACCTTGAACGTCGCACGAATAGAGAGCGTTCCCAGAACGACTTCTTTGTAAATTGGTGCCAGCATGCCTTTCATAGCAGCCTCGACGTCATTGATTGCCTCGTAGATAATTCTATAAGTCTTGAGTTCGACGCCCTCGCTGTCAGCCAATGAAGTTACGACAGCAGAAGGTCTTACGTTGAAGCCTATAATTATGGCGTTGGATGCTGACGCCAGAAGGATATCCGACTCAGTAATGGTTCCAACGTTGGCATGAATGACATTGACTCTGACTTCTTCGTTCGTGATTTTGCCAAGGGTAGTCTTTAACGCTTCTACTGAACCATGGGCATCCGCTTTGACAATGATGTTGAGATCTTTAATCTGACCCTGGCTGATCTGGTTGAACAAATCTTCCAAAGAAATATGCGGCGTTTTGCGGAGCGTCGATACCCTCAGCTCAGCCTGACGTTTTTCTGCCATTGCGCGTGCTTGTTTTTCTTCTTCTGTTGCATAGAATTTGTCGCCGGCAGTCGGGACATCGTTAAGACCTGTGATTTCAACAGCGGACGCCGGACCAGCCTGCTTGATTTTCTTTCCATGAGAGTTGAACATGGCTCTGACACGACCATAAGTAGCGCCGGCAGCAACCGGATCGCCTATGCGAAGGGTTCCGTTGTCAATCAAAACCGTTGCGACAGGACCTCTGCCCTTCTCAACCTTGGCTTCCAGGATTGTTCCCAGCGCCGGGCGTTTAGGGTTGGCTTTAAGCTCCAGCATCTCAGCCACAAGCAGGACCATTTCCAGAAGTGCGTCAATGCCAATGTTCTTGATAGCAGATACTTCCACTGAGATGATATCACCGCCCCACTCTTCAATGAGGAGGCCTCTGTCAGCCAGTTCCTGTTTAACGCGGTCTGGATTTGCATTGGCTTTATCAATTTTATTGATGGCAACAATGATAGGTACCCCGGCAGCTTTAGCGTGGTCAATAGCCTCAATAGTCTGAGGCATGACGCCGTCATCAGCAGCTACGACCAGAATGGCGATGTCCGTCACTTTGGCACCGCGAGCACGAAGCGTTGTGAATGCTTCATGGCCTGGTGTATCAAGGAAGACGATCTTTTCACCTTTGAGAGAGACCTCGGAAGCGCCAATATGCTGCGTAATACCGCCGGCTTCGCCGGTTGTCACGCTCGTATTGCGGATTGCGTCGAGGAGTGATGTCTTGCCGTGGTCGACGTGGCCCATGACGGTCACCACAGGTGCACGTTTGGTCAGATCTTCAGGTCGGTCATCAAAGTTATAACGTTTTTCTTCAATTTCCTCTTCAGTCAATTGCCTTGAAACTGCGATTCCGTATTCTACAGCGATCATCTCTGCTGTATCAAAATCAATCTCCTGATTGAGGGTTGCCATAACACCGAGGTTCATCAGCTTCATGATGATTTCGCGCGGCTGTTTCTTGAGATCTTTGGCAAGATCCGCGATAGAAACAGTTTCACCCAGGACAATGTCATTCTCGTAACTGAAGTCCTGAGGTCTGAACGCAGGATTGGTTTCCTGGCGGACAATCTTTTTCTTGCCTTTGCGGTTTTTGGCAGCACGGCCCTCCAGCTGTTGCTCGACTTCTTCTTCAGCCTCTTCAATGGCTCGGATTACCTTTTTAGGTTTTTCTGCCTTTTTGTCTATGAGACCTGGCGCGATAAGTTCATCCTCCAGATCTTCCTCATAGAGATCGTCAAGCTCGTCTTCCAGAAGCTCTTCCTCATCAAGGACAGCTTCACTGTCCTCGTCCCCGCCACTGGCCAATAATTCCTTCAAAACTTCAATGTCGCTGTCTTCCAGCGCACTCATATGATTGTGAACCTCGACGCCAAGTTCTTCGAATTTTTCTATCAATTCTTTACTCGTCAGGTTCAATTCTTTTGCAAGTTGGTATACTCTAATTTTCGACAATTTGCGTCACCTCCGCGATCTATTCACCGGTTTTCTCCACGCTGTCAGCATCCAGATCGCTTTCGGATTCAAGTGCATCTTCTGATTCACTTGTTTCCGGCGCTCTGTTCAACTTCAGCATCTGAGTCGCAAAGCCCTGGTCTATAACACCTATAAGGGCGCGATTGGATTTACCAATCGCCTGCGAGAGCGTATCCTTGTCCAGCACATCCAATAGTTCAATACCAAATGAGGCCTTCCACTGATTTGCCCGATCCTTCGTATTGTCCGAAGCATCACCGGCTACGATGAGTAATTTCACTTTTCTCTTTTTCAGGGCTATATGCACTGTATCTTCACCGGCAACCAGTTTGCCAGCCTTTTGGGCAAATCCGAGAAGCGTTAGAAAGGCATCGTTCATTTTTTCAACTTCTCCTCAAGCTGCCGCTGAAGCTCTGCATAGACGGCTTTGTCTATTCTGGTGCCAAGGGATCTGCTGAGGGCGTCACGCTTCTCAGCTTTTTTAAGGCACTCGGGATCCGGGCACAAATAGGCGCCTCTTCCGTTTGCCTTGCCGACAAAGTCAACGAAGACTTGATCCTCATTGTTTTTGACGACACGGATGAGTTCCTTTTTGGTTTTCTGTTCGCCACATCCAACGCAAGTGCGCATAGGGATTTTTTTTGTTTTCACGGACTTACGCCTCCCCCGTTTGAAACCACCGGCATCCAGTTTCAGACTCGCCGACAGTTGTAAAGTTGATGGTACTGCACATTAGACTTCTGTCGCGTTCGAGCCCGACTTAATTTTTTCATATTGGCTCGCACTTTTAATGTCAATTTTCCAGTTTGTCAACTTGGCTGCAAGTCGGGCATTTTGGCCTTCTTTGCCAATAGCCAGGGAGAGCTGATAATCCGGTACAACCACAGTTGCGGATTTTTCATCCTCATGAATGAGGACCAGATCAACTTTGGACGGACTGAGGGCGTTGGAGATGAAAACTGCGGGATCCTCACTCCACTCAATGATATCAATTTTTTCTCCGCCAAGCTCGTTGACGATATTCTGAACCCGTGTCCCTTTTGGTCCGACACAGGAGCCAACCGGATCCAGGTCCTGGTTCCTCGCATAAACCGCCAGCTTGGTTCGAGAACCAGCCTCTCTCGAGATCGCCTTAATCTCAACTTCCCCACTGAAAATTTCAGGTACTTCCAATTCAAACAGGCGCTTCACAAGCCCCGGGTGCGTTCTAGACACCACAATCTGCGGCCCTTTGCTCGTCTTGTTGACTTCGACAATAAAGGTCTTAATACGGCCACCCTGCGGATATTCCTCACCTGGAATCTGCTCGCTTGGCATCAACACAGCTTCGGTCTTTCCGAGGTTGATAAAAATTGTGCCTTTGGAAATGCGCTGCACAGTTCCCGTAACAATCTCGCTTTCACGATCGACAAATTCATCAAAGATGATAGAACGTTCTGCCTCGCGAATCCGCTGTACGACGACCTGTTTAGCTGTCTGAGCGGCAATGCGGCCAAAATCCCGCGGTGTGACTTCCTCATCAATAATGTCACCAAGTTCGTAGTGAGGGTCAATTTTCCTCGCATCTTCGAGGGCAATATCGAATGAATCCTCATCAGGAACCTCAACGACTTCACATCTGGAATAGACGCGAACGTCACCCGTGTTTTCGTCAATCAGGACTTTTACGTTGTGGGAAGAACCAAAATTCTTTTTGTAAGCGGTGATGAGCGCAGCTTCTATGGTCTCAAGAAGCAAGGCCTTGGAAATACCTTTTTCCCGCTCCAGTTGCTCCAGCGCCTCGAGCAATTCGTGTTTCACTTATTCTCCTCCTATCTCATCCAGGTTGTCGAATTTACCGACCAACCTGATGCTTGAAATCTTATCTTTGGACAGTTCCACCATTTTAGCGCCCATCTCGATGGTTAAAATGCCATCCGAATAAGCGTTTAAGGTCCCTTTGATCAGCTTAAGCCCGTCCACTGAAGTGAATAGCTTTGCCTGAACCACTTTGCCTATATTTCGTTCAAAGTCCTCCGGACGTTTGAGCTCGCGCTCTACGCCCGGTGACGTGACTTCCAGAAAATATTGCTCTTCGATTGGGTCAATCTGATCGAGCTTGGCATTCAATTTTCTGCTGACCTCGCTGCAATCATCCAGGCTGACGCCATCTTCCTTGTCTATGGTCAGTCTGAGATACCTGAAAGGTCCTTCCTTTACAAACTCGACATCAATCAGTTCAACCTCTGCCTCCACACAAATGGGTTCTGCCACTTTGCGGACAACGTCGACGACTCTTGGTTTTTTCAATTTAAGCGCCTCCTCGTGCCTTCCAACAATTTCAAACGCCCCTTGAAAAAGCGTTCTTTTGCCTAATAACGACAAAGAGCGGGATTTCCCCACTCTTTGCGCAACATTTATTCATCCTTAAAGATTATAGCACAATTCATACGGGGATGCAAATTTCTTTACACGTCTCGCCAAGGCTTTGGAAAGACTTCCGGAGCTACGCACTGCCTAAAACAGCGACAGCTGATTGCGCTCCGGCATCTCCTGCAAAGCACCATGCAGCACCAGGGCATCCACCACGGTTTTTGAAGCTTTTGCCCTGGATTTCAGGTCTTCAATGGACAGATACTCCCCGTGGACGCGTTCCTCGACGATCTTCTGGGCAGCGCTGTCGCCGACACCCTGAAGGGACTGCAGAGGCGGTCTGAGCATACCGTCTTCTTCAATGAAAGCATTAGCCTGACTTCGGTATAAATCTACCTTGTGAAACTCAAATCCTCGGCTGTAATATTCATCTGCCAGCTCTAAAACGCCATAGAGATCCTGTTCCTTCTTTGTCAGGCTATCCCAGTTGTCTTCCATCCAGCGCTTTTTTTCTCTGACAGCCCGCTTGCCCTGACAAATCAGCTGGGCGTCAAAGTCTTCCACCTTGCTGCTGAAATAGCTGGCGTAAAACGCCAGCGGATAATGGACCTTGAAATAGGCGATCCTGAAGGACATAGTCACATAAGCTACGGCGTGGGCCTTTGGAAACATGTACTGAATTGTATTGCATGAGTTGATGTACCAGTTAGGCACGTCAAACTCCCGCATCAATGTCTCGTTTTCTTCAGTCAGGCCCTTTCCTTTTCTGACGCGCTCCATAATATTAAATGCCTGCTTAGGCGGCAGCCCCTTTTGAATGAGGTAGTTCATAATATCATCCCGTGTGGAAATCACGTGCTTCAGATCTGCCGTTCCGTTTCGCACCAAAGTCTGGGCGTTGTTTACCCACACGTCTGTTCCGTGTGACAAGCCGGAAATTCGAACCAATTCCGCAAGTGTGGACGGCTGGGTATCAATCAGCATCTGTCTGACAAATTTGGTCCCAAACTCCGGGATGCCAAGACTTCCTGTTTCCGACTTATAATCCGGATCCACAATCCCCAGCGTTTCATTGCTGATAAAAATTTTCAGGGTTGCAGGATCATCCAGAGGAATTTTCAAAACATCAATTTTTGTCATTTCCTCCAGCTGCTTGATCATGGTCGGAACGTCGTGACCCAGGATATCGAGTTTTAGAATCCGGCCGCTGATGGAATGATAGTCAAAGTGTGTGGTTACGACATCCGATTTCGTGTCATTGGCTGGATACTGAATTGGACAAAAATCGTGGATGTTCTTGTAGGCGGGTACGACCATGATGCCCCCCGGGTGCTGCCCTGTCGTTCTTTTGATGCCGGTACAGCCGCTGGCCAGACGCTCGATCTCCCTTGAATTCACCGTTTGGTTCTTTTCCTCAAAATATTTTTTGACGTATCCAAACGCGGTCTTATCCGCTATGGTGCCAATAGTGCCCGCTTTGTAGACATAACCTTTGCCAAACAGCTCCTCAGTGTATTTGTGAGCCGTCGCCTGGTAGACACCGGCAAAATTGAGATCTATATCCGGTTCCTTGTCGCCTTCAAAGCCAAGGAACGTCTCAAATGGGATATCGTGACCATCCTTGCCCAGTTTAACGCCGCAAACCGGGCAGTCTTTGTCCGGAAGGTCCGCACCGCTAATATCTCCTGCCATAGTCATAAACTCAGAATACTTGCACTCTGGGCAAAGGTAATGGGGCGGCAGCGGATTAACCTCAGTTATATCGCACATAGTCGCTGCCAAAGATGAGCCTACGGAGCCCCGGCTGCCAACCAGATACCCGTCTTCCATGGATTTTTTGACCAGCTTGTGCGCAATGATGTACATGACAGCATAACCGTTAGAAATGATGGAATTGAGCTCCCGCTCAAGGCGCTTTTCCACCAGCTCCGGCAGCGGACTGCCGTACATCCTGACGGCTTTGTCGACACAAAGACGGCGCAGTTCCTCCTCTGAACCCTCAATGATTGGCGGGAAGGTCTCATCTGGTATAGGCAGCAGGGATTCCACCTGGTCCGCAATCTTGTTTGTGGCTTCAACGACAACCTGGTAAGCGGTATCCGCCCCCAAATAGTCAAATTCCTGAAGCATCTCAGCCGTCGTTCTGAAAAACAGCGGCGGTTGGTTTTCTGCGTCACCATAACCCTGACCCGCCATCAGAATCCGGCGATAGACCTCATCCTCCGGATCAAGAAAATGGACATCACAAGTCGCTGCGACTGTCTTTCCAAGCCGCGCGCCCAAATCGACAATCTTTTTATTTATCGTCTTCAGCGCCTCCTGATTTTGCACAAGTCCTTTTTCGATCATAAACTGATTGTTGCCCAGCGGCTGGATTTCGAGAAAGTCATAAAAGCTTGCGATTTTTTCAACATCTTCTTCACTTCGATTCTCCACAAGCGCTTTGAAGAGTTCCCCGCTTTCACAGGCTGAGCCCAGAATCAGGTGTTCCCTCCGATCCTCCAGAAGACTTCTCGGAATGCGCGGCTTTTTATAGAAGGTCTTCATATGGGAATGCGTCACCAATTCATAGAGAGACTTAAGACCCTGAAGGTTCTTGACGTGAATAATAATGTGGTGGGAATCCATCATAGTATGGCTCATAGTTTCTGAAGCGAACCGAGTCAGCCCATTCAGATCTGTGACACCCTCCTCACGAAGACGCGCCACCAGTTTGATAAAGATTTCTGCCGTGGCCGCTGCGTCATCCAGCGCTCGGTGGTGATTTTCAAGCTTGACGCCCAGATGCTTGGCAACCATGTTCAGCCTGTGACGCTTTAAGTCTTTTAACAACAATCGGCTGAGTCCCAGGGTATCCACCGATGTCATATCGTAAGGGTATCCATGCTGACTGCAGGCTTCCCGTACAAATCCCGTATCAAACCCCGCGTTGTGGGCGACCAGTACAGACCCTCGCGCAAATTCCAGGAACCGGGGTAAAATTTCCTCGATCCCCGGCTGACCAGTCAGGTGCTCATCTTCTATTCCCGTGAGCTCTTTTATCTTCTCACTGAGGGGCTCGTGGGGATCAATCAGCGCCGTAAAGGTCTCTGTAACTTGTCCGCCCTCAATACGCACCGCTGCAATTTCAATAATCTTGTCATGTTTTGGATTCAGTCCGGTAGTTTCAATGTCAAACACCACGAAATCCGCGTCCAGAGACTGTCCCTTGGAGGACCTGACGATCTTCACCTCGTCATCAATCAGATACCCTTCCATGCCGTAAAGAATCTTAATATCCTTGCCCCTGGCTGTTTCCATGGCCTCCGGAAACGCTTGAAGCACGCCGTGGTCTGTCACTGCAATGGCTTTGTGTCCCCAGTCCAAGGCACGTTTGATCAGCGTTTTTACAGAGGCAATGCCGTCCATATCACTCATATTAGTGTGGCAGTGAAGCTCGACGCGCTTGACAGGTGCCTCGTCCCTTCGCCTCAGCGGTGCTTCGCCGGTATTGATGTTATTTAGGTACAGTGCCATTTCCTTGTCAAAAGTGTCGTATCTGAGCGTACCCTCAAATTTATACCAGCCTCCTACCTTGAGCTTTTCGAGCAGGGTCTGGGCTTCTTTGGCGCTCTTGAGAAAAAGCTTGGCCCCCAGAGAACTGGTACGGTCAGTCATTGAAAGTGTCAAAAGCGCTTTCCCGGTTTTTAGCTCCCTGGTCTGCAAAGATAAGACTTCCGCTTCAACCGCATAAGTGCCTTCCTCCTCCGCCAACTCAATCAAAGGCGTCAGAGGCCGCTTGATTTTGAACCGGTACAGCACACTGTCGTCCTGAGGCTCTGTCGTTTTCCACTGATTTTTTGCCGATGGTTTCGGCGCAGACTTAGGCGCATTCACCGGCACATTTGCCATGAATGACTTCAGATTTGTTTCTTTCTTCGAATCCAAAGCATCTGAAGCTACCCTGCAGCCTTCGACGTCATAAATAGGCGTCAGCTTAAAATCCACACCAAAATGCTTCATAAAGCTATTTTCCAATAAATCGAGAATTTTTCGGCTGCTTAAATGCTCAGAAGTCACCTGATCCGGAATGTGAAGACAGTATTGAATTTCATTTTGTCTCACAAACGCCTCTTTCTTGAGGAAAGCCGCCGCGGAGGGCGCCTGCTGCTTCAGCCAATAGATTGCCCAGTGAAGGCGTTCACTGGACTGAGCAGCTTCATCCTCTGGTGAGGCAGGCGCTTCAACAGTGCAGGCCCAGTCCAGTCCGCAGACTTCTGGGAGCTCCTGCTTCACGCGTGACAAAAACGCCTCGAGTTTTTCAGGTTCAGGAAAATAACCCGCTGTCAGCTGAAGCTTTAACGTCTCAGGTTTTTTGATCAGGATAGCCCGCTCGAGCAGGATTGTCTCTTCAAATTGTTCCTTAAGCCAGTTCTGTATGGACATGATGTTCTTCCTTTGCTAAAACTACTTATTTTTACAACTTCTTTATTTCCTCGAGAAGGACCTCAACAAGCTCTTCTTCCCGAGCCTTTTTCATAATGACGCCCTTTTTAAAAATCAGCGCTTCTCCTTTTCCGCCGGCAATGCCGAGATCTGCTTCACGAGCTTCTCCAGGACCGTTGACCGCACAGCCCATTATGGCCAGGGTTATGTCTTTGTCAAGGCCTTCGACCCGGCGTTCAACTTCATCTGCAATCTTTTCGAGATCGATCTGACAACGGCCGCAGGTTGGGCAGGAAATCAGGCGAATCCCACCTTTTCTGAGTCCAATCGCGCTTAAAATTTCTTTGCCTACCCGTATTTCATTGAGCGGGTCTCCGGTCAACGACACTCTGAGGGTATCTCCCATGCCTTCGAGCAAAAGATGACCAATGGCTATGGAGGACCGAATGCTGCCTTTAAAAACGGTGCCGGATTCCGTCAACCCAATATGAAACGGCGCATCAGTGTAAGCGCAAAGTTGTTTATAAGCTTGAATTGTCGTTTTAATATCAGAGGATTTCAAAGCGACAATCACATTCTCAAACTGAAGCGTTTCCAAGATGTCCAGATGTCGTCTGGCGCTTTCGACAATGGCTTCAGGTGTAACGCCGCCATACTTTTCAAGCAGTTCTTTTTCCAGGGAACCGCCGTTTACCCCAATTCTGATAGGCACTTGCCGTTCCTTTGCAAGAGCTACAACTTCCTTGACGCGTTCAAGACTTCCAATATTGCCTGGATTCAGACGTATTTTTGCTGCGCCCGCTTCAATGGATTTCAGCGCAAGCCGGTGATCAAAATGAATGTCCGCGACAACGGGGATGGAACTCCTCCTGATAATTTCAGGCAGCTTGTCCGCTGCTTCAAAGTCTGGCACCGCCAACCGGACAATGTCGCAGCCGGCAGACGCGAGCGCCTGTATTTGTGCGACCGTGGCGTCCGGGTTCCTGGTGTCCGTGGTCGTCATGGATTGAATGCTGACCGGATGATCTGATCCTATTCCAACGCCTCCAACAAATACCTGTCGAGTTGATCTTCTCATGAATTCACCTCATTTTGAATGGACAAGGACGCCTACTGAAACAGTCTGAGAATGTCCTTGTAGAGTACAAACAACATCAGCGCCATTAACAGCGCAAAACCTGCAAGATGGACCAGACCTTCCTTTTCCTTGTCAATTTTTTTGCGCAGAATGAGTTCTGCCAAGACAAAGAAGATTCTGCCCCCATCAAGAGCAGGCAGCGGCAGGAGATTGAAGATTCCAAGATTGATTGAGAAGAGGCCTGTCAATGCGAGCAAATTATAGATCCCGCCTCTGGCCGCTTCGCCGACCATGCTGGCCATGCCAACCGGTCCGACAATTTCTACTCCTTCTTGGCCGCCTGCCGGAAGTGACGCCAGGAAGCTGATGACTTCGGTACTCATAGTCCAGGTCTGACGGGCTGCCAGTATGACAGCGCGAGGGGCGTCGCGCTCCGTCATTGGACGAATGCCCACAATATAACGCGTATCATCCGCGTCACGAACCGCTTCCAGCTGAACTTCAAACTGTTGACCATCCCGATCAATGACCATGTCCAGAGATGGCTGGACAGCTATCTGAGCGGTCACATCATTCCAGTTCGGCGTCGGGACATCGTTGATCTCGAGGATGCGGTCGCCCGGCAACAGCTCTCCGGACAACGCTGCCGGCATGTCAGGTATCAGTTCGCCTACTGCATTGACAGGGAACCCAATGCCCCACATGACAATAGTGAAAACGAGCACTGCCAGAATAAAATTCATAAGCGGACCCGAAAACAGTACTGTGAGTCTTTTCCATGCAGCTGCATTTAGGAAGCTTCTCGGATCGTCCGAAAGGGTATCCTCACCTTCCATTTTAACAAAGCCACCCAGAGGAAAGGCACGAATCCCATATTCCGTTTCGCCAAATTTTCTGGAGACAAGCTTGGGACCAAAACCCAAAGCAAACTCAAGAACTTTTATTTTGTGAAGCTTAGCTACAGCAAAATGTCCGAGCTCATGAAAGAACACGATCACGCCAAAAACGACAATATAGCTGATAAAGGTGATCAAAGGCTCACTCCCTGTCTTGTATGCTTATCTTTGATAATTTGTCTGCGGGTATCTGCATCAATTTCCAAAATTGTGTCATAATCCGGATTTTGAATCACTGTATGTTGATCCAGCAGAGACTCGATCCGATCACTGATGTCATAAAAGCCAATTTCCCCATTTAAAAACCGAGCCACCAGCGCTTCATTTGCAGCATTCAATACAGTCGTCGCCGAACCGCCCATGCGCCCTGCCCTGTAAGCCAGATTCAGGCATGGAAAGCGCTCATGGTCAGGTGCAGAAAAGGAAAGCTGGCCAATCCTTGAAAGGTCAAGTCGCTCAAAATCAGATGGGATCCGCTCCGGATAACCAAAGGCGTAAAGTATAGGCAGTTTCATATCCGGAAGTCCAAGCTGCGCCATGACCGAGCTGTCATGATATTGAACCATGGAGTGAATAATACTTTCCTTGTGGACTAAAACCTCAATGTGCTCGTAGGGGATGTCAAACAACCAGCGGGCTTCTATCACTTCGAGTCCTTTATTCATAAGCGTGGATGAATCAATTGTAATCTTACTGCCCATGGACCAGTTGGGATGCTTTAGCGCTTCCTGAAAGGTCACCTTTTCAAGGCGGTCTCTTTGCCATTCAGGATTCCTGAACGGTCCGCCGGATGCTGTCAGAATTAATTTTTCGACAGTCTGCCTTCTATTTCCCTCAAGAGCCTGAAACAAGGCACTGTGCTCACTGTCCACAGGCAACAGCTCGACGCCATACTCTGCTGCTTCTTTCATGATTCGTTCTCCTGAGGTCACTAGAACTTCTTTGCTGGCTAAAGCTATGCGTTTGCCGGCACGAATGGCAGAGAGGGTAGGAAGGAGTGCAGCATTGCCGACTATGGACACGAGAACGGTGTCAGCACTCTCCAGAGCAGCGATTTCCTGAAGACCTGACAATCCGGCGTGGACAGTTATGGTGCTGTCCACTAAGGCCGTCTTTTCTTTCAATTCTCTGTAGAGTGCTTCATCCGCGACAGCCACATGCCTCGGCTTGAAGGCTTCAACTTGAGACATGAAAGCTTCAATACCTCGATTGCAGCTTAATGCTGCGACACTGAACTTGTCAGGGTGGGCGCGAATAACGTCCAGCGCCTGAGTTCCAATGGAACCGGTCGATCCCAAAATCACAATATTTTTCATAAGCAGCAGAGTCAGTCTTAAATTTGAAACCTACAGGCTACACACGCTGATTCCAAAAAAACAGACTGATTCCTTCTCTCCTTTACGCGATTATTCATATCAAATAGACCGTAAACCATCACAGCCTATTTTTCATTATACCGCATTTCTACAAACTCTCCTTAAGAATTCTAAAAAAATAACGCGAAAAGGCCGCCTCAATTTATACAGGCGGCCTATCAAGTCAGAGCTTGAAATTGAAAACTGTTAAACTTAAAATCTACTTCGCTTCATAACAGTTTATAAACATAGGCGACATAAAAGACGATTGGCGCCGTCATCATAATGCTGTCAAATCGGTCAAGCACACCGCCATGGCCAGGGAACAATTTCCCAAAGTCCTTGATTCCCATAATCCGTTTGATCTTTGAAGCAATCAGATCTCCAATTTGGCCGGAAATACTGCCGAATAAACCCAGCGGCACGGCAAACCAGATGAAATCAGGCTCCAGAACGGCAGAAAAAATCGTTACAAGAATTACCGTTCCAGCCACACCACCTACGGCACCTTCAACGGTCTTTTTAGGACTTACCGCCGGAAGCAGCTTGTGCTTGCCAAAGAAACGGCCCGCAAAGTAAGCGCAGGTATCCGACACCCAAGCCAGCAAAAACACCAGGCTGATGAAAAAGAGGCTTTTGAACTCCGCCACAAGTACAATATGGAAAAATGGGAGAACGACATATAAAAACCCGAGTGCCGTAGCGCTGATGTCGTAAATATGTAACGCCTTTCCGAATAAATTGATCAGCATCAGCATGATCACAAATACGGAAACGATGAAGAGATAAAAGATCTGATCCAGCGCCAAAACATAGCCGCCATAGATTGCCAGAACTGCAGCCATAGTCAGTTTTTCCATGGCGTGAATGTCTATACTTCTAAAACCTTTGAACAGCTCATGCAGCGCAGTCAGCGTCAGCAGCAGCACCGCTGCGGTCAACAGGTGTCCGCCCACATAGAGGATGGCGATCAGTATTGGCAGCCCAATCAGGCTGGTGATCACTCTTGATGACACAGGCCCACCTCACAGTTTACCAAATCGTCTATGGCGTTTGGCATAAGTCTCCAGTGCTTTATCCAGCTCACTGGCATCAAAATCCGGCCAGAGCACGTCAGTGAAATAGAACTCAGAATAAGCCAATTGCCAAAGCAGAAAGTTTGAGACCCGCTGCTCGCCACTGGTGCGAATAATTAGATCCGGATCAGGCTGGCCGGAAGTATACAATTGTTTTTCAAATGCGTCCGCTGTAATATCTTCCACTGAAATTGCCCCGGATGCCACAGATGAGGCCAGCCCCTTTGCTGCACGAAGAAGTTCGTCACGACCGCCGTAATTGAGCGCAATGTTGACTGTCAAGCCCGTATTGCGTTCTGTCAGACTTCGGGCTTTTTCAACCTCAGTCTGAGCACGCTCCGGAAGGGCACTGAGATCGCCAATGCAGCGAATCTTAATCCCATTTCTGTGGAGCTCCGCAATCTCTTTTTGGAGAAATTGAACTAAAAGCTCCATCAGGCCACCGACTTCCTCTGCAGGACGCTTCCAATTTTCAGTTGAAAAAGCGTAGAGTGTCAGCACTTCCACACCAAGGCTGGAACACCTTGAAATCACTGAGCGCAATGCTTCCACGCCAGCTTTATGACCAAACAGCCTGGGCATAAAACGCTTTTCTGCCCACCGGCCGTTGCCGTCCATAATTATGGCAATATGTTTTGGCAGATGTTGCTCTGTCTGATTCATTGGTGTCTCCCCCCATCCCGGCAGCCGCATCAATCTCTTAAATCAAAACCCCAAAAGCAATTCACATTGCTCTGGCTGGTGTCTTGTTAACACTGCCGCTAAACTTCCATGATTTCCTTCTCTTTCTGTACGAGAAGGTCGTCAATTTGTTTGATGTATTTATCAGTCATTTTCTGAACATCCGCTTCTGCTGACTTTAGATCGTCTTCAGTAATTTCAGAGTTCTTGTTCATTTTCTTAAGACGGTCATTCGCATCACGACGCTCATTGCGGATCGCGACTTTGGCTTCCTCACCCGTCTTCTTTGCAACTTTAATGAGATCTTTGCGTCGCTCTTCTGTCAGTATAGGAATCGCAATGCGGATCATTTTTCCGTCATTGCTCGGATTGAAACCCAGATCTGCAATAAGAATAGCTTTTTCAACCTCTCTGAGTACACTGACATCATAAGGCTGAACTGTCAACAATCTCGGCTCAGGTGCGGCGATATTCGCTAAGGACTTAAGCGGCGTTGGCGACCCATAGTAATCTACAACAACCCTGTCGAGCAGCTGTGGATTCGCTCTGCCTGCTCGAATGGCGTGAAGCTCTTCATTGAATACACTAAGTGTTTTTTGCATTTTCTCTTCAAAAGCCTTTTTTACATCCTGAATCATCTTCACTTGACCTCCTTAATGATTGTACCTAAGTTTTCCCCACAACAGACCTTAATGATATTATGTGTCTCTTTCAGTCCAAACACAAGAATTGGAATGTGATTATCCATACAAAGTGTAATGGCTGTTGAATCCATGACACCAAGTCCCCGGTTGAGGACATCAATGTAGGTTAAGGCGTCAATTTTGACAGCATTCTGATTGACCATAGGATCAGAATCGTAAACGCCATCCACTTTTTTCGCAAGCAGAATTACTTCTGCTTCAATTTCAGCTGCACGTAGAGCTGCGGTCGTATCCGTAGAGAAGTAGGGATTTCCTGTTCCAGCCGCAAAAATGACGACTCTGCCCTTTTCAAGGTGTCTTACCGCGCGACGACGAATATAGGGCTCAGCAATCTGTCGCATTTCAATGGCGCTGAGGACGCGTGTGGGAAGCCCGAGACTTTCAATGGCATCCTGCATAGCGAGTGAATTGATGACTGTTGCCAGCATGCCCATATGGTCCGCTGTGCTTCTGTCCATTCCGCCGCCGGAACGCCCTCTCCAAAAGTTGCCGCCGCCCACGACAACGCCGACTTCGACACCCATGCCGACCAGTTCCTTAACCTGACTTGCGACATCAATTACTGTCTGCTCATCAAGTCCGAAGCCCTTATCACCCGCAAGTGCTTCCCCACTCAATTTCAATATGACGCGTTTATATAACGGTTTCAAGCGAACACCCCCTGTTTCATTGAGTCACAATTCTACACATTGCATTGAATATCCTTTTTTTTAGACTGTAACCAAAAATATCTTAAGCGCTTTTCAGTCTACGGACTGCCAATACTTGAAAAAAGAGAAGACCAAGGTCCTCTCTTTTTATCTTTGATTTGATTTTGAAGACTGAAAATTAACCTTGAAGCTGCTTGGCAACTTCTTCTGCAAAGTTTTCAGTTTTCTTTTCAATGCCTTCGCCCACTTCGTAGCGGACAAAACGGCGGATGGAAATATTCTCACCGATTTTAGCGATCAGGTTCTTGAGAAGCTGATCAATGGTGACATCCGGATCTTTAATGAAAGGCTGCTCAAGAAGGCAGACTTCTTTGTAGTACTTTTGTACTCGGCCTTCCACCATTTTATCAACAATTTTCTCCGGTTTGCCTTCATTGAGTGCTTGGTTGCGAAGAATTTCTTTTTCGCTCTCAATAACTTCTGCAGGCACTTCTTCCGGGCGAACATAAAGTGGATTGGATGCTGCAATTTGCATTGCAATATCCTTTGCAAACTGCTGAAACTCTTCGTTTTTAGAGACAAAGTCAGTTTCAGAGTTAATTTCGACAATAACGCCAACGCGTCCACCGTGGATATAGGAAGCGACAATACCTTCAGCGGCAATTCTGCCCGCTTTCTTCGCAGCTTTGGCAAGACCGCGCTCACGAAGGAGCTTGACTGCTTCTTCCATGTTGCCATTTGCTTCTTCAAGTGCTTTTTTGCACTCGAGCATACCCGCGCTTGTTGCTTCTCTGAGTTCTTTTACCATTGCGGCTGTAATCGCCATGACAGGACCTCCTAGTTTAACTTCAATTTGTCCTCGGGCCCATACCGGGCCATAGACAGGTGAATTGGCCAAAGGGCCAAGGGTTATCGCTTGAACAACGGGTAAGGTGTTCTATACTAAGAAACCTTACCCGCTGGCTTTAGACATTATGATTATGCGTTTTGCTCGCCTTGCTTACCTTCGAGGACGGCGTCAGCCATTTTGCCGGAAATCAGCTTGACTGCGCGGATCGCGTCGTCATTGCCCGGAATGACGTAGTCGACTTCATCCGGATCACAGTTTGTGTCGACGATAGCAACGACAGGGATGCCAAGGGTTCTGGCTTCCTGGATTGCAATGCGCTCTTTCTTAGGATCGACAATGAACATAGCTGCAGGTACTTTTGGCATTTCCTTGATACCGCCGAGATATTTCTCAAGCTTTTCTTTCTTAGCGCGAATTTGAATGACTTCTTTTTTAGGAAGGACATCAAATGTGCCATCTTCTTCCATCTTCTCATATTTGTATAGAAGATCGATTCTTTTCTTGATGGTTTTGTAGTTCGTCAGCATGCCGCCGAGCCATCTCTGGTTGACGAAGTACATGCCGCAGCGCTTTGCTTCAAGCTCAATAGCTTCCTGTGCTTGCTTCTTAGTACCGACGAAGAGGACTTCGCCGCCTTCAGCGACAACATTCTTGACGAAATCATACGCGTCGTCAATTTTTTTGACCGTCTTTTGAAGGTCGATAATGTAGATTCCGTTTCTTTCTGTGAAGATGTATTCCTTCATTTTAGGGTTCCATCTTCTTGTCTGGTGGCCGAAGTGAACGCCTGCCTCCAGCAGTTGTTTCATTGAAATTACTGACATAGTGCACCTCCGTTTTTTTCTTCCCCGTCGTTCGTCTTCAAGTAAGACCCTGTCTCAGGGCAACCCTTACTGTGAATCCCGACGAGTGTGGTTTTGGACCTTAGTCAGTATAACACAGACAAGCGCGACGTTCAAGAGATAATCTTGGGAAACGTCGCGCTTTGAATTATTTTTGTTTTAGGTTTAACCGATCATTCTTATTTCTTTAAACGCTTAAGCTCCGGCATGAGTTTATCATTCATTATGCGAATATACGTCCCCTTCATGCCAAGGCTGCGGGACTCAATAACACCGGCGCTCTCGAACTTTCTGAGGGCATTGACGATCACGGAGCGTGTAATTCCAACGCGATCCGCGATTTTACTGGCTACGAGGAGTCCTTCTTCGCCATCCAGCTCATTGAAAATGTGTTCAATGGCTTCAAGCTCAGAATAGGAAAGTGTTCCAATAGCCATCTGCACTACAGCTTTCTTTCTGGCTTCCTCTTCATACTCTTCCGTCTTGGCGCGGATGATTTCCATACCGACGACGGTAGAGGCATACTCTGCAAGTACGATATCCTCTTCGGAATAAGTATTGTCTCTGCGAGCGATGACGAGGGTTCCCAACCTGAGACCATTCCCAATAATTGGAACAATGGTAATAAACTTCGAATAACTGCTGATATCACCTTTAAAAATCTTCATGACAACATCTTGTGGGATATTGAACATAGTTTGATCAGTTTTGAGCAATTCATCATTGATTTCTTCCGGAAACATTTGTACATTTGTACCCTTCTCAAAAATGAGCGGGCTGTCTTCCGCAATAACCAAGCCGTAGCCCAAGACCTTGCCGCGTTTGCTGATAATATAAACATTGGCGTCAAGCACTTCCTTGAGCATCATGCTGATATCTGGAAAAGAAACGGGCGCATTGCCGGATTGCTGAAGAATTTTGTTCAGTCTTCTTGCTTTTTCTAGTAGTTTCATGCTCACCTGATAACCTCCCTGAGTTTTTATTTAATGCGATGAGACTTCTTTATAATTGCAGCTGGTACTGGAGCATAGGATAGTCTTGTTCTTTTTGGTGATTTTTTCGACGAGTGCCTCACCACAAACCGGGCACGGACGACCCACAGGCCGGTTCCAGGAAACGAATCGACATTCCGGAAAACGGCTGCAGCCATAAAAAGTCTTCAGCTTTTTAGTCTTGCGCTCGACCACTTTACCTTCTTTGCATACCGGACAGTCTATCCCGATCTCATTGAGAATTGCCTTGGTGTAGTCACATTGCGGGTAATTTGAACACGCATAAAATTTTCCGAATCTGCCGTGCTTGATGTTGAGCGGATGACCGCATTTCTCACACAGCAAGTCGGTTTTTTCCGTCAGATCGAGCTTTTCCAGCCGCTCGTCTGCTTTTGCAAGCGTCTCGCTGAATGGACCGTAAAACTCCCTGAGAATACTGTGCCATTCCATGTTGCCGGCTTCAACCTCATCCAGCTTGTTTTCCATACCGGCGGTGAAGTCGACATTGACAATCTCTTCAAAATAGCCCGCCATAATGTCATTGATGATATACCCTAGTTCAGTCGGTTTTAAAGATTTTTTTTCACGTTCCACATAACCTCTGCTGATGATGGTGGCAATGGTCGGTGCATAAGTCGAAGGACGACCAATGCCTTTCTCTTCCATTTCTTTGACCAAAGTCGCTTCTGTGTATCTTGCCGGCGGCTGGGTAAAGTGCTGCTCCGGTTTGACATGAAGACGCTGTACCAAATCCCCTGCTTGAATATCCGGCAGGCGGGTTTCTTTAAAACTGGAAAATTCATAGACTTTCAGGAAACCGTCAAACTTGAGAAGCAGCCCATTAGCTTTGAGCAGCGCCTCACCGGCGACTATGGAGACATTCTTGGCATCGAACGTCGCATCTGACATGCCGGAGGCGACAAATCTCTGCCAAATCAAAGTGTACAGCTTTTGTTGATCTTTAGTCAGCGACGCTTCCAGTTCTTCCGGCGTCAGATGCACATAGGTGGGACGCACAGCTTCGTGGGCATCCTGTGCCGACTTGGATTTCTTTTCTGTGCGGACTTTTTTATTCTGATAAACCTCACCATACTCCCGATCAATAAATTCGGAAAGATGTCGCTTCGCCTCTTCAGAAATTCTGGTAGAATCCGTCCTCATATAAGTGATGAGGCCGATGGTCCCTTGTCCCTTTACCGCAATACCCTCATACAGCTGCTGCGCCACCATCATGGTTTTGCTTGCTGAAAAGCCCAGGCGATTCGCGGCATCCTGCTGAAGGCTGCTGGTCGTGAATGGCGGCTGCGGGGCCCTGGATTTGACCTTGTTCTGTACCTCAGAAATCACCGGATCCACAGTCTCCAGGTAATGTTTCATCTCGAATGCAGCCGTCTCGTTGCCAATTTCAATTTTTTTGCCTTTGAACTGCGACAGCTCCGCTTCAAAAGGCAAATCCGAAGGCATATGTCTGAGATCCATTCCAATAGACCAATATTCTTCCTTGATGAAGGCGCTGATCTCATTTTCCCGGTCGCAGATCAGCTTTGTCGCTACAGACTGAACCCGTCCGGCACTGAGACCTTTTCTCACCTTGCGCCATAACAGAGGACTGATCTTATACCCAACCAACCGGTCCAATACTCGTCTGGCCTGCTGGGCATCCACGAGATTCAGGTCGATCTGGCGCGGATGATGGATGGCTTCTTTGACCGCTTCTTTTGTGATCTCGTGAAACTCAATTCTGCAAGGCTCTTCCTGAGGGAGATTCAAAATAGTCCCCAGATGCCAGGCAATTGCTTCACCTTCGCGATCCGGGTCAGTCGCCAGAAAGACGCGGTCAGCTTTTTTTGCTGCGCCTCTCAAAACTTTGATGACGTCTCCTTTTCCCCGGATGTTAATGTATTCCGGTTCAAAGTCCTTTTCTACATTGACGCCAATTTTGCTTTTGGGCAGGTCTCTGACATGTCCCACGGAAGCAAGTACCTGATAATTCTTTCCTAAAAACTTCTCTATGGTCTTTGCTTTTGCCGGAGATTCGACAA
>Ga0302240_1000237_pt1 | contig 62383 bp, 65 predicted proteins | sample AAG_UR_His_MG_FD_193538 | JGI IMG/M metagenome (GOLD analysis project Ga0302240, IMG submission 193538) | Enriched activated sludge microbial communities from anaerobic digester in WTTP, New Holstein, Wisconsin, United States - AAG_UR_His | ecosystem: Engineered > Bioreactor > Anaerobic >... | reverse complement strand
GCAAAAGCAAAGGCACCACAGAGATGGTCAGGTAAGACCCGAGATTGGACATTGCCCGGTGAGGTATGGCTTAATCCGGTCAATATTTCTAAAGATGATTTGCGACAACTACCTTGACAAACTCCGGTACCTGGGAAAGCTCCGAAAAACTAAATTTTTGATCGAAAAGGCAAAATTTAGATCGCTATAAGCGTTGGAAATGCTTTGTTCTAAATTTGCTAAAATTGCCTATTTCAAAAAATGATGACTTTTTCGGAGGTTTCCCTGGAACGATTTTCGGAACACTAACGTAAAACAAATTTGAAAAGTCTGCGATCACTTAATTCTGATCGTGCCCGTACCTGGAAAGATTTTCGGGACGCTAACGTAAAACAAATTTGAAAAGTCTTCCATCACTTCATCTCAGTAAAAACAACTTCTTCAACTTCACTCGTGGTGTCAGGTAGAAATTGAGAAATTGATGAAATTGTTTTGCAATTCAACTCACCCATTGTCTTTAGATAATGGGTTTAATAAGAATTGCAACTTCCATAATTTTACTCAATTGACAGCGCGGCCAACAAAGTATTCCCTAAATCAGGCTTTAAGGAATACTTTGTTGACATTTTCAGGTTCGCTATAGTTGTTTCTATGACTGCGTCTTATTGAAGCATACATACACTCATGATTACATACTAAAGAAAAACATAAAAATAGAAGTTATTATGGTTATAACCATAATAACTTTGTTTATATAACATATATTTTAGTGTATAATCTTATTATGGAAGAGGTGATTGAAATGATTGAACGAAAATATTACTATGATCAAATCGTTTCATTTATGGATAAACCGATGATTAAAATTCTGACTGGAATTCGCCGATCTGGAAAATCGACTTTGATGAAGTTGATACAAAACAAATTGATTGAAAATGGTGTTCCTCAAGAGCAGATTATTTATATAAATTTTGAAAGTATGAAATATATTGAGTTGAGAGCAGCTCAAAAATTCTATGATTATGTCGTAGGGCTTATAAAAAAAGAGAATAGGATGTATCTTTTTTTTGATGAAATTCAAATTGTAGATCGCTGGGAAGAAGCGGTCAATTCTTTTCTTGTAGACTTAGATGCGGATATATATATTACAGGATCAAATTCAAATTTGCTTTCATCGGAATTATCAACGCTCTTAACTGGCAGATATGTTCAGTTTCGATTACAAACATTATCCTACGGTGAAGTGATTGATTTTCATGCAGCTCTTGGAGAAAGTGAAGATAAAAATAGACTTTTATGGCAATATATAAGGCGTGGCGGATTTCCAGCTGTTCATATTGCCGATTACGATGAATCGACTTGTTACAGAATCATCAGCGATATTTACGACTCTGTTGTTCTGCGAGATGTAGTTCAAAGATATAATATAAGGAATGTAGAGCTTCTGAATAGAATTGTGACCTATATAATGGATAATGTGGGGAACACGTTCTCTGCAAAAAGTATCTCTGATTATTTCAAGAGCCAACAACGTAAAGTTGATTTGAATACGATTTACAATTATATCGAAGCATTAGAAAGTTCATTTGTCATCAGTAAAGTGAGTCGGTATGATGTTCATGGCAAAGAAATATTAAAAACGCTTGAAAAATTCTATCTTGCTGATCATGGCATTCAGCATGCAATTTTCGGTTACAGGGACCGAAATATTTCAGGGGTAATTGAAAATATTGTCTACAATGAGTTAATAATGAGAGGCTACCGCGTTTACATTGGGAAACTTCATGACTTAGAAATTGATTTCATTGCGGAAAAACAAAGCGAAAAAATTTATGTACAAGTAGCTTATCAAATGAGCAGTGAGAAGACGATCTCGAGAGAGTTCACACCACTCCTGATGGTGAAAGATCACTATCCTAAGTATGTTGTGTCGATGGATGAAAATTTCAAAGATAATATTGAAGGTGTTAAGCATGTTTATTTGGGAGATTTTATCTTAGGTTTAGATGCGTCTGTACATGTTGTCACTTGATTTAATTGTCAACCTACCCATTGTCTTAGATAATGGGTTTAACTTGAAACACAACTTCCATATTTTTGATATACTGGTGGGGAGTGAGGAATGGGAACCATCGGCGGAGTCTTGGCTCTGGCTTAATATAGATTCGAGGAGGATCCTAACCCTATGAATATCTTAGTTACCGGCGGCCTTGGCATGGCGAAATAGCTGTAAGCTATGCTGACGCTTCTTAGGCTGAGCAGGAGCTTAGGTGGCAGGTGGAGCTTGGGACTGAGGACAAGAAGAGATTCTTGAGGGTATGTGAAGGGAAATGCGGAGTTATGGTAAACCTGTTTTGTTTGAAATAGGCTGGCTAAATTAGAAAATTAAATATAAGGCGATTTTTTAATGTGATAAATCTGAATTAATGTGGGAGGTAGCAAAAATGGAGCATCATCAATTGGACTACTATCCGATTTCAAAGGACAAAACACCATTATATATTAATGAACCCTGGTTGATTGACGAATCTATTTTGGAAAATTTGCCACGTACCAGGGAACCAGAATCTCAGGAAGATAATATTCGTGTTTATATCCCGTTGGATTTAAACAAAAAGGCGATTCTTAGAAGACTGAAGACGACGATCACGCATTATGGTGAGGTAAACGAAAAAAATGAATCAGATTTTCAGATGGATGTTGAAACACTGATTTCACAGGTTGAAATCTATGATCAAGTATGGTATGTGAGACATATGCCTGCTGAGGGAGTGCATAGTAGGGAAGCAATCGAACTTGTTAAAGAGGTGATCTCGCTGTTAGAACAAATACCTGACGGATGTGCTGAAACATTTCCGTTTGAAATGATTGATAAACTTAAAAGCGAGTATTTAAAGGTTTGACGTGCCCGTACCAGGCACCTTTTTCAATATAATGATGTCAAATAAAATTGAAAAGTCTGCAATCACATAACTTCAACAAAAACATCTTCATTATCTTCACAAGTTGCAGCAGGTAGAATCGATGAAAATTATTAAATTAAGCTACAATTTAACCTAATCCATTGTTGTCAATCAGATAATACGTTAAAAAAGAGACGCAACTTCCATGTTTTTTATATACTGGTGGGGATTGAGTTGAGATGACAATCGGCAGAGTAGTTCACGGACAACATACACCGTCAATTTGAGCTGCTCATGGACAATGTCAGCGAGCAGTAGGTGATTTAGAATGTTGGTATTAAGCCATTTAGGGCGATTATTGATACGAATGTTGATTTGCAATTTGTCCACCAATTGATCTCGTTCGTTGTCCTGGAATTGCTGGCAAGGTTAACATTAGTTCTATAAGTATTGAATGAAATCTTGAATTTGAAACTTTGGAGAATGTTATGAAAAGAAAAAAAGTAATTTCATGGATCACAGTTATACTTTGGGTGGCAGTTATCTATTCACTATCTGCTCAGCCTGCAGCATCGTCAAATCAGTTGAGTAAATGTGTAACTGAAATCCTAGTCGAAATGATAAAAAAGGTCACAGCAATTAATCTGGAAGTTAATGATTTGAACCATTTCGTCAGAAAAAATGCCTAATTTATTGCGTATCTGATATTAGGCGGACTTGTGTCTAATGCGCTTAAATATTGCGGGAGTGGTCTTAATAAGAGTTTTCTTGCGGGCTTGATCTGCGTCGGGTATGCGATCAGTGATGAAATTCATCAAATCTTTGTGCCAGGAAGAGGCCCACAGATAAAAGATGTGCTGATTGACAGTGGCGGTGCTGCTGTAGGGATTTTTATATGGCTGGTGGCAAGCATACGAAGAAGTGATCTGAGAGACAGGAAAAGAGTCAGGGAGCTTGGATGGACTGGGGCAGTTGGGGAGAAGCATTAAGGAATAACGTTGTTCTCCAGAGAGATCAAGTGACTTATGCAGGGGGCGAAGCGGAGAGTGCCACTTCGTGGGGCCAATTTTGAACCCATCCTTTTGACAGCATAGGTTTAAGTGTTTTTCAGGGTGAGGGGGAAAAACGACTATGGATGAAATCATAAAAGCAGTCCGCGGTGCTCTCAGTGACAGTGTTGATGAAAAGACAAAGGCGACGAGTCAAAATTTCTTCAAGGAAAAGATCGAATGTTACGGTGTTAAAGTCGCCACGGTCACCAAGATTAGCAAGGATTGCTTTAAGCTGATTGAGTCTAAAACGAAAACAGAGATCTTTGGCTTATGTGAATCGCTGTGGTGCTCAGGTATTATTGAAGAGTCTTTTATTGCCTGCAACTGGTCGTATTACCTTCGAAAGCGATATGAGCCCAATGATTTTCAGGTGTTTGAAACATGGATCAATACATATGTGAACAACTGGGCTTCCTGTGATTCACTCTGCAATCACACGGTAGGTACTTTTGTGGAAATGTACCCCGAATACCTGCCGAAACTGAAGGCATTCACAACCTCTGAAAATAGATGGATGCGCAGGGCTGCTGCAGTGACATTGATCGTTCCAGCAAGAAAAGGAAAATTTCTGAGTGACATCCTGGAAATTGCCGATCTACTGCTGATTGACCAGGATGACCTCGTTCAAAAGGGGTATGGATGGATGCTGAAGTCCGCCAGTGATGCCCATCAACAAGAGATCTTTGATTATGTGATATCCAAGAAGGCTGTGATGCCCCGGACTGCGCTCAGGTATGCCATTGAAAAAATGCCGGAGGATCTTAGGGCGGCGGCAATGGCGAAATAATGAGGTGTCTCCCGGTACGTGCCCGAACTTGGAACGATTTTCGGAACGCTGACATCAAATATAATTGAAAAGTCTGTTATCACTTTATTTCAGCAAAAACATCTTCATTCTCTTCACTGGCGGTACCAGGTAGAATCAGTGTTAATGGAGCAGCACAACTTCCAACGGAGCGGCAATCAGTAAAAGGGATCCCCAAAACGTTCGACCGTCTTCACATCAGAGCTGATGTCTTCAATCACGGGCAATCCCGTGGAAATGTGTAGCTTCTTATGATAGGTTTTCTTTGGATGATGGCCTCCTCTTCTTCATTTATATAGGACTCAAGTCAATCACGGATCCTCCGCGTCATCTTTTGCAGAAAGGGTAAATACAGAATAAACTTTCAAGTCTTATCCCTGAAAGGAGTGAGCCGTTGTGGGAAGAATGATCCTCATGCTTCTTGTGATCTGTGTGATGCTGGGGGCCTGCTCGCCTGCCGTTCCGCCAAAACCTTCTGATGCACCGGCCCTGGCAGGGATGCATACCTTGATCCATAATGATGATGAAGGCCTTGCGCTGCTGCCCACAATTCCGAAACTGTCTGAACGGGGCATCAATGCACTTGTGGTGGAAGTGAACTACAATTTTGACTGGAAGAGCCATCCGGAGCTGGCAGCAGATGACGGTCTCACCCTGCAGACTGCACGGGCAGTTGCAAAGGCGTGCCGCGACAATGGTATCCGCATCATACCGGCTTTCAACTGTCTTGGCCACCAGTCATGGGGAGAACGGACCATGGCCCTGCTGAAGGTTTATCCCCAGTTGGATGAAACACCGGGCCAATACCCGAAAAACAAAGGAATCTACTGCCGCAGCTGGTGCCCCCTGAATCCAGAGGTAAATCCGATCATATTCGATCTTATGGATGAGCTGATCGACGCCTTTCAGGCCGATGCATTCCACGTGGGCATGGATGAGGTGATGATAATAGCATCTGATTTCTGCCCCCGCTGCAAGGGGAAGGATCCGGCAGAACTTTTCGCTAAAGCTGTCAACGACTATCGTGCCCATCTTGTGGTCGTGAATGAGGTGGAGATGTTCATGTGGGGTGACAGGCTCATCAATGGCGCTGACCCCGCCACCAGTTACAGCAAATGGGAAGCTTCATTCAACGGTACTTATCCAGCGGTCGACCTGATCGCCAAGGATATCATCATTTGTGATTGGCATTATAAAGAACAGGAAAGCTATGGTTCCATTCCCTATTTCCTCTCGAAAGGCTTTTGCGTATGGCCCGCCAGCTGCAGCGAACCGACCGCAGCCTCCGCACTGATCGATTACTCACAGAGCTATTGGAGCGATCCCAAAATGCTCGGGCATCTGTTCACTCATTGGGGACTGACTGACAACCAGAGTCTCGCTGAGTGGCCGCCCCTGGTGAAAAACTTCAGAAAGCTGCGCTGAGCTTAGGTATATTTCTGCTTCACATTTTAGGCGTATTATTCTGTATTCGCTGCTGGAGCGGTCCGTTCCTTCAGTGCAAAAAATAAGGGCGTATCAAATATTGGGTGGTAACCCACCGAGTAAGTCTTGCAATTCACTCGCAAAGAGACATGCTAAACCTGAGGATGTTAGGTGCCACAGCTATTCATGAACAAGATAAGCCGCCAATTTGAGTTGCTCATGGACACTGTCAATGAGCAGTAGGTGAATTAGAATGTTGGTATTAAGCCATTAAGAGTTATTTCAGATACGAAAGTTGTTTTGCTATTTGTCCAGTGATTGACCTCGATCTTTGACCTTGAGTTGCTCGAATGGTTGTCTTATGTCTAGCTAAAAGTGCATTGAATGTGTAGTTAAAACGATTGAAGTATTCGAAAATATGAACTTGCATAAAGACAAAAAATTGAATTATTGAATTGTTAAAGGGGACCAGACAAACATGAAAGTCAGAAAAGCCGTCATACCCGCAGCAGGCCTTGGAACCAGATTCCTGCCTGCCACCAAAGCTATGCCTAAGGAAATGCTGCCTATCGTTGATAAACCGACGATTCAGTTTATTATTGAGGAAGCCATCGCCAGTGGGATTGAGGAAATCATGATCATCACCGGCAAAAGCAAGCGCGCCATTGAGGATCATTTTGACCAGTCTGTGGAGCTTGAGCTGGAGCTTGAAAAAAAGCAAAATCACGAGCTGCTTGAAATCGTGAAAAGTGTCTCCAACATGGTCGACATTCACTATATCAGACAGAAGCAGCCCAAAGGCCTTGGCCATGCGATTTACTGCGCGAGAACCTTTGTGGGAAATGAACCCTTCGCGGTGCTGCTCGGGGATGACGTTGTCTATAATGCAGAAGATCCGTGCCTTGGTCAAATGATTCGCTGCTATGATGAGGTGAAGTCCTCGGTCCTTGGCGTTCAGGAAGTCCCGCATTCTGAGGTGTCGAAGTACGGCATTGTCGACGGGATTCAGCTTTCGGACCGGATTTATACGGTGAGGGATTTGGTGGAGAAACCATCGGCAGAAGAAGCGCCCTCCAATGTGGCGATCCTCGGAAGGTACATTATCAGTCCGCAGATTTTTGAAATCCTGAGGGACACGAAGCCTGGCAAGGGTGGAGAGATCCAGCTGACGGACGCGCTGAAGGTGCTGGCAGAGAGGGAAGACATGTTTGCCTACAACTTTGAAGGCAAGCGTTATGACGTGGGCAACAAGCAGGGATTTCTGGCGGCGACAGTGGAGACGGCGCTGAGGAGAGAGGATCTCAGGGGAGAGTTTCTCGAGTATATGATTCGAGTGGTGGAGCAGGAGACGGGGAAGACGCTGGGGTAGGGCGGTCTAAATTCAGGTTTGTGTTCATAAACACATTTTGAGCAGCGCAGATGATGTCAAAGTGAGAGTTTGGTGGAGAGACCATCGGCAGAGGAAGCACACTCAACGGCGGCGATCCATGGGCATTATATGATTCGTACGGAAATCGTTGAGATCACTAAAGGACACTAAGCCTTGCAAGAGCGAGAGAGATCCGGCTGACAGATGGACTGAATGTGCTTCCAGTGTGAACACACGTGTGTCTATATATTAAATTGAAGGATGATGATATGGACAAGATTCAGGACATTTTGGCTGAGATGGGGGCGAGGACGCTGATGGGAAGAATCTCAGCTGCGAATTTTTATGGTAATGGAGGCAAGGAACTTTCAGTGATATAAGACTTTGTGATACACTTATGGCATTGTATATGATTAGTCCTGACACTGAAAAGGAATGAGGCCTGTGATTCAAGAAATTTTCGATATCATCTCCATAGAGCTGGCGGTTGTTATAACTGCCATGATTCCGTTTGTTGAGGTCAGGGGTGCGATACCTGTTGGGATTTCGCTTGGACTGACGCCAATACACGCCGGTATCATCAGTTTTTTAGGCAGTATGATCCCGGTTCCGTTTATTCTGTTCACCATCAGGCCTATTTTCAATAAGCTTAAGAAGACGAAAGCCTTTAGTCATCTCATTGCTAAGCTGACGCATCGATCAATGAGCAAGAGTGGGCAGATTCAGAAATATGGGGCATGGGGACTTCTGATCTTTGTGGCCATACCGCTGCCAGGGACTGGCGTGTGGAGTGGGAGTCTCGCTGCGGCGCTGCTGGACATGCGGTTCAAATGGGCGTTTCCGGCGATTTTGGTGGGGAATATGATTGCTTCTGGATTGATACTGGTGCTCAGTCACGGGGTGATCAATGTGATGGATGGTGTTAAATGATGCGCTTTAAACTAATTTCATGGATCGCGGTGATTCTGTGGATGGGCGTGATCTTTTCACTGTCCACTCAGCCGGCAGCCGTTTCTAACGAGCTGAGTAAAGGAGTCACAGAGATCGTGATTGAAGCGGTGGAGAAGGTCTTGCCGGCGGTGAGCCTTGAGGTGGAGGATTATAACCACTACATCAGGAAGAATGCGCATTTCTTTGCTTATATGCTGCTGGGGGTCCTTGTGGCGAATGCGCTGAGGACTGGAGACTCAAGGACTGTGTTGGCTAATGTAGTTCTGGCCGGTGTGATCTGCGCCGGATATGCGGTCAGTGATGAGATTCATCAACTGTTTGTATCGGGCAGGGGTGCTCAGGTTAAGGATGTTCTGATAGACAGCGGTGGTGCTGCGGTTGGGATTATGATGTGGCAGGTGGCTATTGTTCGGGCAAGTGATCTGAGGTCGGGGAAACGGATCAGAGAGCTTGGATGGACTGGGGCTGTCGGGGAGAAGGGTTGATAATCATAACGGGTTTAAGTATAGTTGCCCTTTTGTTTGGAATTAATACTTATAAGGTGAAGCTTAACCTTTCTCATTATCCTCAAGTTAGTGACTGAGACTGTTGAGGTGAATTTAGAATGATTAAGAAAATGAAGGTATTGCCGGATTCAATCCCAGGAAAAGGATCTGTCCTAAGCGTCGTTGTTTTCTTTATATTTGTGGCGATCCTTAATTTAGTATTTGACGTTCAAAATGCATCTTGGTCTGGCAGTTCGTCAAATGCGCTTGCTGAGGATGTTTTTGCGATTGGCGCGGTGTTCATGTCAACTATCGGTATGTTAATGGGCTTAGTCGCGATATTTAAGCATAAGGACTATTCTATTGTGGTAGGATTGGCAACAATTCTTGGGATTGTGGTTTTGTTGCTTCAAGATTGATTGTTCGAGAGGGCATGGTGGTCTGCAGTCAACCTTAATGAGTGGACAATGATTATGGTAGAGACGAAGACGCTTGATCAGAAAAGGCGAGAGAAGATGGAAGAGCTTAGAATTGAATTATGCAAAAATATAGCCAGGGAAGATGACCCTAGTGAAAAGGGTCGTCAATCCTGGCAAATTGTTGGATTTCTATTGAGAATGATAATCGTAATCGAAAAATATAATTCGGCGAACAAGCTGAATAATCCGTCGCAAAGTTCACGCTATTCTGATGATTTGTTACAACTATTCCGGATGTGAGTTACAATCAGTCCGTTTGTTTATTCACTGGAGAGAGCCGGTTAAACATAGCTGACTCTGTTGTGAAAGGTATTTATATTACAAACGGGGTATAAATATTATGCCACTACAACAGCACCTGGTACAACGGAGGTTGAGTCTGATGAAAAAAAACAGAGCCTCAAGATTAGGTTCTAAATTGCTTTGCTTCAGAAAGACAACACTGGCCGCAATAGGCCTGGTTATAGTTATGACCCTATTTTACAGTCCGGTAGGCTATGCCTTGGGTCCAACCCCGGGACAAGAACTTAAAGCGATGGGACTCATAGAAGGTCGTTCAGGAGGGGATCTCGCGGAGAATAGTTATTTGACCCGAGCTGAAATGATGGTAATCTTAGCCAGGATGTTGGGCGAGTATGATCAAGCCGTGTCGTGGCGTTGGCCATCTGGTTTTGCAGACCATAATAATCACTGGGGTGAGGCCTATGTAGCCTACGCCGAAAACAGAGGTTGGACTGTAGGCATTGGAAATAATCAATTTGGGTATGAATACAGCACAACAGTCCAGGAAACCAGCGTGTTTATGCTCAAGACCTTAGGCTATACAGCGCCACAGGACTTCATCTGGGAAACCGCATATGATAAAGCCAAGTCTCTTGGCTTATTTGAAGGGCTGAGTCTAGGCCAGAATCGCAACATTCTTAGAGGCAGCTTATTTAAGGTTATGCTTAACACTCTTGAAACAAATTCAAAAGGCGATTCCTACAGCTTAGGTGAAAGTCTGGGCGTATTAGTTGGACCAAATATAGCGTCTCAGGTCGCAATTGACAGAATGGATACTCCTCTGGCTGCTGTTAGAATTGGCGATAAGTGGGGATATATGGATTCGGACGGAAGACTTGCCATTCGTTTTGAATATGACAAGGCTTTTGATTTTTCTGAAAACATTGCAGCAGTAGCGTTGAATGGAAAATTTGGCTATATAGACAAAGCTGGAAGACTTTTTATAGATCCCCTTTATGAGGATGCCGGAAACTTCTCAGATGGTTTGGCTGCGGTGAAGATGAACGGCAAATATGGTTTTGTCAATAAACGCGGGAGTTGGGTGATAGAGCCAAAATATGACTATGCTGATCAGTTTTCAGAAGGTCTGGCAAGGGTAGTTATCTCAGGTAAAGTTGGGTTTATTGATGATCAGGGAAATCTGGAGATCCAGGCCAAATACGAGGAGGCCAACAACTTCCAAAATGGTGTAGCTGCTGTAAAAGAAAATGGTCTGATTGGGTATCTGAATATCTCCGGAACTCAGATCATATCACCAAAGTACTTAATATCCGGAAATGCTGTGGATGGTCTGATTCGATTTAATACGAGTGATTCAGTCGGTTTTATGAATACTAGCGGGACAGTCATGATCCCAGCCCGGTATCTTTGGGCGGATGATTTTTCTGAGAGCTTGGCAGTGGTTGAAACAAAAGCTCCGGATGGTACCTATAACTTCTTTTATATCAACACAAAAGGTGAACAGGCCTTCAGTCGGTCCTATCGGGATGCCTATAGGTTTTCAGAAGGATTGGCCTTCGTTATGACTGGAGGTAAATATGGCATTATTAACAAAAGAGGAGCTTTGGTTGTTCAGCCAAGTTTCAGCTCAGTTGATGATGCAGGCTTTTCAAACGGTCTGGCAAGGATCACAATTGGAAATCTCGTTGGATTTATTGATACCGGTGGGATAATCGTGATCGCGCCACAATTCGACGAGGCAAAAAGATTTTCAAACTGATATGACAACATGCCCTTATCTGAAACGATTACCGGAACGCTGACGTATTACTAATTTGAAAAGTCTGCAATTGCTTAATCTCATTAGAAATAACTTCATCATTTTGTCAGGCGCTGCCAGGTATTAAACGTAAAATTGATGAAGTTGTTTTACAATTCAACATTAACCCATTATCATCAATTGGATAATGGGTTAAAAAAGAGACGTAACTTCCATATTTTGATATACTGGTGGGGAGTCTGGAATGAGGACCATCGGCCAATATCTTGAATTGGATCCGTTAAGCATGCTGTGATTGCAAAGCTTACAGTAATTACTTCAGGAATTTTTTATATAAATTTCAGGCACAACGTACGAAAAAGAGGTGTAGCATGGAGAAAACCCTTATAGTTTATTATACAGGTTCAGGCAGCACCAGGCTGGTCGCGCAGGAAGTCAGAGACCAGATTATCGAGCGAGAGGTCTCTGTGGAAATGCATAGGTTAACCGAGGCGACTAAAGAGGATCTGAGGCGCAAGGCAGAGGCATGCCATGATCTCATACTGATTTATGCTGTACATGCGTTTAATGCACCTGGTTTGGTTTATGAATGGCTAAAGACGCTGGTGGAACAGCCTGAAGTGACTAGCCGGCAGAAAAAGGCTTTGATTATCTCCGTCTCAGGGGGCGGCGAGATGCTGAGCAATACTGCATGCCGCGTCACTGCGAAGCGGTGGCTTGCAAAGAAGGGCTACAGCGTTGTGACAGAGGCTATGGCGGTGATGCCGAACAACTGGATGTCTCCAACACCTTTTGAGGTTTCGAAAGCCCTGATTCAGATTTTGCCGAAAAAGGTGACTCAGTGGCTTGGGGCTTTTGCTCAAAATCAGCCCTACCCGGTGCTCCCAACAAAATTAGTGGATCGAATGGTGACGAGGCTTGGAAGGCTTGAAGTCAAAGGGGCGGCGCAATTCGGGAAAAGTATTCAAGTCAGTAAGGCGTGCAATGCATGTGGATGGTGCGAAAGTCATTGTCCGGCGTCCAATATCAGGCTGGTGAAAAATCATGGTGCTGAAGCATCAAGGCCTGAGTTTGGGAAGACCTGTGATTTTTGCCTTGGCTGTATCTATGGATGTCCACAAAAGGCACTTTCACCTGGGAAATTTAAATTTGCCGTGATCCCGACAGGATATCCGCTGGCGGCGTATCAGCAGATCTCTGAAAATCCGCTGTCAGATGCTGAACTAAAGACGTTGCTTAAGGGGCGTTCCTGGAGTGGCGTTAGAAGATATTTGGAGGTGTGAGCAGCTGCCTGATGAATGTTCATTTTTGTATAGCGTTATCACGGCGGATGTGACCGTATAAGGAACTTTCTTCAGCGCGCTGACTTTAAGTGTTTAAATGAATGGGATCCTCGAGTATTTTCGGGTTGAGCCATTTGGGTATATTATGGATGCAGAACACTTAACTGATGGGATTGAGATTTAGGATTGGTTGAGTGGGGTGAATCGCGACTTTTTCCAATGTGTTTAAGGGGCAAGGGCGAATGCGGATGAACATCTTTTTTTATTTCTTAAAAACTTAGGTGGTGAAAAGAGTGACCAATTATCCTCGTACAGAAAAGTATGATAAGCACTTTCTGTCGCAAAATTTTATGGGTCCTAACGCAGTGCTTATGCTCGACGAGATCACTCAGAGTATTGAACTCAAGAAGGGTATGCGTGTTTTGGATCTGGGCTGCGGTATGGGATTAACCTCGGTGTTTCTGGCTAAAGAGTATGGCGTGCAAACCTTTGCCGTCGACTTATGGATTAGCGCTTCGGACAACTATAAGCGGTTTCTGCAAATGGGCGTTCAAGACCTGGTGATCCCAATTCATGCTGACGCATCAGTGGAGCTGCCATTTGCAGACGAGTACTTCGATGCGCTGATCAGCGTGGATTCCTATCATTATTATGGAAATAATGATGACTTTTTTGAGAAGCGTTTAAAATCACTGATTAAAAAGGGATCACCGGTTGCAATTGTCATTCCCGGTACAAAAGAGGAAATGAACGGGGTCATACCGGAGGCATTAAAGCCGTTTTTAGACGACGAGGGCTTTGCCACGCTGCACTGCATGACCTGGTGGACGCATATTCTTGAGAAGCATTTAGACGACTTTGTGATCAGGGAAATGGATTGCACCGACGCAGCGTGGCGTGACTGGCTTGCAACGGATAATCCCTATGCCAAACAGGATGTTGAGATGATGAAAGCAGGTGGCGGCAGGTATTTGAATATGATTTCGATAACTGGAAGACGAAAATAGCAGGGTCGGTCCGGTGAAGAAACCTTTGCTTTGGTGACCTTTGGCAAAAATGAATGGGATGCAAGTTGAAAATGGATGACCATCGGCAAAGATAAGCTTTGGTATTGGTGCTTGGCGGACCATGTTGAGCCCAGGCTCAGTTCCCAGGCACTAAGACATAATTTGTGAGGTGATTATGATGAAACATAAGGAAATACAAGCCAAAGTCCAAGCCTATCAAGGCAACGACAAATTACTCCTGGGGTTATTCCTGGCAGTGATCACGTTTGGGTTATTCGCTCAAACCATCTTATGCATTGCGACGACCATTCGCACGGATTTGGGCATTGATGTCAATGCGAGCAATATTGCGGTCAGTGCTGCGGCTTTGTTTTCCGGAATTTTCATTGTGGTCATTGGGGGGCTGGGGGACAAGTTTGGGCGTCTCAAAATGACAAAAATAGGGTTGCTGCTCAGCATCCTTGGGTCGCTGATCATTTCGGTGTCGCCAAAAGAAACAGCGACGTTTCTTATTATAGGCCGCATTATACAGGGCTTTTCGACCGCCTGCATTCTGCCCAACGCGCTGGCGGTGATCAAGGCTTACTATGAGGGCGCCGCCCGACAAAGAGCGGTCAGCATCTATTCCATAGGGTCTTGGGGGGGTGCGGCGTTAAGCTCGCTGTTTGGGGGTCTGCTGGCTTCAACCCTTGGCTGGCGCTGGATTTACTGGCTTTCAATTGTAGTGGCCATAGGCAGTTTGGTCTTGATTTCGGGCGTGCCTGAAAGCAAGAATCCAGCCAGCGGCGAAAAAAGGCGGTTTGATCTGGCTGGTATGATCACCTTCATGATTGGTATGCTGTCCATCAATCTGGTCATCAGCCAGGGGGGCAGACTGGGGTGGCTGAGTCCGCTGACTTTAAGCCTGACGGCAGCAGCGGTGATCACCTTCGTGATCTTTTTCAAGATTGAAAAACACGCAGAGAACCGCTTCATAAACTTCGACCTGTTCCGCAACAACATCTATAAGGGCGCGGCGCTCTCCAATTTCTTGGTGAACGGCGCGGCGGGCACCCTGGTCGTGGCGCTGTCCCTGGTGCAGCTTGGTGCGGGTATGACCGCTTTGCAGGCGGGCTATTTGACCATAGGTTATCCGGTGGCCATTTTGATTGCCATTAAAGTAGGGGAGAAATTCCTTCAAAGATTTGGTGCCAGGCGGCCGATGGTCTTGGGCTGCGCCATTGCCTGTATAGGTATTCTGCTGACCTCCCTTACCTTTATCATGACGAACCAGTACATAGTGGTCAGTACCATTGGTTTTGCGTTCTTTGGATTTGGCTTAGGTTTGTACGCGACACCGTCCGCGGATGCTGCACTGTCTTCCATTGCCGTCGAAGAAGCAGGTTCGGCTTCCGGCATCTACAGAATGGCGTCTGCGCTGGGCTCGGCGTTTGGGATCTCCATTTCCGCCGCCATCTTCACCGGACTGAGCATGCAGCAGATCACCTTTGTGGAAGGCTTTTTCATGGGGCGTACGGATAATATCTCGATCCGGTATGCGGCGATCATTGCGCTGCTCTTCAACCTGTTTATGGTGATGGCGGCGATTATTTCCATAGTGTCGACGATTCCGGCAGTGCCGTCGGCACTGGTAGGGAAGCGTGAAATGAAGGGGTAAATATGTGATGTTGAAATATGAGGCAACTTAACAATTGGCGGCATCAAGATCGATATATTTGTGCACAGATAGTCGGGTGGTCTTAACCATTCTCTGATACTATGGGTGATGAAAGGAGGGAGGTTCGATGGATTCCTTAAGCCGAATGAATGAAGCCATGGCCTACATTGAAGCGCATTTGGACGAGGAAATGGACTATGGCAAAATCGCGCAGATTGCCTGCTGCTCGGAGTATCATTTCAAACGCATGTTTTCGTTTTTGTCAGGGATCAGCTTGTCTGAGTATATTCGGCGGCGAAAACTGACCCTGGCTGCGCTTGATCTTAAGGATCGAGAGTTGAGAATACTGGATGTAGCTGTCAAATATGGCTACACTTCAGCGGATGCGTTTTCGCGGGCTTTTCAGTCGCTCCATGGCATTCTTCCTTCTGAAGCAAGGCAGGAGGGCAAGCTTTTGAAAGCTTATCCACGAATGACCTTTCAATTATCCATTCAAGGAGGATGCGAGATGAAGTATCGTATTGTTGAGAAAGAATCGTTTAAGATTGTAGGATTTAAGAAGAGAGTGACAATGGTTTTCAGCGGCATCAACCCTGAAATTGCCAAGATGACCGGGCTGTTGACACCGGAGGTGATCTTGCGCTTAAAATCGATTTCAAACGCAGAACCCCGCGGCATCATCAGTGCTTCCGCCAATTTTACTGAAGGCAGAATGGAAGAAAAGGGCGAGCTAGATCACTACATTGGGGTTGCGACAGTGGGTTATGAGCCGGCGGAATTTGATGAATTGGAGGTTGCAGCAGGTACTTGGGCGGTGTTTGAATCCGTTGGGCCATTCCCGGAAACACTGCAGACTATTTGGGGCAGGATCTACTCGGAATGGCTGCCCTCCTCGGGATATGAGGTGGTGGAAGGCCCGGAAATGTTGTGGAACGAAAGTCCGGATACGAGTAATCCGGCGTACAGAAGTGAGATTTGGATTCCGGTTAGGAAAATGAAATGGTAGGAGGGTGGTGATTCTCGCTTCACCCATAAAAATGAGATTTCCACCACCATAGGGGCGTAGCTTTTTCCAAAAAAATCTCTAGTCTGAGAGGTTAAGCCATGGAATCGCTGAACAAAGATATTCTGGAATATAAGCTCCAACTCAGCAAAGGCCAGATTCAGAAAGCTTACAAGGGCATCATGACATTTATGTCTGAACTTAGAAGCTATTTAGAAAACCGTTATCCTGATTTTTCGGCCAGTGGTCTGTATGCTGGCTATATGGACATGACTTATTTCGCTATGACCCCAGCGGATCTGAAAGTAAAAAAGCTCAAGATTGCCATAGTCTATTTGCATAAAGTAGGGAATTTCGAAGTCTGGCTGGCGGGGAATAATAGAAAAATCCAGGCGGAGTACATTGATTATTTGAGTGGCAAGAATATTGGAAACTATAAGCTATCCAAAGTACTTCCTGGAGTGGACTCGATTATAGAAACGATTTTGGTGGAGCATCCTGACTTTGATCATTCTGAGGATCTTATAGTACAGATTGAAAGGAAAATGATTAACTTTATTGAGGATTTATCAACAATCATAGGAGATTGAAAGCGCTTTGAAATCAGTAATTCCTGATGTGAATTCGTCATTATTGTCATATTGAATATTACTTTACAAAGGAACGTAAAAGTCGCTAAAGTCTTACCTTGAGGGAGGTATCCCTGTGGATCACGCTATTCTGATCAATCGCCTCAAATCCAAACCGGACTTGAATCAAATTGTATCTGAAGCCATTGAAAATCCATCAATGTTAATCTCCTTTATTGAGATCGTTCAAACAGAATCGTCCAGCGTTAAATTTGCCTGCACAAAAGTTATGCGTTTGATAAGTGAGCAAAGACCGGAGCTGGTTTACCCTTACTTTGATGAGATTGTGAAATGGCTCTATAATAAAAACAGTTTTATCAAATGGGATGGCATCCTGATCATTTCGAATCTAGTGGCAGTAGACTCTGAAAATAGGTTTGAAGAGGTCTATGAGAACTATTTTGCACTGGTTCACGATTCACAGATGATTACTGCAGCCAATGTGGTGGGCAATGCGTGGAAGATTGTGATTGCTAAACCTGAACTGGAAAACGACATCACCAGGAGACTGCTTGAGGTTCCTCAAGTTGTCTATGTGAATAAAGGTAAGCCTTCACCAGAATGCAACTGCATTGTGTGTGGTCAGGTGCTGGAATGCTTTGAACACTTTTTTGAGAATTCAAAGAATCAGGCGTTGATGATTAAGTTTGCGGAAGATCAGCTTGGCAACCAACGAAAAACGGTCGCTAAAAAGGCAGAAAAATTTTTGAGACGACATGGAGTGACCATAAAAATGGTATAATTTGAGCTTCAGCTTACCCAGGACGTTTGATCAAATGATCGCGTACATCCGTGACTTCAGTCATGGGTAGTTCAACAGGCGTCATAAAAATGATGATACTTTCCTATTGTGGTATGATGGGAGAAAGTGGGGTAGAGTGACCATCGGCAGAAAGGCTTTAAGCTTTGAGCAGGTGGGCAATATGAAGGCTTGAGTTGGAAGCGCAAGGGATGGGAGGCACAGGCATGAGCGAGTCAAGAGGCAAGTTTGGAACGATCGACAACGAGACGGCGGCGGATCAGCTCAAGAAAAAGGAGAAAGTCGCTCAGGACTATCTCGATAATCCTGAAAAGTTGAGGAAATTGATCGAAGAAGGCGCGAAAAAAGCGAATTCGATCAAAGGTCCCTTTGATGAGCTCGCCAATATGCTGAAAGTACTGTTTTCCTTGACGAAGGACTGGATCAACGGCAGTTACAGGGTTGTGCCCGTAGGATCCATTATAGTGATTGTGGCAGCGCTGATCTATTTCCTGTCGCCTGTCGACCTAATCCCGGATATTTTGCCGATTGTGGGGTTATCAGACGATGTTGTCGTCGTCGCGCTGGCGTACAAGCAGGTCAAGTCGGATATTGAAAAGTATAAAGTGTGGAAAGGAATGGAGTAGGTGGTGATGTGGCGCTGGTGTTTGGTCCTCAAGAATGCGAGATAAAAACCTTTTTACTTCAACTGAGCATCTGAAAAAACAGATGCTTTTTTCATGCAACTATTAGCTCAAACACCTACACTTAATCTACTTGCAGTTAGTTATTCCTCCTGCATCCAACCAACAAAAAATTCTATAATCAAAATTTTTCTATCAGAATCTTCAATTTGAACAAACCCCAAAAACGACCTAATATTAGTTGTAATCGCCTTTTTATACCTACATAAAAAGAGATCTCAACTAAATCAATCAGGGGGAAACGTAATCCATGAGTAAAAAGCTTTTAATTGCGGTTGTAAGTATTTCCATGATGGCCATTGCATTGGTCGGCTGCAGCAGCAAACCGGCAGAAAACAGCACCCCAGAACCAACACCAGCAGCGGAGAGCACCGCAGTCGCCACAGCAGAAGAGGTCGCCGCGGCGATTAAAGATGGCACGGCCATTGTGGTCGATGCACGCTCAAATGATGCCTACGCGGGCTGGGCGGCCGGCGGCAACACTATGGGCGGACATATTGCAGGTGCCACTGATTTTTCAGCGAACTGGCTGACTGCCACTTTTGATGACCAGAACAATCTCGACGGTATGACCAGAGAAGCGCACCTTGAGAAGTATCTTGCAGATAAAAACATCACAGCGGATTCTTCTGTCATTGTCTACGACGAAAACGAAACGGACGCAGCCGCTGTGGCAGACTATTTTGCTTCAAAAGGCATTGCGAACATCAAAACCTTCAACCTGTCCGACTGGAAAGAAGAGCTCGTATCCTATGCAAACTACCAGCTTTACATTCCGCCAGCAGCTGTCAATGACCTGATTCAGGGCAAAGAAGTCCCTGAAGTGGGCACCGTCAAGGATCTCAAGATATTGGAGATCAGCTGGGGAACAATTGAAGAGTCGGGCTATCTGACCGGCCATGTCCCAGGTGCTCTGCACGTCAACAGTGACGACTTTGATGATGAAAACAACGTTTACATGCTCGAATCGGATGAAGTTTTGTTTAATCTCGCTAAATCTCTTGGCATCACCACAGACAGCACGGTAATTGCTACCGGAAATCCTATTTTCTCAACGCGTATGGCGATCATCCTCGAGTACCTTGGCGTCGATAACGTCTACGTTATGAGCGGCGGCACGACGGGCTGGACGGATGCCGGATTTGAACTGGAAACTACTGAAAACAAACCTGTTGCAGTGGCGGATTTTGGCGCATCCACTCCCAAAAATCCAGACTTGATCGACACGGTCGCAGAGGTCCAAGCGAAACGCTCAGACGCGAATTTTGTCCTTGTGGATAACCGTACCGAAGAAGAATACCGTGGCGAGACCTCCGGATATAGCTACTTTGATATGGCCGGACGCATTGAAGGCGCAGTATACGGCTTTGCCGGCGTTGGAAACTCCAGCTCCATGCTGTATTATGAAAACCTCGACAGCACCATGAGAAATGCCTACGAAATTGAGGCCATGTGGCAGGGCGCAGGCATCGACACCTCCAAGCACTTGTCCTTCTATTGCGGCGGCGGTTATCGCGCGGCGGAGGTTCTGTGGCACGCCAAGGTCATGGGCTTAGAAAACATATCCCTATTCGCCGATGGTTGGTGTGGCTGGGCCCTCGCCGGACTGGACTATGTTACGGGCGAATAAAATCGTTAGAATCATTCTCACCGCCCTTCAACTGATGTGTATTGCCGGTGCATATATTTTGGATGACTTGAGCCGAAAAAAAGTCGGTGTCAACCATCATGTAGTATACAGAAAAAAACAATATATGGAAACTGTGTTGAAACCGGAACATATGATGGTTTACGGGATCATTCTGGGAATTCTTCTGGCAGGGGTAGCCGTTTATTTGATTAGACATCGCCGGCGAGATTACTTGATGGCGCTCCTGCCACTGATCCTGCTCACCTTCGTTATTGGTTTGCTGCTGGTTCTGCCAGCTGCGATTGCCATGCCAGCCTATGTCTACATTTTGTTTCTTGCGGTTGTGGTCTGGGGCTTGGAAGTCATTAAGGCGTATATCAAGCTGCGTCAAGTCAGGGCGCAATAATTCATTACCAACTTCAGTCCCTTCAGATCCTTGTTCTATTTGGTACAGCAGAAAAACGTGCCGGATGCTGTCGTATTTGGGGTATAAATTAACATGACAGATGAACAGATATTGCCCAATCCGCCTGATATCGTTGTAAAAGATTGGGGGAACTTATATGGGAGACTGGTTTGTTATATTGTATTGGACTGGACCAATTGGAGTTGGATTTTTCCTGATGAGCCTTGGTGTTCTTTTCTGGGGGATTGGTCAGGCAGCGAAGTATGATGCATTTAAGAAAAAAAAGGAAAATGTTTCCCGCTGAAACCGAATGAAATTACTGATTTAATGGGTATCAGGTTTGGATACATTATCTGCCAGAAGTAAAAACCGCCGCGAAATATAACGGCGGTTTTTTTAGTGGTGCGCCCAGCATAATATAAATTGAAAATTTTGTATTGATGAGTTTCACATGTAATGGTCAAAATCACTTTATCGGACAAACCCCGCCGACACAGTCTGAATCATTGGATATGGCTTTGACACGGTACTTGTCATTTACAACTTCCAGTACCACACCAACGTGTGGATTCCCTTCAATCTCTCGTACGTCAATTCGCTTGCCGTCGTTGGTGAAAGCGTAGGGGTAATGAATAAAATTAATTTTCATGTCGGTTCATCTCCTTTAAGGGCAACTGTTTTGGAATGTTGTGATCACCATCTGAAATTCTGCTGCGGTGAGATCCCGTCTCATATTGCCAAGTATGTAGGCCATTTCTTCTCCGTGGGCACTGTTTTCAAAGGCTGAGCGAAGCTTATCCAAATAAAGCTGTTGAATGGGTGTCATGTTGTACCTCCTCGAAAACAGTTATGAAGTGAATTAACAGATAAAGAACACGTGTTCTGTTTTTATCTTACCACTTTTAAACGATTTTGAAAACCAAAATCTTTATATCAAAAAATGAACGTTCTCATGGTATTCGCAGTGCGGCTGTCGCTAATATAGAAAGTTTAATAACGGGATAAAAAGTGCAGCGACTTCCAAATTTTGATATAATTATCGAAAGTGTTTGAATGACCATCGGCAGAAAGTCCTCTGCTTAACCTCAGCAATCCGTTGGCTGCATCCGTAGCCCGGATAAAATTGACAAACCGAAGGGAGGGCATCATGGCAGAACAAATCACAGGCATCCGAAGCTTCGGGACTTTCATCTTGTCCTTATTATTTTTGGTCAACCTATTTTTACAATCCGCAGTGATCGATCAGCTGTGTTATATCCTGATGATCGCAGTCATAGTGCTCTGCCTGCCGGTCGTCACGGGTGTGTCCAGAGTGATTGGCTATGCTTCCTTGGGCCTCAGCGTACTGATGCTGCTGATCTACCGCGCGCCGTTCAGTGTCTGGCGGCAGGCGTTTATGGGAAATCTGTACCTGGTGGCGCTGTTTACCATGGTGCCTATATTGAGCATTCCCATCCGGCGCGGGGGTTATTATTCGGCGCTGCAGAATTTTTTTCGGAGCCATGTCCATTCGACCAGCCGGTATTATGTGCTGGTGAGTTTTATCTCAGCCTTTGTCGGGGTGCTGGTGAATTTGGCGGTCGTGCCTCTTGTCTATCAGATCGTTCAGGCCAGTGAATTCAGCCGGAATAAAAGGCTGATGAGTGCAGCGATCAGCAGGGGATTCACGACCTGCATGATCTGGGCACCTACGACGGCCGCGGTCGCCATGGTGCTTCAATTGTCGGGAGCTTCCTGGGGACGTTTTTTTCCGCTGGGTATCCTCTGCGGAGTGATTTGCGGTATAATTGGCTATGTCATGACCATGGTTCAGGAACGCGGGGCCTGGGCGTTGGGACAGGGCGCCGACGAAGAGCTTGAGCCGCATTCAGAGCGCAGCTTGGAGGATGAACCTTCGATCCTCATTTCAGAAGCTGATGCCCAAAACCCTCCCAGCGACAATGCAAAGCTTCATAAAATTGTGGAACTGGCTGCCTTCAGCGTCATTCTGATGGTGTCCATTGCGGTGATCTCCGTGGTGACGGGTATCCAAACCGTCATTATTGTGTCCATGGCGGCGCTGATCTTTCCCTTCCTATGGATGGGGATCATTGGCCGGTTGTTAATCTTAAGCAACGAACTCAAGACCTTCTACTTCAGAGACCGGCTGACTAAGCTCAGCAGCGAGATCGTACTGTTTGTCGGTGCCGGGATGTTCGCTGAAAGTATTGCTTACTCCAACCTTGGACATTATATTCCTATGGTCCTTTCAAAGCTGGTTGGGGGGAGCGCTTTTTTGCTGTCGGTCGTCGTGATTTTTGGCAGCGTTCTGTTGTCAGCCATTGGTGTTCACCCAATTATTCACATTACGATTATTGGCTCAAGCCTTCAAGCGTCAGCGTTTGGCGTGACACCTACGTACATTGCCCTTCTGCTGGGGGTCAGCTGGTCCATGGGGATCACGCTGGCGCCGACCTCTCCGACGGTAATCACCTTGTCCGGGCTGGCATCGCGTTCTCCGGTACAGGTTGGCCTGAGGTGGAATGGATTGTACGTGCTGATATCGTCTTGTGTTCTGATTCTTTTCCTTACCGGTCTGAGAATGGCAGGGTGGCTGTAATTTAGATGCGATGAGGTGTGGGGAAGGGTGACCATCGGCAAAACAAAGTCTTTGGTTGGGATTATTAGAGAGTGAAACTCTGTGTCTGACACCGAGTTTATTAGATATGAAGCGGGGAAGAAGATGAATCGAGTTGAACTAAAAGAAAAGCTGGACTCTGTGATGAGCCAGCTTCTGTGTGAAAAGAAAATGATTACGCCGCTGGAGGTCTTGCTGGGCGCGGGGATTCTGTCGCCCAAGGATGTGGAAGACTGGCGGTTTGGGCGCGTGCCTTATCTTGAAAAGGTGTGCAGGATCAATTTGACTGCTTTGTCCTTTATCATGAAAGAGATTAAAAACTATGCCGATGGTGCCGGGCTGAAACCCTCTCCTACGGGGTATGTTCGGTGGGGGACGAGAGGGAAGAAGATGCCTCTGCGGTTCAGCAAGAGTGGGGATGCTAAACTTGAGGCGGCCTACGCGACGCATTATGTTGCGCGGGTGCAGCGGACTGCGAACGGGGAATGAGTGAGGAGAAGAGGGGTGAAGAGGATGCTGGCTTTGAGGGGACATCATTTGGTGTGCCGGCTGGGATTTCGGGGGCTGGGCTACAGCGACGCGTTTGTCCAGCAAATGACGGAGATTGTCCATTTGCTGAGGACTTATCCTGAAATGAAGCTGAGGGTCATTGACGGGCCGGATGTCCTATGTGATGCTTGCCCCCATCTCGTCGACGGGCAGTGCCATACTGCAGGTAATAGCCATTCGGAAATCAGGATTCAGGCTATGGATCGCGCGGTGATTCAAATTCTGGACCTTCAGGTGGGGCATCTTTATTCGGTCCAAATCATCAATGAACGGATGAAAGCGCGCTTTGACAAGGCGTCCTTTGATTTGGTCTGTGCCGATTGTCGCTGGAGAGCCCTGGGGTTTTGTGAGGCGGGGCTTGAGGGATTGTGATGGATGAAGGTGTCAGACACCCACTTCATTTACAAAATGACTGCAGGCGGTATCAACAGTTTTAGTTGTTGATACCGCCTGCAATCATTTTTTGTCTCTCAATCTACCGTATACTGACAGATTCCTCACTGAGACTTTTGGTCTTGTGAATCATATTTATAAAATAAGTCACCCCGACCAGCAGAAACGCCCCACCCGCGTACAATGCAATCAACCATTTCAATGTAGACTGCTCCGGGAAAATCAACGCGACTGTAAAATAGCAGAAGGCATAGTTGTTGAAGAGGGTATGGGATAGTCTCCAAGCACTATGAGTAAAAAGATGGCCAGGAACACTAAGGTATAGATGCTCGCCTGCAAACCAAGCCATGTTGCCAACAGCTCGACACCGTGAAAGAGGCCCTGGGCGACCAAAAGTCCCACAGTCGCGCCGCTGAAGATGCTTTTAATTTTCTCCTGCTTGGCTCCACCTTCGAAGAAAAAGAGCAGCAACAAGGATGCCGGCCACAGGTCGTGGATCCCTAAAGTACTGAGCGCGAACAACAAGACGCATATAAGCGACGCGACCACGATGCCCAGCTTTAAGGTTGTTCCTTTGAGTTTTCCTGCTGACATGGATGTGCCTCCCGGTCTGAAATGTTATTTGTTGTGTTTTAACCACGCCATTGCGACGTGGGCATAGAGTGCAGCACCCACATGAAGCGCCTCTTCATCGAACATCACCTTAGGGTGATGCATTGGAAACGTGTAATTTTCTTCTGGTGATCCGGCAGCTAGAGAAACCATGATAGATGGCACTTCCATACTTACATGGGCAAAGTCTTCCGAACCGGACATTTTGGTAAATCCAATCGCCGCTGGATCGATGAGCCGTTCCTTATCAACCAAATCAGACGCGTAGGTATAGACTTGATCACGCAGTTTTTGGTCCACGACGACACTTGGACAGCCTCTTTCAAAGACGACATTGGCTGAAGCCCTGTAGGTGTTCGAGACGCCGGAGGCAATTTCCTCAATACGTTGTTTGACATAGCTTCTGGTTTCTTCGCCAAAGGTTCTTGCGGTACCGGCAAGATAGGCCATATCAGGAATGACATTGGAAGTCGATCCGCCGTGCATTTGTCCAATGGTCAATGCGACGTTGTCGCCTGGCGCCACTTCTCTGGACAGGATTTCCTGAAGTCCAATGTGGATATGGGAGATGACATTCAGAGGATCCACCGTTGTATTGGGCATAGCGCCATGACCGCCTTTGCCCTGAACGCTGATCTTAAACCAGTCTGCGGCCGCAGAGAGGACGCCGCCTTGTGGGACCATAACGGATCCGCTCGGAAGTGGCATGCCGGACATGACGTGGATCATCATGGCGGCATCGACAGATGGGTTTTTAAGTACGCCGGCTTCGATCATGGATTTTGCACCGTGAAGCGTTTCCTCGGCAGGCTGAAACATCAATTTGACCTGTCCGTCAAGCTCGTCCTCGTGTTCCTTGAGGAGTCGAGCTGCACCCAGCAGCATGGCGGTGTGCATGTCGTGACCACAGGCGTGCATATGACCGGTTTTGGATTTGAAGTGCAGTGTGTTTTCTTCGACCATCGGCAGAGCATCCATATCTGCTCTGAGCAAGAACGTCTTGCCCGTTCGTTTTCCAGCGAGGGCAACAATGCCTGACTGACAAATTTCTTCAGGGTCATAGCCCATGGCTTTCAACTCGGACATGACATATTGAGTCGTGATGGGCAGTTCATTGTGAATTTCTGCATTTTCGTGGAGAAATCGTCTGTGTCGAACAAGGGTATCTTTATGAGATAAAGCTTTTGATATCATTTTGTGCTTCATGGTGTCCTCCTCGAGTGCTTATACGCTTATTTGCTCATTTCCTCAGCGCTTCTTTGAATGGCACTGCGTTTGACTTTATACAGGACAAAGCTCCAGCCGACTGCAATGACAAGGAAGACCGGCATCAGAAACGCCTGGTAGCGCGCCACCATAGGATAACCTATGGCTAAGGTCACCGCTGCGGCAGCAAGACATGGCAAAGAGGCTGTGCGTAAATCCTTGATGAAAACTGGTGTCGCGAGAGCGCCAAGAAGCGCAGGCATCAGATTTGAGAAAGCAGGTGCCAGGATTGGGGACTGAAGCAGGGGCAGAAATTGTCCTACGAAAAGCATCCCAATAAAAATGATCAAAGTTGTCATAATGGAAGATGCCGCAATTGAAATCATGGAAATGACCTCAGATTCCTTCGAGCCGGTCGCGTAGCCGGCAATTTTTATGCCGCTGAGGGCCGCAGGCAGCTTCAGATTGCCTATGTTGCCGGTTATGAATGAAAGATATTGTCCGCCAGCGCCAAGAATTGGGGCATAGGAGAAGAATTCAATCGCGCCTATGATCCCGAAAAGGCTGAAGGCGCCAACGAAAGCTGTAATGGTTTTATCCGACTCGACTTCAATGCCAAAGACCATGGTCATGACAATGGGAACGCTGATCAGTGCGATAAGCATGACGGCTGTCGAGATTTTACCAAGCCTGTGCAAAGAAGTTTCGTAATTTCTATTTGACTGATTCATTGGTTGTCCCCCTTATAAAAGATTCGTCGCTACAATGGTTGACGCCATGCCTAAAATCATACTCAAAGGAAAAGAGAATTCGCCGATGCTTTTCTTTCCAGTACGTTTCGCAAGTCCATCCAGCAAAAGAACTGAGACACCTGCTGTGACAGCCGCGATAATGCCAAGGGGATTAGCAACGTTCATCAAGAGCGGAACGCCCATTAAGGACAGCATTCCAATGAACAGCGCCCCAGTTGCGACGGCGAGGAACCCGCCAGAACTTCTGATGGAACGAAGTTTTTTGTCGTAGGATTTCAAAAGGAAGATGTTCAGAATTGGTCCAACGAGGATGGCAAGGGTCATGACCCATACAATACTGACGAATATCGATGAGTTGATACCCATGTCTCCAAGCCCGCTCAGTCCAAAGGATTTAATAGTCATATCCGCAGCCATGCTTTCGTAGATTGCAGAACCTATGACAGATAATCGAAGCCAAGGTATGTATTTTCCAAGCACAGGCATCAAGATCGCGAGTGTGATAATAATTGGCAGCGAAGGGATGATTGAAAATAGTGAGCTGTTAATAATGACTTTTTTTAAGGTCTTTTTAAAATTATTTTAAGCAATCCTGGAATTGACACAAGGCGGATCTATATTGATTTCGCCAATCGGATTGATTCCTTTGATGAGTTTAAGGATCGCTTCTGTCCGCCTATATATTCTGTCAGCTTAAGCGACTCCATTCATGAACAGACGCGCCTGCTTCTGAAAAACCATATTGAACTTTGGGAAAACGGACAAATTGATTTTTCTATTACGGCGTATGGACATTTTGTGCCTGAGCTCAAGGCAAGAGGCAACAAATTTTTGTTTCTAACTCCAACTGTGGAAACAGTGAGGAATTTAATTAATAGCCTGCTGGATGAGGTCAAGATTCAAAAACTCAACAATCGAAAAATGGTGGTTGGGAAAGTGAGTATAGAATCTAATGAACACAAAGAGGATAAACTTTTCCCTGCGGCTGCTTCTGATGATGAAATTGCTTTGTTGAAAACCAAGCTTAAAGGCTTTTTCAAAATGCATAAACTCGTGGATACAAGCCAGCAAATTGAGGATTATATTCAGCTTGAAATGCCCTATGAAGCCTATCTGTCCCTGTCAGATCACCTCCAAAGTTGTGCGCTTCTGACCTATCTGCAAAGATCTACAAGCCACACGGTTAAAATAGGCTGGGGCGCCGGACGCGAATATTTTCAAGCCAGAGAAAATTCTGAGAAAGCAAGCCGCCAGGCAAAGGCTTATAGAGGCAGCTGCAGTTTCTTTGTCAGCGAAGACCAAAGGGTGACCGGGCCGCTGGATCGATCCGGCACCATAACCTTTAAGGAAATGGCGAATGATGAAATCATGGAGTTGTCTGAGCGTCTTGGGATCCATAACATCAATCTTCAGAAAATCATTTCATATGCGTCAATACTTGGAATTAATAAGCTGTCCTCGGAAGATGTGGCAAACTGCCTATCCATTACAGTCAGGGGCGCGAACCGCATTTTAAATCAGATCGAGGAGAAAGCTTATGCCGGGATTATTCACGAAAAACGTGAAAATACAAAGGGTAGACCCAAAAAATATTATGAAATGACGTTTATTGACGGGCAGGGAAATTTTAAATCTTAGTTTCAATGGCGCCTGCACCATTTCCGTGCCTGGGAAAGCTCCGAAGATGAAACTGGGTGTCTGACACCGAGTTTCACACCGAGTTTCACGTTAAAATGTGATATGCGGCTGTTAGAAAAAACGACCATCGGCAAAATTTTTGGGCATTACAAAGCCCAAAAGAATTTTTTTGCCGATGGTCATCTAATTCCAACCAATTTTCGCGGAGGCTGACTTACAGACTGTCTCCAAAATCCGCCTTGAATTTCGCAACGAGCCGTTCCTGCCAATCCGAGACCGGCTCCAGCTTGCCGAAGAAGAAGCGCAAGACGCTCGGTTCATCGTAGAAGCGGAGGCCGCCGATCAGCGCTCGGTTTTCATACAGCCAGTGGATCCGGTCGAGGGCATAACTGACCTGAGAGAGGGTATAAACGCGTCTCGGAACAGCCAATCGCAGCAGTTCCATGGCAGACAACGGCTCGGTGCCGTCCGGGTTGCGCTGCTCCGACATGGTGCCGCGCTCCATGCCCCTAATGCCGCTGACAATGTAAAGGGCCGAAGCCAGCGCGCCGGCCGGGTACTCGTTTTGAGGGATATGATCTACAAACCGCATAGCGTCCAGATGGCATCCAAGGCCGCCGGCAGGCGTGACCACCGGGATGCCTTTTTTGACGAGCTGATCGACCATGTAGGCTATGAACTGAGGTCCCTGGTTGATCATATCCATGTCCATGGTTTCCTCAAGGCCCACGGCCATGGCTTCCATTTCCCGGACGGACATGCCGCCATAGGTCAGGAAACCTTCGTAGAGGGGGATGAGCGTCTGGAATTTCTTGAAGATGGCCTCGTCCTGGATCATGATGCCGCCGCCGCGGGCGAAGCTGAGCTTGCGCGCGGAGAAGTAGACAATGTCGCATAGCTCGGCCATTTTCCGTGTGATATCTCGGATGCTGAGATCCGCGCACTGTGGGTCTCTGATTTTCATGAAGTACAAGTTGTCGGACAGCAGGCTGGCGTCGAGGACAAGTGGGATGTGATGGCTTCTGCAGATCCGGCTGACCTGGTCGAGGTTCTCAAGTGAGAAGGGCTGACCGCCAATGAGATTGGTGCCGGCTTCCATACGGACAAAGGCAATTTTTTCCGGGCCGTTCTCGGAGATGAGCCCACTTAGCTTATCCAGATCCATATTGCCCTTGAAGGGGTGATTGCTTTCGACTTCAATGCCTTCATCCATGAATATTTCTTCTACAACGCCGCCGTTTAGCACGATGTGGGCTTTAGTGGTGGTGAAGTGGTAATTCATAGGGACAATTGTTCCGGGTTTGACCAAGACCTGAGAAATGATGTTCTCGCAGGCGCGGCCCTGGTGGGTTGGCAGGAAGTAATTCATACCGAAGATTTCTTTAACTTTGCTTTCGAGTCTGAAATAGGTCTCGCTGCCGGCATAGCTGTCATCGGCTAAAAGCATGGCGGCTTGCTGGCGGTCGCTCATGGCGTTGACGCCGCTGTCCGTCAGCATATCCAGAAAAACGTCCCTGTTTTTCAGAAGGAACGTGTTGTTGCCGGCCTCGCGCATGGCTTCAAGCCGCTGATCGATCTCAGGGAGATAGAGCTTTTGAATTATTCTGACCTTGTGCATCTCCAGGGGAAGTTGTTCGCCGCTGAAAAATTTTACATTTGCCATTACAGACCACTCCTCATTTCGTATGTTTGATTAAATTACCACGCACACCCATGACTTCAGTCGTGGGTTAGCGGTGCCTTATGTATAGTTATAAATTAAATTGTAAGTGTTCAAAATGCTTTGTTCCAATATGACCCTATGTTATAATAGTATTGAGGTGAAGTGGCATGTCAACCGTGAAAAAAGGTAGAGGTTATGTCTATTCCATTCAGTATCATCTTGTCTGGTGTATCAAATATAGACGTAAAGTTTTAACCGGCACTGTAGAAGAAAAACTGAGAGAAATCCTTTTTAAAATAGCAGATGAAAATGGATTTGCAATCGAAGAATTTAACTGTGATCAAGATCACGTTCACCTGCTGATTGACTGTAAACCCCAGCACTATATTCCCAACTTCATCAAAGCGCTCAAAGGTGTCAGCGGCAGATTCATGTTTGAGAATTGTCCGTGGCTAAAAGATAGTTTTGAGGATGGGCACTTATGGAATCCAGGTTATTTTGTCGTTACGGGTTTCGAGAATATTGAAGCTCAGGTTAGAGAATACATACAATCACAAGAAGAAAAATAGGGCGGTGCTGAGGGCATGCGGATTGAAAAGGGCTATAAGTACCGAATACAACCCAATAAAACTCAGAAGGAACAACTCGAGACTATGTTCTCAGCAAAACGCTTCGTTTGGAATCATTTTCTGAAACTGAACATGGACCGGTATGAAAAAAATGAAAACCTTTTATCCTATTATAAGTTTTCGAAGCTGCTCACTGAGCTCAAAGCAACTCATCCATGGCTCTATCAGTGCGAAAAATCTGTTTTACAGAACACACTTAAAGACTTAGCGAGTGCTTATTCACGCTTTAATAAAGGTCCAAAGAAATACGCGAAGAAAACCCTGGAAAAAGCAGCGCGGACAGGCAAAACGCTTACCTTTTACGATCTGGAAGGACATCCGAAATTCAAATCCTGCAGGGATTTAGTCCAGTCCTGCAAAATGAGCTGGACCGGAAACAATATTGAGGTCAAAGAAAAGGCAGTTCAGTATACCTCCTCCGGCAAGTATAGAAAGCAAAACTGCAAAATCAAACTTCCAAAAGTCAAAGAGGTCAAAATTGCCTACTCAAGACCCTATCAGGGTAGAATGGTATCTGCATCGGTCACCAAAGAATCAGATGGAAAGTATTACGTCAGCCTGTGCTGTATTGAAATAGAGCATGAGCCAGCTGCTGCGACGGGTGCAAACGTTGGCATCGATATGGGCTTGAAAGCGTTCTATTGCACCTCTGACAAGGAGGTCGCGGTAAATCCAAAATATTACCGAAAATATGAAAAACGCATGATCAAAGAACAGCGCAGGCTTAGCCGTCGTCAGAAGGGCGGAAAGAATCGAAATCGACAGCGCCTTAAAGTGAGCCGCTGGCATAAGCGGGTTAGAAACTGTCGAAAGGATTTTATACACAGGCTGAGCACCTCGCTGATCCATCGCTACGATCAGATCTTCATAGAAGACCTAAATGTGAAAGGTATGATGGGAAGCAGAAGACTGGCAAAGAGCATTGCTGACGCGGGCTTTACAGAATTCTTCAGGCAACTGGAGTACAAGGGTAAATGGAATTATAAGCTGGTTCGCAAAGTAGATCGCTTCTATTCGTCCAGTCAATTCTGCTCTGAATGTGGTCATCAAAGTGAACAGACAAAGGATTTAAGTGTAAGGCTATATCAGTGCGAGATATGTGGACTAGAAATCGACAGGGACTTCAATGCGGCCATCAACATTTTGAGAGAAGGATTAAGAATCGTAAGTTAACGTAACAAGAACCGCAGGAACTGTGGGGATAGCTTGGTATATTTCGCATCACTGGATGTGAGGACCCAAGAATCCCGTGACTTCAGTCATGGGTGGTTCAAGAAGCATTGATGAAAATTCTGGTGTTTTGAATGTAAAAAGCCGTCCTTTGAAACTCTGTTAAAAGTTTCAAAGGACGGCTGATTGACCGTGGTACCACCTTTGTTTATCTGAGTCCCGGAGGGATTCAGATCTCAAGTGCCGAATGTCGCCATGCCTGAAGAAAGCTGAAGAATCCTGCAAAAGCCTGTTAACGGGGCTCACCCGGTACTGTCTACTGAAGCGCCTAAATAGGCGTGCGCCCGTTCGAAGAACTGCTCGTGAGTGTATTCCTACCGCCTGTCCTGCACCTTTCACCATCCGGTTGCTCTCTCTAAGGCTTTAACGGTCGTACTCGTCTCATTCAATGCGTTTTATATTTTATAAAATTATAACCGGAGGGGTGATTGTTGTCAATAAAATTTCTGGTGTGTTTTTTCGTACCTCGCGCGAATTTAATTTTTCCTTATCTGGCACGAATTTCGGAACGGTGACGTGCAATAAGTTTGAAAAAACTGAAATTACAGCGCTCCGTCAAAAGTAACTTCATTAAGTTCAATTGGCGTACCAGAGACGGAATTGGGTACGGAACTGGCGGAATTACGATACCAAGTTTAAATTATGTGTCAGAATGACACGCATGAAAAGGTTTACATAACGCTTGTTTGGGTATCAATTCACATGAAAAAAGAACATTATTTTCGGTAAAGTAATGTCTCGAACACTAGTCAAACAGTCAATTTGATCATGTACAGGAATCGAATTGTCAGTGCAGTTTGCCGAACAACACACAAACATTTATTGGGACGCGATGATTTCAGGGATGTATTTGGACGCTTATCCCGTAGGAGCGAATAGCGAAACCGGCCTTTTGGCCGGTTTTTTCAGTTGTGAAGGGGGAATCTTACTTATTAAAGCATCTGTGGAAAATATGATGTGGATTTCTAAATGTGTAAATCTGAGACGTTTGCCCTTCAACTTTCAATCAAAGAAAATACTTGTTCAACACAAAAACAGTCTTCTAAATAACAGCCTGTAATAAGCAGCGGAACTAAATTAATCAATATCAGGAGGTGCATTTAAATGTCACGGCCAAGGTTCAATTTCAAAATTCTTCTCAGCTTAGCGACCATTGTTGCCTTAGTGACAACATTCAATGTATTAACCCTTGAAAATCGGATAGAGGCAAGTGTTTCTACGCCAGTTTCATTTACCATTCTGCATACCAATGATTTTCATGGCCAGCTTGTGGCTGAGGGTACGAGTCCGGGCGCAGCCAGAGTCGCTAGTGTAATCAACGGGATTGTCACAGCCCGAGGCGCGGAAAATGTTCTGCTGCTTGACGCCGGTGACGCCATGCAGGGCAGTCTTCTCAGCAATATTCAAAAGGGATATCCAGTGATCCAGGTTTTCAACGCCATGGGTTATGATGCTATGACCATAGGCAATCATGACTACGACTGGGGACAGACGATACTGGAGGATCGCATCAATGATGCGGCGTTTCCATTGCTCAGTGCCAACATAGTTTATGGTGATCCTAATAGCTGGACACCGCCAACAGGCGTAGTACCTTACATTATCAAAACAGTTGGTTCCACAAATACTGCTGAAGTCGCCATTATTGGTGTTACTACTCAGGAAACTGGTGTACTTAACGCTCATTTGACGGGCGGTCTGACATTCAAGGATCCTGCGGAAGCCATTCTACACTACTATGATGCCATGGCAGCAGAAGCGGATGTTATTGTGGTACTGAGTCACTTAGGATTTAATGATGGCGGTTATGGCATAGGCGAGGATGTTTATGGCGACAAAACATTGGCGCAAAAACTGATAGACGCTGGCAAGCCGGCGGATCTGATTCTGGGCGGTCACACCCATACCAATCTGACAGCCGCGACTAAAATTGGAGACACAACCATTGCTCAGGCTTATTACAACGGCCGTCGAGTCGGACGGGCGGATGTCACTGCTTTTCCAAACGGGACTGTAGGTGTGAGCTGGAGTAGTCTCATTATCGACGCTTCAGTAACTGTCGATCCAACCATTAATACTTTGGTCAACGGATTTGCCACAGATCCGGATTATTTAGATCTAATCAATCAGGATGTTGGATACACCAATGTTCCGCTGATGCTAAATTATAATGGAGATTCTATAATGGGCAGCTTCATTTGTGACGCTATTTTCAATGACCTAAATTCAGACATCGAGACTGGTAATGACGTGGATCTCGTCCTGAATAATCCAGGCAGCGAAAGAAAAGATTTGAAATATGTCAGTTACCCACATGCTATGTCTTATGGGGATCTCTTCAGTGTCCTGCCATTTGGCAATAGCCTGGTGGTCGGGGAAATTACTGGCGCTCAAATTTTGGACCTCCTCAATCAGAGCGCGACTCTGTTTAAGGGCGCCCTTCATACCTCCGGGGCAGAATATGCATTTTATAGTTATACAGATGGTTTGCCAGGTCCTCAGCCTTGGGCTTGGGGTGCTTTCGATGTCAAAATAAAAAATCGCACTAGTGGTGTTTTTGAACCTATTGTTTTGGATCAGACTTATCGCGTCGCAACTAACGAGTTCCTCGCTCCAAGTGGTGGGGATGGATTTGAAGCTTTTAAGGAAATGAAAAATATCACTTATTGGGGTGATATGCTGAATGCTGTGATCCACTGGTCCAGTAATAATTACACTTTATCCAGCCCTTACAATGGTATTTTGGATGGCCGTATAACTCGGGATGGTGACAATTCAGGCGGCAGTATCAAGCCTCTGACAATTCTCCATCATAATGACGCCCATGGCAATTTGACAAAAGGCGCCTATGTGGGCTATACACAGCTCGCGACGCTGATTCGTCAGCAGCGAGACCACAACCCGGGCAGGACCCTGCTGCTTAACGCTGGAGACAATCTCCAGGGCGATTCAATGATGTATTTCTTCAGAACTGCGCCACTTAGTTACACTGCAGATGGCACCGCGCTTACACCTCCATTGACCACGCACCCAATGATGGCCGCCATGAATGCCATTGGTTATGATGCAATGACCCTGGGTGAGCATGAGTTCAATTTTGGCAGTGTGGTCACGACCAGTATTTTGCAGCAAGCGGAGTTTCCAATACTGGGCGCTAATGTTTCTGACGACGGCAGCTATGGATTAGACACAATCCCGGTTGCGCCATATGCTCAAAAGACACTGGATGGCATTGATGTCGCAATTTTGGGCATTACCAATCACCGAGTGCCTAAATTCGAACTTCCGGGCAACATTGAAGGGCTCACCTTCTCAGAACCCCTTGAAACTGCACAGGATTTATCCGATGATCTCAGAGCCGGGAATGATGTCCTGATCGCATTGACCCATATTGGGTTCAACAGCAACGCGAATGCTGAAGTGGATGAAAACTCGGATCTCCTTATGGCAGAAACGGTCAGCGGTCTGGATGTCATTATAGGCGGCCACAGTCATACCAATCCAGCTATCGGTGCCGCAGACTACAGGTATTTGCCTGCACTGGTCAGTGGTCCGAACAACTCGCCGGTCATGGTCCATCAGGCTTACCGCTACAACAACACCTTAGGTGAAGTCATTCTGGGCCTTAGAGCGGATTCAGGCAATTATGAAGTCGTCAGCCGTACAGGCAGATTTCATAGTGTTACTCTGACCTCGCCGGAAGATTCTGAACTGGTGATGCTCCTTAATCCGTATCTATTACTGTTGAATGATTACTTAAATGATAGTATAGGATCAACTACCGTGCCGATTGACGCCCTGACCGCCTTCACCCAGGAAACCAACGCCGCGAATCTTCAGGCGGATGCTGCTGTAGCAAAACTAAACGCAGATGGCATAGCGGTTGACTTCTTCCTTGGCGGTGCCATGAGCAACCGAAAGATTGCCAATACAGCGACACCAACCACACCAGCTGATTTGAAAGTCTCTGATCTTTTCAGTCTCATGCCATACGAAAACTCGTTTGTTGTTCTGCAGATGAATGGGCCTCAATTGAAGGAGGTCCTTGAACGATCCTATCGTAACTACTACTATTACAAATATGTACCAGGGTACGGCGGCTATGCTTATTATGCGACAGGGATGCTGGATATCAGCATGGGCGGTGAAATAGTCTATCATGACGCATATCCTGAAATCTACGATCCTGAAGTCAATCATGTACTTTCACTGAAGTTGATTGGACAGGAAGTCGATTTTGCAGACCCTGATACCTATTACAGCGTGGCCACAGTTAATTATCTGGCCATGGGCAACGTCAACTTCCACGATGAAGGCGTCAGCCTCTGGCCGCTTGCTCAAGTCACCGACGTAACGCAGTACTATGCGCGTGACGCTGTGATTGACTATATTGAAGCTATGGGCACAATTTCGCCTCAAATCGAAAATCGTTTGAGGTTTGTCACCGATTGGACACCTCCGGCAGTTACTATTGAAGTTCCAACCCAAAACGCAGCCCTGCAAGATGGTGTGACCTTCATTGCTGAAGCCACAGATGCAAGTGGTGTGGATGAAGTTTGGTTCTATGTCCGCGATGCTGGCGGCAATGTCATAGATCCCGAATTCGAGGCTATGCAAGCGACCCAGAATAGTATTACAGGCATGTGGGAGCTTCATTTTGATTCGCTGAGACTTCCGGATGGCTATTATGGCATACTTGCGAAAGCTGTAGATATCTACTCGAATGAAGGCTGGAGCGAATTGACAGCAGTTTCAATTCGTAACTGGGCGGCTATGACCATGCTTCCATCCTCAGCCAGTTACAAAGCCGGTCGCACTATGCCAATCAAATTCAGCCTCAACGTAGTAGAAGCCGCGGATCCTGAAATGCCTTTTGTCTACAATGAAGAACTTACCATTAAAATCTTTGACACTAAAAATCTCGTGACACCACTTCAAGTTTCGACCTTTGGTACGAAATCAACAGATTACAGAATTGAGCCAGATCTGCTCTATATCACGAACTTCGTGACTCCAAAGAAAGCATCCTCATATGAAGTGCAGATTTGGAGAACGGGAACGAACTTTATGATTGGCAGCTTCAATTTTACTACTACTAACAAATAATTACATTTCAAATCTGGTACGTATTTCGGAACAGTGACGTTATATAAATTTGAAAAGACTGCTATTACAGCGCTTCGGTGAGAGTAACTTCATTAAGTTCAATTGGCGTACCAAGTACGGAACTGAAGAGGATATGCCGATGGTCGACCATCGGCATATCCTCTTTGTAGTGAGAGCTTTGAATTGAGTGCTCTTTCGCTTTAGATCCCGTCAATCCAAGACTGCCTTCACAGCTTCTTCACATTCTTTTGCTATACTGAAATAAGAAGGTGATCTGTATGAGAAAAAAACTAAAGGGCTCAGATGTTGTCCTATTCAGCATGGTTGCTGTCATATTAATCTTAGGTGCTGTTCTGATTATGACCATGCCCAAGGCATTGTTAAATGAAGATAATTCGGTTGTGGCTGGACCTAAGCCGGAAGGAAACCCGCTCAAACTCCCGGCACTTCTTGAAGACCTGGATCCAGATCCTCTTGCTGCCAGATATGAACTGACGGCCGCACGGGGTGAAACACAGTTCACCGGGAGCGGCTCAGCTCAGACTATGGGCTATAACGGCACGTATCTTGGACCAATTCTACGCATGAGAAACGGAGAACGCGTAGAGATTCGAGTGATTAACGCGCTTGACGCGGCGACCACGGTTCACTGGCACGGCTTGATTGTGGACGGCGAACAGGATGGCGGGCCGCATCAGGTGATTTTGCCGGGTGATAGCTGGACGCCTGAGTTTGTGGTGGAACAACCATCGGCAACCCTATGGTATCATCCTCATTTGCAGGGGGAGACGGCAAATCAGGTCTATTTTGGCCTCGCGGGACTGATCTATATTGAGGATGACCAGGCGTCAGCGCTGCCGTTGCCGAAGATCTATGGCGTAGACGATTTTCCGCTGATTGTTCAGGACCGGAGCTTTAATGCGGACGGCGGGTTCAACTACCAAACCACCATGATGGGGGTTGTGCCTGGGGATCAGCTCATGGTCAATGGGACCCTTGCGCCGTATCTGGAGGTGCCGCGCGGGCTGGTGAGATTTCGACTCCTTAACGCGTCAAACGCAGTGAATTTTGATTTCACTTTAAGTGACGGCAGCGACTTGACGCAGATCGCGTCCGATGGCGGGCTGCTGGAGGCGCCGGTGGTGAGGCGCAATATTGAGCTGGCGCCCGGAGAACGCGCTGAGGTGATTGTTGACTTCTCAAGCGGAAAAGAGCAAAGCGTCGATTTGATGGCAAATAGCGCTCCGCTGCTGGAATTCAGAGTTCAAAATGAGTCAGCCGCCCAAACGACGCTGCCATCAACATTGTCCTATCTGCTTCCGGGAACGTTTGACAATGTCAGTGATCTACCCGTCAGAGAATTTTATCTTGAAAGTATGGGCATCAGCGGTACGATAAATGGGAAGACTTATGATCTCCACAGAATTGACGAAGTGGTCAGTCTGAATACCCCGGAGGTTTGGGTGGTTAGGAACACTGGGGGGATGATGATGCCCACTGGCGGTCATCCGTTCCACATCCACAGTACGCAATTTCGCGTGATTTCCAGAAATGGCGAGACGCCTCCGCCTTGGGAGCAGGGATTCAAGGATACCGTCTTTGTGAGGGATGGCGAAGAAGTGAGGCTTCTTGTCAACTTTGCGCGTCCGGGTGTCTTTATGTACCATTGCCATATCCTGGAACACGAGGATAACGGGATGATGGGGCAGTTTCGCGTGGAATGAAACTCGGTGTCAGACACCCGGTTTCACAGAAATGTGAAGAGGATATACCGATGGTCGACCATCGGCATATCCTCTTTTATAGTCACGGATGATATCGGATGATTTTGGGGTAAAAATGAACTGTTAAACTACTTTGATGAGGGGAGGGCATCATAATGCTAAAAAAAGTCAAAGTTTTGCCTGAGACACTCGTGGGCAAAGCAGCGGTTATTTGTTTGGTGGCCTTCCTCCTGTTGGTTTCAATTTCCGGTTTAGCGAAGGACTTTCAAGCACAAGCCTTTGCCATTAGCCCTATTGGAGGGTTTTTCGAGCATATTATATTGCTCGTAGCCCTCAGCGCGTTAACAGCATCCACTTTATTGGGAATTTACGCCTTCTTCAAATTGAGGGATTACTCACTCCTTGTGGGAATTACAGCCTTGGTGGGGGCCGCGATGTTTATTTCACAGATCTGAGTGTAGGAAGTGGGGAGTATAGGCATGATAAAAAGAAATCCAAACCTGGCAGAGGAGATCAGCCTATGAATGATTTGCAGTTCATTAAAGAGCACGCGTCTTGTTATATTTGATACGCCAATTTGGAGGGGGAATAGTTATGACGGTAGAGACTATGTGGGCTGAATACATAAAGAATTGTGGCGAGTCGTTGTTGGCAACCCATAAAACCTATGAAGCGTGGCATTTTTGCAACAATGAGTTCGACGCCAATGAACTTGCTGTTTATTCATAACTTGTCTAGATATAATTTTGAACTGCTGGTGGGGATGGGGGAATGGGAACCATCGGCAGAAATTGTCTTGTACTGTTTTTTAAGTGAGCACAAGGAGGAGAAGCCATGGAACGAAAAATTCAGCAGCAGGTCACAGGCTATAGAACACAGGATGGGGCTGGCGTCAGTCTGGTCAGAGTCTTAGGTGGTTCAACGGTTCAGGAGTTCGATCCAATTTTAATGCTCGATTCCTTCGACAGCATCAATCCTGAGGATTATATCGCCGGATTTCCTATGCATCCCCACAGGGGCATCGAGACTATCAGTTATGTGTACCGTGGGAGAATGACCCACAGGGACAGCCTTGGCCATGAGGATACCATTGGAGACGGGGAAGTGCAGTGGATGACTGCGGGATCCGGAATTTTGCATGAGGAGAAGCTGCCTGCGTCCGAGCGGATGCTTGGCGTGCAGCTCTGGCTCAATCTGCCGGCCAAGGACAAAATGGTGCCGCCGGCGTATCACAGCATTAAAAATGCTGACATTGAAGAGATTGCGCTGGAAAACGGGAAACTGAGGCTTCTCGCGGGTGAGTATGAGGGAAGTAAAGGCTATCAGAGCCACTTTCTGCCGCTGGATTATTATGATGTTCATCTTAACCCCAATGCTTCAATTGTCTTGAAAACCGGCCGAGAGCGCTCGGTCATGGTGTTTACTTTGTTGGGAGACGCCTATGTTGGGGGTGAGCTGGTGAAGGAGAAGACGGCTGTGAAGCTGACGGCAGGAGATCGTGTTGAGCTCAAGGCAACGGATACAAACGCCCAAGTGTTGTTTGTGAGTTCGACGCGGTTGGAGGAGCCTGTCGTTTGGGGTGGTCCGATAGTCATGAACACCAAAGAAGAGCTGAATAAGGCATTTGACGATTTGAGAAGGGGCACTTTTTTGCAGCATGAGATTGCGTACTAAAGAATTTTGGACAATTACAGAAACTGGGTGTCAGCGGCTTACGACTATCAATCCCCGGTTTCATTTCAAAAACAAAAGCTTTTGCCGATGGTTGTTTTAAATGACCATCTGCAAAAGCTTTTCATGTTACGCAGCGCTTCGATAAAACATGAGATCATTCACTCAAAATTCTATTGAAATGTAACTTAAGGTGCCATAGTCATAACTGCGGTGCAACAGTTTTGGTGCTGCGTTTTTTTGACCACTGCCCATGGCGATAAAGAGTGGAACGATATGCTCATTTCTTGGAATTGCCAGTTTTGAATGGGGCGCGAGGCTTTCGAATTTGAAAAGTGAATCTAGATCTTGTTTTTCAAGGTGCTCCAACAGCCAGTCGTCAAATTCAACGGCCCAGCCTTGAGTTTCATTGGAATTCCAATCGAGGGTTCCGAGGTTGTGAACGGTCGAGCCACTGCCAATAATCATAATGTCTTCCTGTTTGAGTTCTTGAATGGCGCTGCCTATTTTGTACTGTTCCTCATAAGACAGCTTTGGATGGATTGAAACTTGGACCACCGGAATGTTCGCCTCTGGATACATTAACGCAAGGACATCCCATGAACCGTGATCAAGACCGCGTTCTGTGTTTAGTCGGGATGAGATCCCATGATTCGCCAAGCTGTTTTGCAGCAACGCAGCGACCTTTGTTGATCCTTTGGCAGGATAGTTAAAAGAATATAGCTCTTTTTGGAAGCCGCCAAAATCATAAATCATGTTGTAGGTATCATCTGTGGATGAGATCGAGAGTGTTGGGCTTTCCCAGTGGGCTGTAAAGATAACAATAGCCTTTGGCTGATAGCGTTTTCCAAGTGCTCTTAGGGACTGGGTATAATCGTTATCCAGAAGAATGAGGTTTGGTCCGCCGTGACAGACAAATATGGAGGGGATCATCTATTTCACTCCTGTCAATTTTTTGTAGTCTCTGAGGCTTATGGACACTCAGAGGGTGCACTGAGATTATGGTTGTTTGAACTGTTTACGCATTCCGAAACTGTTGAGTGAGTATATAAAAAATACTAACTTACTTTATGTAAGTATAATATAATAACCTACTTACTTTTGTCAACTAAATATGATAAAATAACTTCAGGAGATGATCGACTTGAAAAATAATGTATTATGCCCCAAGTTTGAAGCGGCTTTTGAACTATTAGGCAAACGCTGGACTGGATTGATCATTCAGGTCATGTTAAATGGGCCTAAAAGATTCAGCGATTTTCAGGAAGTCATTCCAAACCTCAGCCCGAGGATGCTTACGGAGCGACTTAAGGAGCTTGAGGAACATGGTGTGGTTGTGCGGCAGGTTTATCCCGAAATGCCGGTCAGAATTGAATACGAGTTGACGGATAAGGGGCGGGATCTCCAGAACGTTATGACAGAAGTACAGGCATGGGCCTCGAAATGGTCTAAGGAGTGAGAAGATGAGCAATGATTTTTACTATAGCATTTCCTTACCTTCCAATCTGGAAGAGGGGAGAAAGTACCCCGTCATCTATGCTATGCATGGCAGGGGCAGCAGTGAAAATGATATTGTCAGTTTGCTGCTGGCACTGAAAGAGGACTACATCATCATTGGAATCAGAGGCGCATTAGTGCTTAATTCAGGCTTTCAATATTTTACGATTAAAAGCATTGGCAACCCTGATCTGGATTCTTTGGAAAATGCAGTCGAGAGCCTAGAAAAATTTATTGCTGAAGTGCAAGCAGAATACCCCATTGATCCTTCCAGGCAATTTTTGTTTGGATTCAGTCAGGGTGCCATTTTAGCTATGGTGCTGTCTTTGAAAATGGGAAGCAATGTTAAGGGCATTGCTGCGCTAAATGGGTATATTCCAAAGCATTACAAAGAAAAGTTTTCAGGAAAATCTCTTGATGGCACTTCAGTTTTTATCGGTCATGGGGAACGTGATCAGATTTTTCCGATCAGCATAGGTCAGGAAAACTATGACTATTTCAACGAAAAGACTGAGAGCGTGACCTATAAGGTCTACCCTATTGGCCACTCGGTTTCACAGGAAGAAAAAAATGATGTTGTTGAGTGGTTTAGACTTAGAGCGAAAAATTGAATCATCCAAAATATGAGCGACCTTCCACTTCAAGATTGAAGTGGTGGGTCGCTCATTTGGTTCGACTATGGTGGAAGTGGGTGTTGGAAGTGGGTGTTGGAAGTGGGTGTCAGACACCCGCTTCCATACACAAACCTGATTATAATGCAGCCTCACGTTATTCATATCCATCATAGGGTATAAATATCCTGGAAAGTTAATCCGAAAGGATGTGGTTTAGTAAACCACAACTCGTGTCACGAACATCTTGGCAACTTCCAAATATGAAGTTTTTGCCGGCTGGACCATCACGAAAGAGATGAGATGAATGAGAAAAATAGTACATGGCAAGATAGGTATGGCAACAGCATTACTTATTGTTCTGATGATGCTGCTGGGTTCGAGCATGAGTTTGGGCTTGGGCGCCAGAGAAAAAATTGACGTCCTCATTGGTTTTCACAATATGTCAGAGAGAGCCCAAAACCGGGCAATGGTTAGAGCTTTTGGCGGAGACATCTATGCAGAATTCAACCTTGTGGATGTCATTGCTGCCCGAATGACACCACAGCAAGCCGCGGCCTTAAGCAGGAATCCAAAGATTGATTACATTGAACTGGATGCTGAGGTCTATGCCCTTGAGCAGACGACACCATGGGGGATTGACCGGGTTTTCGGTGATGAAAGTTATTCGTTTCCAACCTGGGGCACCCCACCGGAGGTCATGAATAAGGGCGCCGGCATAGGCGTCGCAGTACTGGACACCGGGATCGATGTGGATCATGAGGATCTGAATGTGGTCGGGGGCAAACGATTCTATCTCAGAGGACTGACTCTGAGAAGTGATGATCAATATAATGACGTTTATGGTCATGGCACCCATGTTGCAGGGACAATTGCGGCTTTAGACAACGGATTGGGTGTTGTCGGCGTCGCGCCTGAAGTTAGCTTGTATGCAGTCAAAGTACTCGGCGACAATGGCAGCGGCTCGACTTCCGCAATTATTGCGGGGATTCAATGGGTCTGCGAGCAGAATAATATTTCCATTATCAATATGAGTTTGGGCAGCAGTTATTATTCTTCCACCTTTGACGCCGCTTGTAAAAAGGCTTACTTAGAGGAAGGCATCTTGATTGTCGCCTCTGCTGGGAACTCAGGAAATGATGCAGGCACAGGTGATACAGTGGGTTACCCTGCAAAATATGACTCAGTTATTGCGGTAGCTGCTTCAGACAGCAGCGATGATCGCGCCTATTTTTCAAGCACAGGCCCTGATGTTGATCTTATTGCTCCGGGCGTCAACATCATGAGCACCGTTCCAGACAGCCAGTATGAGGAAGGCTGGAGTGGCACGTCCATGGCATCGCCTCACGTAGCTGGGACTGCGGCGCTCGTATGGGCTGAGAATCCAATGATGAGTAATGGAGAGGTCTGGAGTATTTTGACAAAGACCGCTGAAAAACTGTACACCACAGCAGATGTTTTGCTTCCGAAAGAACATCAAGGCTATGGCCTCGTCCGTGCTGACCTTGCCGTTGATGCAGTATCCACACCTGTGACACAGTATATCATTACTGCTTCAGCAGGTTCAAACGGAACCATCGATCCTTCAGGCACAGTTTCTGTCAATGATGGTGCTGCTCAGAGCTTTTTAATCACCCCGAATTCTGGTTATCAAGTTGCGGATGTGACTGTGGATGGTGCTTCCGTTGGTGCAGTATCCAGTTATATATTTTCCAGTGTAACCTCGAATCATACCATTCATGCGATTTTTAAAGAAATTTCACTTGTTAATGAACTGAGCATCTCCATAACAAGTCCAGCACCTAACTCCACTTATAAATGGAATGATGTATTCGTCATCAGTGCAAAAGTGGTGGATCAAAATATTACACCTGTCAATGGGGCAAGTGTCACCATTGAGGTTTTCAATCCAAACGGGTCACTTAATAAACGTTATTCAGGTATAACAAGCGCAGCTGGAGTATATTCAGTGACCCACAAGGTGGCCAATAAGGCTTTGACTGGCATTTATTCGATAGAAGCCACAGCATCATTTGGGGATCTATCTTCAGTTTCTCCTGATCCGCAATTTACTTTCACTGTTATTAAAAGGTAGCGGAGAAAGGTGGTTCGAGTTAATTAACGAACACCAGAGCCAAATTAAATTGCCAACAACAACACTTCGCAATTTCAGAAGCAATTGAGTAATAATTTCTCAAAAAATCAATTTCCGCATCCTCTGGTGCCAGCTTAAGCCAGCAGGATGCGGAAATGATCAATACTTTAAACTTGCCCATTATTTAACATAATATAATGGTTTTTTTATTAAAATGGCTTCCATATTTAGTTATGGTGTAGGCGTTAAGACTTTAGAACCATTGGGTGGGGTGGCGGTTGTGTGACCATCGGCAAATCTCTTAAAAAGTGTCGTCATCAGGATCCCGATTCCAGTGGTATTCAATGGCCTTGGCAATGGATTCTGCTTTTTCGACACCATAGCGATCTGCAATAAATCCCAGGGCCATGTCCATGCCTGCGGAGACACCGGATGAGGTGTAGAATTTTCCGTCCACAGCCCACCTGGCTGTTCTGATCCAGTGAGGACCCTCTGAGACCGAGGTCACCCAGTCAAAGGCTTTTTTGTTGGAGGTAGCTTTGCGTCCATCAAGAAGGCCTGTTTTGGCCAGCAGCGCTGACCCCGTGCAGATGGTGAGGCAGTATTCGGAGCGTTCGGCATAGTGTTTGAGTGCGGCTATGAAGGCATCATCATAGATGAGGGTCCGCGTTCCAAGGCCTCCCGGAACGACGAGAATCCCAGTTTGGGGCATGGCGTCAACGGGTTCGGTCATAAGTCTGACCCCTTGCGTGCTGGTGATCAGGCCGCCAGTTAAGGAAAAATAACGCAGTTGATGTGACTCAATGTGTGCCAGGATTTCAACCGGGCCAAAGAGGTCCAGCGTTTCGAAGCCGTTGAAAAGAAGAAAGTTAATGTTCGCAGCCAGGGTCATATTTGGCCTCCTTTGTTGCATATAATCGGGGGGGAGAAATGACAACTCTGTAATTTGAATGGTCACCTTTGTTTTTTGCCGATGGTCATTCAATCAAAACAATTCTGAGCTGCTCAAGGCATTACCTGGAAATGGTTTAAGATTAAAAATCCCCTGTCGTAACACCCGCAGCATTGAAAGTCGCCATTTCGTCCGCAATCTTCAGCGCGGCTTCAACCATAGGGAACATAAGCGCTGCGCCCGTACCTTCGCCCAGTCTCATGTGGAAATCGAGACGGAAATTGATACCGAGCTGCTTAAGTCCAATCTCATGGCCTTTTTCCTCAGAGTTGTGGGAGGAGATCATGTATGCCGCTGCAAGAGGCGCGATTTGAGCGGCTGCCAGAGCTGCACCGGTGGAGATGATGCCGTCCAATATGATGGGCACATGCCGGTAAGCGGCTTCCAGGATTGCGCCGGAGAGCGCCGCAATTTCAAGGCCACCGACTTTGGACAACACACCAATTGGATCCGAAGGGTCAGGTTGATTGACTTCAATCGCTTGGCGAATGATGTTTTCTTTGTGCTTGAGGGCATCGTCTTTAAGTCCGGTGCCGCGTCCTGTGACTTCTTCGACACTATGTCCGGTGAAGACAGAAATAAGCGCCGCGCTTGGCGTCGTATTTCCAATGCCGACTTCGCCTGTAGCGAGGAGATTGACGCCTGAATCGATGGCTTCTTTAGCAATCTGAGCACCTGTGAGGATGGCGCGCATAGCCTCTTCTCTTGTCATAGCTGGTCCATGGGCAATATTGTTCGTACCGTTTTTGACGCGGCAGGCCATGAGTTCAGGAGGATCCAAAGGGGAGACTATGCCAATATCCGTGCAGATGACTTCCGCGCCTCCGTGTCTTGCCAGGACGTTGATGCCGGCTTCTCCTCTCAGGTAGCTGTAGAACATTTGCGCTGTGATTTCTTGAGGCGCGGCACTGACGCCTTCTACGACGACGCCGTGGTCGCCTGCCATTAAGAGGACGGCTTTTTTGTTGATTTTGGGGTTAGGGGTGCCCATGATTCCCGCAATTTGTTGTGCAATATCTTCTAAAACGCCAAGGCTTCTCAGGGGCTTGATTTTGGAGTCCAGCCGCTGCTGCATGCCGGTGGCCGCGTTTTGGTCGAGTTGCTCTATGCCGCCAGCGAGTTCTTTTAATGCCGCTTCGAGTGCCTCGGGGCTTGCATTTTTAAGTGTTTCAAGGCCATGAAAATTGTTTCTTTTAAGATCAGTTGTCATTTTAAATCTCCTCCAAGTAAAATTTTGGTAAAAAAATAAAGCCCCACCACAATAAAAAGTATTGTGGTCGGGACTTTGCCGTCATCTCCGCTGCTCTCCATTACCCAGGAAAGACTTTTGTTCTTAGGCAGGTCTCCTGACTCAAGGGACTCAAGCGTCTCAGATCGCCCCCTTCCCGGCAGAAGCCAGTGGATCAGCGAAAGACTCGTCCTTTACAGTGGTGGGTCCGTACCGGGATTTCACCGGTTTCCCTATTCTCCCCAGTGTGGGGCACCTAAGAGCGTTCATGTTCGATTACTATGATTCTAACAGAAACTTGAAAGATATCAAGTGCAAAAAGGTATAATTAGGATGTGTGAAAGTAATGATGTGAGGAGCGTTGTTATGGATCAAGCATCAGCAGAGCTTTTAAAGAAACTCAACGTTAAAGATCAGACATCAATATTTGCATTGAATACCCCGGAAGAATTCAGCGGTGTATTAGCGCAGTGGCAAGAGCAATTGACAGTTCTTGTCGATCCCCCCAGTGAGCCTTGCCCCTTTGTACTTATCTTCGCTAGAGACCAAGCGAAGCTGGCGGAGATTAAACCCATTCTTAAAAGCATCATGAATCCCACCGGTTTGATCTGGGTGGCGTATCCTAAAAAATCGTCCAAGAGATACAAGTCAGACTTGAGTCGGGATGACTTTTGGGAAGCCCTTAAGGATCTTGGCCTTGAACCTGTGAGACAGATCGCGCTGGATGAGGATTGGTCTGCGCTCAGGTTTAAGCCTGGGAGTGAGATCAAGCGAAAAAGTCAGTCGAAAGAATAATTTCACTTTGACAACATGATTACAAAAAGAAAAACCAGCCTATTTGACGGTCATTGGAATTGACCATCAGAATAGGCTGGTTATTTTTTTTGAAAATATGGCGCTGCGTTTGACTTTAATTAAAGCTGAGTTGTTAGGAAAAGCGGCAGGGTCATGTGAGAGATCTGGTCCTGCAGCTCTTCGATGCCATCCAGGTGGCGGTCTTCATCATTCAGAATGGACTCGAGGATTTCGCGGGTGGCGTAATCTCTGACTTCACCTGCCAGGACGATTGCGTCGTTGTAAGCCTTGACGGCGTCAACTTCCGCCAAACGGTCGTTTTCCAGTTGCTTGGCAGTGTCGCTGCCAATATGGACTTTGTTGAGCTGGGTTACAATTGGAATGCCTTCCAGGAACAAAATCCTGCCGATGAGTTTTTCCGCATGCTTCATCTCATCAATAGCACGCTTCTCGAAATGCTTATGTAGCTTTTCATAGCCCCAATTGGCGCACATCTCGGAGTGGACCATGTACTGGTTGACGGCGGTGAGTTCATCTGACAGTAGACCATTTAGCGCGTCGATCAATTCTTTGTTGCCTTTCATACGCTCAACTCCCTAATTTTAATGTTTTGTGCATCGTTATCTAGTTTCCCTTTTTTGAGGATTATAAACGCAATTTCGTCAATATACTATGGGGAGAAAGTGAATTAGATTGTGTACAATGTAGTTTACTTGCTGACGAGCATGGCTTGAAAGCGATGTAATATCAACGAAACCATCCCCCGGTTGCACTCCAATAAGCGACGTGGGGATGATTTTTTACATCATCTCAGCAGCTCAAACATTCCAACTATGAACAACGCAGAACCAGCAAGAGCGAAATACCCACCTATGACCAGCACAATAAAGACTGTTATGGCGCGCTCTTTGTATTTCAAAAAAGCTCGGATTCCGGTAATAAAGGCTGCGCCTGCAATGATAAATGTAAGATAGATCGTAGTGCCCAAAATAGGGCTGTTGATTGGATTTGGATATTCTATGTCATTATTTAGAACTCTCGATAGGTAAGTACCTAAAAAAGTGAGTAAGATGAAAACAATGAACAGTATGACCGACCATTGTCCGATTTTGGTTTTGGGGAGAAACTCAGTTTTCATGACATTAGCCTCCTTAGGAAAGTCACAGGAACGAAGGTGGTCAATTGATTATCTATATTTATACCCTGAAACGAATAATGTTAAAGTTAGTTTTAGTGGAAGCAAGCAAAGAAGAAGGAATGTGGAAAAGTTTGTCATCGGCTGCGACTGTAGCTGCGACTGCGATTGTGTCTGCGTCTGCAGCTCGAGCCTATTGCCACATATCATCACCTAAAAAACCTAATATCACCGAACATCGCCGAACGAAAAATTTCGACGCCGCCGTCCAACTTCAAAAAGGAGAATTATTCAAAGGCTTGTTAGTGTTAACAATAGGCAGCTAAGCCACGTGAGTAATCACCAAGGGAATGGATATAAATACATATATTTCTTGCGAATCTTAAAGCACTACAGCTCTCGCCTTAAGTAAAAAGTCCTTAAACATCACCTCAAGAATCTTTAACATTTATCAACCAATCCGTTGGCCAGTTAAATCATCTTATTCCACCCTAAGTCGCTTCTATAACGAGAGTTAAGTTATTGAGTCCTATGGGACTGTGAAAGCGACTGCTGTGGCACAGGACCAGAACCCCCAAAAGGAGGTGACTAATCTGTGAAGCCCTTCAAACTGCCAGAGCATTTCCTCCTGGGCAGTGCTACCTCCGCGACCCAAATCGAGGGTGGGGACCGCAATAACACCTGGTTCAAGTGGTGCGAAGAAGGTCACATCAAGGATGGCTCCACCTGTCTGCGCGCCGCTGACCATTGGAACCGTGTTGACGAAGATCTGCGCCTGCTGACAGACACCCACCAGCAGATTTACCGCATGGGCATCGAATGGAGCCGCATCGAGCCGGAGGACGGCGTTTTCAGCGACGCTGCCATTTGCCACTACCGCCGGGAGCTGTCCCTTCTAAACGAAAACGGCATTCAGCCCATGATCACCCTCCACCACTTCTCCCTCCCGCTCTGGTTTGCCGATCTCGGCGGATTCTTGAACCCTAACTGCGTCGCCTATTTTGAACGTTATGTGCGCTATGTCATAGAACACTTGGGCGACCTCGTCCAGGACTATGTCACCATCAATTAGCCTAATGTTTATGCCACCAACGGCTACTATTTTGGCATCTGGCCGCCGGGTGAAAAAAGCTTTCTAAAGACCATGAAAGTCCTCGCCAATCTTGCCCGCTGTCACATCAGAGCCTATGACCTGATTCACGAGCTTCGTCCGAATCGCGACAACATGGCTAACAACGGGGGTCAGACCTACTCAAAGGACAATCGAGCTGACAGCGGGGGTCAGACCCGCGTGGGCGTGGCCCATCACCTGATCGATTTCGTGCCCTACAGCCCCAAATGGCTGGATCGCGCCGCGACGAAGCTTATGGCCTATCTGTTCCAGGGCGCTTCGGTCAAGGCCTTTACCACTGGCCGTCTGCTGCCGCCACTTAGTTTCACTGGCATGTTTAGGCGAAGACAAGTGGTTTCAGACTTCATGGGCATTAATTATTATTCTCGCAGTGGCGTCCACGGCCGTGGCTTCTGTACAGAAATGCTTCCGGACAAACCTAAAAATGATCTCGGCTGGGAAATCTACCCCGAAGGCCTCAAAAGAGTCTGCCTATGGTCCCACCACCACCACCCCTCCCTCCCCATCTGGATCACCGAAAACGGCACCTGCGACGCTACGGATGCCTTCCGCACCCAATTTATCTACGATCATCTCAAAGCCATTTCCGAGCTGATCGAGGAGGGCCTGCCGGTAGAGCGCTACTACCACTGGAGCCTCATGGACAATTTCGAGCTGCTCGAAGGCGAGTCAGGTCCCTTTGGACTTTTCGCCGTCAACTTTGAGACTCAGGAGAGAACACTACGAAAAAGCGGTGAATTTTATGCTGGGATTTGCAGAGTTCACGGCATAATGGAATGAAATGGAAGGAACCGGGTGTCAGACACCCGGTTCCTTTTTGGAAGAAACTCGGTGTCAGACACCCGGTTTCTTTTTATTTTGAATTTCCCATGGAAAGAATGTCAGACCAGTGATAGTTGAGCGAAAGGTGTGGGTATTGAAGTCATCATGGGGAGACAGCATACGTAATTAAATTATTTTCAATTGCATACAATCTAACCCAAAAACTGCCTATAGCATGATCGCAAGATCCTTAAGAAAAATTAATTGAATCAGGAGGTAGAGGCTATGTTCGAAGATTTGGGCGAATTTCTGGGCGGGACCATTATTTTTCTCTATGTATTGACGATTCTCAACTTTTTCGTCAAATGGGTGAATAAGAAATTTCGCGCTCAGATCAAAAAGAATGATCTGGTGTTTAAAGGCTTCAGTATGTTTATGAAGGTCATTGTCAAGTATCATAAGGTGTTTGGGGTGATGACCTTCGGCGTGCTGCTCCTGCACTTTTTGGTTCAGTTTTTTACCTACGGATTAAGCCTGACCGGAGCAATGGCAGCCTCGGTCCTGATTTTTCAGGTCGCGCTGGGGGGCTATGGCTTTTATAAGAAAAAGCGCGGCGGCCTTTGGCTTAAACTGCACAGGGGGATCGCGGTGCTGCTCATGATTGCGATTTATTTGCATGTGGAATGATGGCGGCGCCTTGAGCGCGACTGTTCAGGACACCGTCAGCGACTTTCAAGCCTTCATTCATTATCTGGACACTGAGCGTCCCAAACTGACAAAACGCACCGGCCGCCTGTCCAAGAAAGACCTTTTTGCGATCAACGTGCTTCTGAAGCACAAGAAGGATCTCATTGAACCGAGTGCCACCCAGGATGCTTATCCAAGCATCCGCTTAATGTTCGAGCTTGCGCAGCTGAGTAAGCTATACACCATTCAACCTATGGGCAAATCTTCCTTGATCCTTGGGCGATCGATCAATATGGACGCTTATGAAAAACTCAATGTTTTCGAAAAGTATGTGTATTTATTCGAAACATTTTGGACAAAGTACGACTTCGAGGCAGAGCTGCCTTATGCTGGACACTTTGTGCCTGATTTGATCAATCAAACCGTGGTTTTATTCGCGTCTATGAAGGCGGGCGAGCCACTAGAGCGTAAAAAGATGTTCAGTGAGGATTACTATAAATTGCTCTTTTCAGATCTGTCAGCTTTGACACATTATTTCGGTTTTTTTGGACTGTGTGATTATGTGGAGATTGAGGCGACAGCAGGTCAAAGAAAAACTGACAGGCGTGCGGATGTGTTTTTATCCATAACGCCAACCAATTGGGGTGTCGCGCTGTGTGATGCTCTTAAATCCTACAGCATCCGAAAGTGGCGGCAGGAGACATTTGTTTCATATGAGAGCCCGTTCTCCGACTGGCTGATGCGTCAATATGGGTTGGCGCATCATTATGACAAGAAAGAGACTTTCGTTGAGACTCTTAAAAAAAAGCATAAGGAATCAACACTTTCGGATCAAAAAGTGCTTCCGCCAATGGTCACCTTCCTGGCCAGACTCTTTCCACCAGGCGCTCTTATCAATACCGTCATCCCTGTGGATCCCATGAGCACCTCAACAGGTCTTTTCGAACTTCAAGTCGCGCTTTCGCCCGATGTATGGCGAACAATTCGAATTTCAGGCGAAGAGACCATGGAAACACTGCATGGCGCGATCCAATTCGCCTTTGAGTTTGACAGCGATCACCTCTATGCCTTCTACCTCAAGCTTCCGGGAAAGAAGGGCCGAGCATCAGAGTTTATCATTGACGCGCCCTATTGTCAGGACGAGCATCCTGCGGATGAATTCACATTGGCAGAGCTTAACCTGTTCGTAGGTCAGCGTATCACCTATAATTTCGATTTTGGGGATGAATGGCGGTTCGACATCAAGGTGTTGAAAGCGGATGTTAACGCGGAAGGGCCGGAAAATCCTGAAATTATTGAAGAAAAGGGCAAAGCGCCAAGTCAGTACGGTGATTTTTGGGATGAAGACGAAGATGAGGACTACGAGGATGGGGATGACGACGAAGACTAAGACTAAGACTAAGACTAAGACTATTAACTTTTGGAAGAGAGTCCTCCCTATTGTGTTCATTATGCTGGCAATCCCTTTTGTGATTGGCGGTTATGTGACCATCGGCATGAGCAGTGGTATTGTCTCGGGTCTAAAGGCGGTGGAAGCGGCTGACAATGCCAAGGCGGACTGCATTCTGGTTCTTGGCGCCGGGATCAGACCTGATGGAACGCCGAGCTTCATGCTGCGTGACCGGCTGGATAAGGGAATTGAGCTGTATGAGGCGGGCGTCGCGCCAAAGCTGCTTCTCAGCGGAGACAATGGGCAGGAGCGCTATGATGAGGTCAATGCCATGAAGGACTATGTGTTGGCCCAGGGCGTTCCGGCCGAGGATATATTTTTGGATCACGCGGGCTTTTCGACGTATGATTCGATTTATCGGGCTAAAGCTGTTTTTGCGGTTGAGGGAGCGGTGGTCGTCACCCAGAACTATCACTTGTACAGGGCGCTTTATATTGCGGAGAGCCTGGGTCTGCAGGCTGTGGGTGTCAGCGCCGAGGGCAGCCATTATGCAGGACAATGGGGCAGGGAGGTCAGAGAATTTCTGGCAAATAACAAAGATTTTGTCATGTGCCTTATTAAGCCTGAGCCAAAGTACTTGGGTGAGGTTATTCCCATCACAGGGGATGGAAGGCTGAGCCATGACTAGAGTGGCCCTTCGAAAGCGAGTTCAAGAGAATAGTGTTTAAGCTGCGACTAATGATAACCGGGTTGCAGCTGTTTTTTTTGTTTTAATCCAACGAATAGTTCAATTTTTAAGCTGCTGCATATAGAGCAAAATAATACAAATTCTCAGCAATAAAATGAGTAGTTTAAAAAACAGAATTGTCATACTATTTGTATATGAAATTTGTAATAAGGCAAGTGAGTCAATTGACTATACACGGCCGGTGTAATCTAATTGACAAAGATGAAACAACGTTATGCAGGAATAGAAAGTCTGAGGAGTGTGGAAAATGGAAAATGTAAAAAGAAAAAGTTCTTCTTACAGTTTTTTAACCTTTTCGAAATTTATTGTTCTTAGTATTATTGGTATCTTCATGTTTTTCATTCCAGTAACCATCGCGGGCTATAATTCAGTACCTTTGGATCATATCACAACCTATATCTTGGATCATTTTCCTATGCCGGCAAAAATCTACGCTTTAATCATCATTGTCATTGGAACAATTCAGCCTTTTGTAAATAAATCATGGAATAAAACTAAAACTTCACTTGTCTTTTCGATCTTTAAAATTTTGGGCTCGATATTTTCCTTTTTGGTGTTTTTCAACGTTGGTCCTCAAGCAATTTTGAATCCGGATTTTGGTCCTTTCCTATTTAACGTTCTAGCAGTTCAGGTCGGATTACTGATTCCAATAGGGTCAATATTTCTAACTTTCTTGATTGGATATGGTTTTATTGATGCAGTAGGGATCCTGATGAGACCTGTTATGAGACCGGTTTGGAAAACACCTGGACTCGCTGCGGTAGACGCGGTCGCGTCATTCGTTGGAAGCTCGGTGGTTGGTCTCCTCATTACAAATAGCTTATATAAAGAAAGGAAATTCACAACTAAAGAAGCATGCATAGTCGCAACTGGGTTCTCCACTGTTGCTGCGACCTTCATGATCGTTGTTGCTAAAACCTTGGATATCATGGATATTTGGAACACTTTTTTCTGGACGACTTTTTTTGTAACTTTCGCCGTTTCAGCCATTACAGTAAGATTAAGACCACTTAGTAAAAAACCAGATACATATTATTTGAACCAAGAAGGAATTCAAGAAGCTAAACTTGAAGGCAACATTGTGGTCAATGCGGTTCATGAAGGTCTCAGAGTAGCTGATTCTGCAAAACCTGTCCATGAAAATATGTTTACTTGTACAAAAGACGCGATTCACCTTGTTATGGGCTTTCTGCCAAACTTCATGTCCATGGGTTTGATTGCGCTGCTGTTGGCAGAATATACTCCAATATTTGATATCTTTGGCTATCTCTTCTATCCTATTACCTTCGCCCTTCAGCTTCCTGAACCAATGTTGGCGGCAAAAGCAACAAGCCTCGGACTTGCTGAAATGTATCTGCCTGCCCTGGTAGCTGCAGGTGCGCCATTGATTACTAAATTTGTGGTTGGTGTTGGGTGTATCTCTGGAATTCTTATGTTTACAACTACCATTCCGGGTTTAGTCTCCACCGAAATACCGCTCTCAATTGGTGAAATGGTGGTCATCTGGTTTGAACGAGCAGTGTTGTCACTTATAATTGTTACACCTATAGCATATTTGATCTTGTAAATGAAATTCGATTTTTGACCATAGTGATGACATGTTTGACATAAAATGAATGAGTTTACTGTCTGATGCATCACTATGGTCGTGGTTTGTATAATTTAAATTTAAAAATTTAAAAATTTAAAAATATAGGAAAATCTACAGGTTGATGTGATCAATATAAGGCGGGATTGTATGAATTCAATCAATGAGAAATTAATTGAACTATCAGATGCAATAGTTGATTATGATCAGGATAAAGCACTGGACATTGTCCGAGAGCTTATTTCAATTAGTATAGAACCAAAAATAATAATTGATAATGGCTTGATTCCCGGCATCGAGATCGTTAAGAATAAATTTGAAAAATTGGAATATTTTTTACCTGAGTTAATTTTCGCATCGGAAGCGGTAAAAGAGTGCATCGGTCTGCTCATCTCGACCTTGCCCGAGAATGAAAAGAAAAACCTGATTAACGGCAAAGTCGTCATCGGCACCCCAAAAGGGGATATCCATGACGTTGGAAAGAACATTTTTGCGACGCTGCTCATGGCCTCGGGATTCGTGGTCTATGACATTGGGATCGACAATCATATTGACAATTTTATCAACAAGGCCAAAGAAGTCGACGCGGATCTGATTGCCATGTCCTGCCTGATGACCACCAGCATGATTCAGTCCAAAGAGCTGCTCGAGGATCTGGTCAGACTGAACCTGCGCGACCGGTTCAAGGTGATTTTGGGCGGCGGCGCGATTCAGGAAGCTTATGCCAAGGCGGTTGGAGCTGATGGCTATTCCGTCGACGCCTCTGGCGGCGTGAGTATAGCCAAGCAGCTCATGGAAAAGAATCTACGGCAGTAAGGAGAGATAGCATGCTTTTAAACAGCATGGAAATAGCGGATAGAGCACTCAATACCGGCGAGAAAATGGAAGCCCGGGATTTTGATTTAAAGGTTTACAGTGAAACGACTCGTTTAATGAAGAAATATGACATCAAGTTTGATAAGCATACCCTCATCAATTTGGATGATGACCTCGCGGACCGCCTCTACCTGGCGGGCAAGGAGTTTTACCTCAGCATGGGGACTTATACTATGGAAACCAAGCGGGTAATCAAGGTCACTGAAATGGAACTCAATGAGATTCTTAGAAATCTGCCGGATCAAATCGTGATTGGGACTGGCAAAGATACGAGGGTCATGCGTCATAGAAATGTCGAGGATCCGGCCCTTCCAACCATTCAGGGTGGGGTCATAGGCGGCAAGGCCACAGAGGAAATGCTGGTGCCGCTTTACCAGAGCATAGCTCAGGAGCCTTTTGTAGATTCATTTTACTTCGATCCGCCTCATGTGATCGAAAACCGCCCGGTCATGTTTGGCGCACCCAGTGAGCTCTATGCTGCCAGAGTGTCGGTTTTGAAGATTCGGGAGGCCATTCAGAAAGCGGGCAGGCCGGGGCTTCATTTGCTCGGTGGCTGCGGCTCTGCAGTGGCAGATATCTGCACCTGCTATGATGGCGGCATCCGAACTACGGACGGCATTTGCGCCCATACGACCTCAGAACTGAAGACGGATTTTGATGCCTTGAATAAGATTATGCATACCATTCAGTACAGCTGTATGCGCCAGGTATGGTGGGCGCCGGTGATAGGTGCTTTCGCAGGTGGGGCAGAGGGGTCTGCTATTGCTGCAGTAGGCGGGTTGTTCCACGCGGTGGCGGTGGGGCAGGCACATCTTGGTTCTGCCTATCTGGATCTGCAGGTGACGCCATATTACAACGCCGGTGCGACGGACCGAATGTCCCTTTGGATCCTGACGGCGGCCGGACAGGCGATCGCGCGAAATACAAAGGCGGTACTTCAGGGGACTGTCACTACATCGGCAGGGCCTGGCACTAAACTGATGCTGTATGAGATTGCGGCGTCGGTCATAGCTCAGACGGTGTCCGGCTATCACATCTTTGGTGTACGAATTCACAAGCCGACTAAGGACAACCACGGCACCGGCCTCGAATCCCGATGGATGGGTGAGATCACCCGGGCCGCCGTCAAACTCAGCCGCCAAGACGCAGAGGAGATCGTCCAGAAGATCTACACCCTGTATGAAGCCTACATAGGCAAGGCTCCGGAAGGCTTCAGCTTCCCAGAGCTCTACGACGTCCAGACGGTACAGCCAATGCCGCATTACCTCGATCTGTACGATGAGGTGAAGGCGGAGCTCGCCGAACTGGGACTGGCGTTCGACTAACACGCTTGGAAGAGGGTGTCAGCGGCCGGTGGCCTATTGCCCCCCCCCCCCCCCTCCCCCCCATTGCTGGGAGGAAGCGGGGGGGCAATAAGCCACCGGCCGCTGACACCATTTTCTTTGTCACAGCGTGATCCTGGTGTACAATAAACCCAAATGAAGCTCTAAGGCAGGTGGGTTCCATGTCATCCGTTTATTGTCAATGTCCGGAAACAGTTCTTAAGCAGTTGAAATCCATAGTTGAACAAGACAGCTCAGGCCGTGACCTAGAGTCGGTGAAGACATGGCTGGATTCTGTGCTGGCGCAGTCTTCTGCGGACACCGGTTCACTTTCGCATCCAAAGCTACAGCCAAAGCCGCAGCCAAAGCCGCAGCTGCAGCCTAATTATCAGACTGAGGATCAAACTGAGGATCCCGCGAAAGACGCGATTTTCAAAGAAATGCTGACCATGGAATACATCTATGACCTGATTTACGGGTACGCGTCACGGATCACGCAGCTGAAATCCCTTGAGGCCCTCTACCCATTGGAATCGCCGAACCACGTCGTGTTGCTGCTCATGGTGGATGACTTCTGGAAGATCTGCGAAAAACTTGACAACAAGCAGCGCTATGGCATTAAACGAAGGATCCTGAACGTGGTGCGAACGACGATTCGATCCCGGAGTTGTAATGCTATTACAACCTCCTTGATTGGCACAGACAAGATTATAGTGCTGGCCAATCTTTCCGAGGTTTCTGGGGTGTCATTCAGGGATGATGCTGAGGCTATGGGCAGAGCACTGGTGGAGGCGGTGAGTTCAGCAACCCGCTATTCAATCAAAATTGGCATCAGCAATATTTGCAAAAACCACAATGACATTTGGAAAGCTTACGAGCAGTCGTTCCAAACTCTGAGCCATGCTTTTACTTTTGAAAAGGGCGTCATCCTCCATTATTCTGATCTATTTACAGACAAAGAACTCGACCTACACTTGCTGAATGAGACTGACCGGTTCGAATTTGAATTGGTCAAACTTATCTCTAAACGTCATCATAATGAGACTCAGGTTATTCTTAGCAATTGGTGCAGTTTTTTGGTCGCGAATCATTACAGTGAAGAGACTATTAAATCCATATTCACAAAGTTGATTTTCAATTTGCTGGATTACACTGTCAATATTGGTTTGGACACTTCCGACATTTCCAAAAATGCCGTGGATATGACCGCTGCAATTTTGAAAGCTAATTCACTGACCGGGATCCATCAACTCGTCAGTTCTTATGTGACTAACTTGTCGAATCAAGTCAATGCAGCTTGTGAGCGGGGATGCGAGCGGGGTTTCGAAGCCGCCCTCGCGTTTATCCAGACTTACTATTATGAAAGCTTGACCCTTGAAGAGGTCTCTAAGGTGGCAAACATGAGTCAAACTTATTTTTGTCGAAAGTTCAAGGAAATTTATGGGATGAATTATGTCAAATATCTGACAGAATTTAGATTAGAAAAGTCTAAACAACTTATTATCGAAAGTGAATTGAGCCTTTCTGAGATTGCGAGAAAGACTGGCTTCAGTGATTTATCTTATTTCAGCAAATTGTTTAAGGCTCACTCAGGCATATCGCCGAATAAATTCAGACGTGAAGCCATTCAGAGAGCGAAGGGCCTCGGAGAGCTTAGCGCGGACTAATTGAAATACGCTGTAAGTTCAATTTGGCGCATGTTACTTACCGATTTGAGGTGATCGAATGATTTATAGTACTGAGCTTAAAGCTTCACCCAGTGAGGTTTTAAAGCACATGGGCTACCCTGAAGGCAGAACAGCGCCGCCAAAGATTATGGAACGCCTTCTGGGCCATCTTGATAAAGCAGATTTGCATTTCAAACCCGCAGTCTACTTCGACGAATTTTCCATGGACTCCGCCCCGGCCACTGGTGCCAATAACAATAACAAAGACGCTTTGGGCAAAGGGTTAACCTTTCAGTCAAAATTCGTCTGCGACGCCCTCGAAAACTGCAGTGCTGTCATCCTGGGCGTGGCGACCATTGAAAAGCTATCCCAAAGTGCCAAGAGCGCTTTGCCGATGGTCTCAGATCAGCTCATCCTGGAATCCATAGAAAACGCCGCCCTGGAGGCCATAGCGGCGGACTTTTGGAACCACCTGGCCGCAGAGTCCCGCGCCTCGAAAGCCACCGGCCTCACGCGGCTGTATTTGCCTGGCGAGAACGAATGGCCATTATCTGATCAACAGACACTATTTTCACTGCTGTCGGCTCAGGAACCCGCTCTCAGCGTCAAACTCAACGAGAGCTTCATGATGGACCCTGAGAAAAGCCTGTCCTTCGTCATAGGGAGAACCAAAGACGGCACCTTCAGCGAGGTCCATCACGACTGCACAATGTGTCAGTTGGAATCCTGTTCCCTCCGAAGGAAGCCGCAACCGCCTGCACAACACAGACTCATCGTCCATGATCTAAGCGGCAGCCACGAGTTTGTCGTCAATGGCGGTCAAAATTTGATGCATGCGGTTCTGGATCAGGGTTACAAGATTGACAGTGCCTGCAGCGGCAATAAAACCTGCGGCAAATGCAGGGCTAAAATTGAAAAGGGATCAAGCCCTGAGCCGACTTCAGAGGAAGAAGCGCTCCGTCAAAGTCAAAATTTGGACCCTGAGGAACGCCTACTTTGCTTCATTGACGTGGACCGGGATCTGGAAATTACTTTGACCCATCAGCATCTGAAGCCGCAGATCATGGTGGAAGGATTTCAGGCAGAGACTGGTGAAACTGAACCATGGGTGGTGGAAACTGTTTTCGAAGTGGTGCCCGCTGAACTTAAGGATCAAAGCGGCCTTTTGAAGGAAGTAATGACTTTGGTGCCGGGGGCAGACAGCATTTCTCTAAGTGCCCTCACAAAGGCCGGGGCGCTGGTATCTGACAACAAACAGCAACTCGTCGCCACAACCATGGATAAAAAAATTGTTGAGATCCGTTCGTTGGAGACGCCTGTTCACAAGACTTGCGGGGTTGCAGTTGATCTTGGAACGACGACGCTGGCCGCCTATTTGTTCCATTATGCGTCAGACGAGATCATTGCCACCGAATCCGCCCTCAATCCCCAATTTGTCAGGGGTAAGGATGTCATGACCCGCATTCATTATGTATCAACGAACGAGTCTGGCGCCAGGGAACTCAGCGCGCTCCTTGTCCAGGAAATCAACCGTATGATGGCTGGTTTGGCGCAGAAGGCAGGCATTAATACGACAGATATACTACACGTCGTCGCAACGGGAAACACGACTATGCAGCACTTGCTGCTCGGCGTCAATTGCGCGCTCATGGGTGTGTCGCCTTTTGTCCCGGTGTTTACAGAGCCCCTCACTTTGCCTGCGGCTGAGTTGGGATTAAACCTCCACGTTGATGGTCTGCTGACGGTCCTGCCCTCAAAGGCTGCTTTTGTGGGCGCGGATCTGCTTTCTGCTGTTTTTTCGGCCGGTGTCCATCGGCAAACAAAGGATCAGGTGCAGCTCCTGATCGACATAGGCACCAACGGCGAGATTGTGCTGGCGGGGAAGGGCAGGATGCTGTGCTGCGCGACGGCCGCGGGACCTGCCTTCGAGGGCGGCTCGATCAGCTGCGGCATGGGTGGTGTCGATGGCGCCATTGACAAAGTCAACTTCAGCTGGCCGCACAGGTTCACGACTTTGGGCGGATCAGCGGCGAAGGGGATCTGTGGGTCGGGGCTCATCGACCTCTGTGCGGAGCTGCTGCGTCACGAAAAGCTGAGCCGGCAGGGGCGGCTGCTGGAGCGGGATGAGAATGACCGTTTCTTTTTGGATAAGGATTCGGGCGTATTTATCTCTCAAAAGGACATTCGGGAGGTACAGCTGGCGAAGGGCGCCATTTGCGCAGCGGTGGAGATCCTGATGAGTCGTCTGGGGGTTGTGCCGGAGGAAATTGATCAGGTGTTACTGGCGGGTGGATTTGGCAGTTTTCTGAATCTGGAGAGCGCCGAAGAGATCAAACTTTTGCCTGCGGGGCTGATGGCCAAGGCCCAAATTATTGGAAATGCTGCAGGTATGGGCGCTGTGGCGGCGCTTCGGTCGAAGGGTGCATTGCGGGAAATAAATGAGATAAAGGCGCGTATGGACTATGTCGAGCTGTCAGGGTCTGCTGAGTTTCAGACGGCTTTTATCATGAAACTGGTCTTTTAGTTTGAACCGACGGTTAATGTTCATGAGTGGTATTGGTTCAAAACCATCAGCCGGCGTGCTTAAGAGTTTAAAGGCTTAAAGGCTTAGAGACTCTGCCGGTGTTCACCTTGCGTGGAAGGTGGGTGGGGCAGCCGCTAATGCCTATTGACACCTTTCTTCCACGCCTTAGGTATATAATCAGAAGTTTGGGTATCAGTATAGTAAGCACCTTCACATAGGCTGAACCGGTCGAGGAGGTAAAGCCATGGCAAACCAAAGATTAATGGAGCGCTGGATTGATGCGTTAAAAAACGCGAATAACCTCGAGGAATATAACAAACTGCTCACGCAAATGGAAAACGAGCTGACCGAAGCTGAATGTGAAGAAGTGCTTGAGGTACTTGAGGAACAGAATGATTTAGAGGGATAGATAATCATTCATTCTCAAAGTGATCGATCCATACATTAAATTAAATTGACTGCTGCCTGAAAAGCAGCAGTTTTTTTGCTTTACAAAATGGTATAATATGGATAATATGAAATTATAAAGAAATATGGTTAAAGGAGAGGATCCATTGGAAAACATCAACCCGGAAAGCCTTAACCCTGATACGCCCGTCTTTGAAATGCACACTGAAATTTTTCCCTGCAGCCCCATAGACCTGCTGTTTTTTGAAATTATGGCAAAAGTTCCTGAACCAGAAGTCCTGGCGGAGAAATTCTTTGACTTTCACAGGGCGTTGGTACTCAGTGGAAGAAGCACCGAGGAAGAACTCGTCGACATGCACCGGCAATATGAATCGCCCAAGCGTCACACTATTTCAGATGACGCCTTCTACCAGACCTTAGTCAAAACCATTTTTTATTCAGGTTTCAGACCGTCGGTGATCGACCGCTACATGCCTGCTGTCTTCAAGTATTTCGATGACTTCAGAAAGGTCGTCCGCTATGACGACAAAACACTTGAGGGAATGCGCAGCGATCCCAATATGATCAAGAACAAATCCAAGATCAAAGCCTGTTACGACAACGCCTGGGTCTTGCTGGAGCTGACCAACCGCTTTGGGTCGGCACAAAATTTCCTGGACCACTACCGC
>Ga0302240_1000230_pt1 | contig 63175 bp, 55 predicted proteins | sample AAG_UR_His_MG_FD_193538 | JGI IMG/M metagenome (GOLD analysis project Ga0302240, IMG submission 193538) | Enriched activated sludge microbial communities from anaerobic digester in WTTP, New Holstein, Wisconsin, United States - AAG_UR_His | ecosystem: Engineered > Bioreactor > Anaerobic >... | reverse complement strand
CAGTATAACATTAAGCCCGTATCTTTGCAAGCAAATCCGCAGAAATACGGGCTTTAGCTGATTATTTTCTGTTTAGTCACATTTTTTGATGGAAGTTGACAATTAAGAGGGAAAGCAGCGAGAGACGACAGGCAATAGCCCCCGACACCCGCTTACGCCTTCCCTGCATTAAAAAAAACGTCCAAAATGTCTGTATTCCAACATTTTGGACGCACTATAATCACCATATTTCCCTCTTTCGCCTTTTATTCCAGTCGATTCTCAGGGCGGTTCAAGATTAAAAATCCATTGTCATTTTTGATCTTCTTCGTATTATACTTGAAAAGCGTGTGATCGAGCTGCCTGAAATAGCCCCCGGCCTCGGTTACGATCAGATCCACAGGTGCTGTGTCCCACACCATAGTGTGGCCGAAATTGTAATAGATATCATAATCTCCGCGGGCGATCAGGCAGCCTTTATAAGCGCTTCCCATTCTGTGAATGACGAGAATGCGCTCAGAGTGCTTGGCCAGAAGCTCAGCATACCTAATGGTTTCATGGGATCTGGATTTCAATGCGTACAGATCGACCAGTCTCTCTGAGACATGAAGGCGGGTAACCTGTCCCTCTTTTTCCATGAAGGCCCCTTCGCCTCGAATCGCAAAAAACAGTTCTTCCTTGACCGGCGCGTAGACGACCCCCATGACGATCTCACGGTCTTTAGCCAAGGCAATATTGATGGTAAATTCACCGTTTTTCTTGATAAACTCCTTAGTGCCGTCCAGCGGGTCCACAATCCAGCAAAACTCCTTTTCCAGTCGGATCGGGTCATCAATGGATTCCTCAGACAGGAAGCCGTGATGGGGAAACGCGTGAATCAGCCTATCCAAAATGAGTGCATTGGAAGCATAATCCGCTCTCGTTACAGGCGTATCATCACTTTTCAGAATAACTTCAATGTCTTCAAAGTAAACCTCGAGGATAGCGCGTCCCGCTTCCATAGCCGCCTTTCTGGCTATTTCAAGTTCATAGTCGTATGCCATAACACCACATCCAAACTGTTAGTTTCAGACCATCAGTTCACTACGACCTTTACCCGGGTTCCGGAGACACCGGGCTCAGCAGGTGTCACATCAAGCCTGACAGGGACCCTGGCCTTCAGCGCTTCCACATGGGAGATCAGACCTACGCTGAGCTGGTCGCCAATCAGCGTCTCCAGCGAATGCATCACAACGTCGAGAAGTGCCGCATCCAAACTGCCAAAACCTTCGTCCAGCAAAAAGGTCTCCAGCCGGATTTTACCTCTGAGCTGCAGTCTTGAGGACATGGCCAGTGCCAGCGCCAGGGATGCCATAAAGGTCTCTCCGCCGGACAGCGATCTTAAATCTCTGCTGACACCGCCTTGATGATGGTCCGATATCCTAAAGTTACCCCGGGAATCCACTTCTAAACGATACCGATTCGCGGTCATGATCATAAGCCTTCTCGAGGCTTCCTTCAAAATGTAGTCCAGCTGGCTCAGCGCCAAAAATTCAACGAATCTGTTGCCTCTCAGGAGTTTCTGAAGCACTTCATAATAACCGGCTTCCTGTTTCAAGGCAGTCAGCTGCTTTTCAACCGCTTTCTTTTGCTCGAGCGTTGAGGTCATCACCTTCAAGGATTCCATTGCCGTGCTTCGGGCCTCCAGAGCGCGTGTCCATGTCTCCTGAGCAACGGTCGACGCTGTGGCTGCGCTCGCCACAGCGTCCTCAGTGATTGCAGCCGCCACAGAAAGATCCTGATACTCCTCCATTTTTTCTATAAGCGTCCGTCCCTGTACTTCGTAGTCTTGAACCCATTTGCTAAGATCTTGAACCTCGTCAGGAGTCATCAATGCTGCCTCCCATTCAGACACATCTGAAAATCCGGCACCTTTCCACTTTTCCTCAAAACTCTGACGGCTTTCCTCAAGCTGATTTGAACCGGCTTTCAAAGCCGCCGCTGCAGAAACCCAAGCATTCTTCAGCCGCTCACTCTCAGACTGAAAAGCATTGCGCTTCGCTTGTTCCAGCGGATATTCAGATTCAATCATTTCGATCTGCCGGCTTAAACGCTTATAAGTTTTTTCAAGTTCCTCCACGTCCGTTGCTTCCCCGACCTCTGAAGTCAGACGGTCCAGTTCAGCTTCAATTTGTTTCAGCACGCTGGCAAGACGTTCCTTTTCAAGGTTTGAGGCATTAACGTTTTGGAGCTGTTTCATCTTCTCTTCATTCCTGTGTTCGCGTTCAGTCTGAATCCTTTGAATTTCAGCCAGCCGCAATTCTGATTGCAGTTTCTTCTCGGCAAGATCGTCGAAAAACTGCTCGAGATCTGAATCGACCACATCCACTGACTCAGCTCTGCCGTGCCAGGTCTCCAAATAAGCCTGAATCGCCTTCTCATGCTGCCTGAGAGACTCCAGAACCATGTCTTTTTTTGACTCAGTCACTGCCTGTACTTGTTTCTGACCCGTCAAGCGCACCAGATCCTGATCTGTCCGGTCTCTTAGTAACTTGACCTGACTTTGAAGCGCCGTCTGATCTTTTTTCAGCCCTTCCAGCCTGGATTCGCAAGTCGCACGTTCTTTTTTCAGCAACTCCAGCGTACGGGAAAGATCTTCTTCCTCAGCTTCGAGTGCCGCAAGACGTCCCTGGCTGCGCTCTCCCTCGGCTTCCATCAGCACCTGCCGTTTTTTCAGGCTCTCCATCAGCTGGATTTCTTGATGCCTTAAAATCGCAATTGCCTGGTCCTCTTCCTCAAATCGGCGCAGCCATGCGTGATCGGCTTCGTCCTGAAGGTCAGTCTCACGGGGGCTATAGAGGTGCCCGCATACCGGACATGGATCGCCTTCATTCAATACGGTTCTAAGTCTGGCCGCAAGTGACGCGTTATATTGGTCCCTGCTTCCCTCCAGATTCATGGCTCTTTCACGAAGTTCTGACCTCAGCGCTTCCAGCGCCTTCTCTTCATTCATTTGATCGCGAAGCTGCCCTTTCAGCGTTTCCAGATCCAAAGCCAGGGCCTGACTCTGCCGCAGCATTTGTTCCTGTTGATCTCTGAGCTTTTCTCGCTGATCAGTTAACGTCTCAATAGCTTCTGTGACAGCCTTCAGCTTTTCTTCACTGTCTGTCATAATCCCCTGAGACTCGCCTGAGACTTTCTCAAAACGCGCCAATACTATTTGGCTCTCACCGAGGGATGCCTCCAGTTTCGCCAGGTTTTTCAGTGCCTCAGACCGCTTGTCCCAACTGCTTTGAACTGCCAAAAAAGCTTCCGCCGCCTTCGACGACATGCCCTCTCTTTCCTGAATTTCAGACAAATCCCCCAGCTTCTGAGTATGCTCTGCCAAGGCTTGATCCAGCACATCGAGTTTAAGTCGCTCTCTTTCAAAGTGAACCACTTGCGCCTCCACCAAAGCCCTGTGTTTTTCGCGATCCAGCTTCAATTGAGACATAGCCTGGCCTTGATTCCATCTGTTCTTTGCCAGCACGGCCTCATGCTTCATGAGCGGCAGGTTGAAAAAGGCCTGTTCCAGATCTTTAAACACCACCCCATGGGCTTCGAAGGCTTCCTTGGCGGCTGCATAGTCAGCAGCCGCAGAAATTTCCAACCTCTGACTTTCCGCAAAGAGCGTTTGACTTTGTCTGAAGTGTCGCTCAGCTTCCGTTGCCGCGGCTGCTTTCCCATGGAGTTCCAGGCGGCCCTTTCGACCAAGATAGTCACCTCTGGCCTCTTCATGGCGTTGGCTTGCCTCCTTTAAAACCTGCAGCCGCTTCTGACGGTCATATTGCTGCGATAACGCATCATAGACCGCTTTCAGACGCTGCACTTCACGCTCCAGTTCCAAAGTCTGCTGATCCCAATGTGCGGCAGTGTCCTTCAAGAGCGTCAGCTGACTCTGATCCACGTCGGCATAAGCCGCAAGTTGGCCTTCGAGCTGATCCCGCTGTGACTGGAGCCTGCCCATCACCTTCTTGAGCCGTTCCATCAGCCTGTCGCCGTAGATCTCCAGCCCAAAAAGATTTTGCAGCATATTTCGACGATCCTTGGGATCCAGTTGAATGAACTCACTGAATTTTCCCTGGGGCAGCACCACCATCTTCGAAAACTCGCTGTCACTCAGACCTAAGATATCCTGAATCTTGTGGTTCACTTCATTTTGCTTGTCTTCAACCTGAAGAATCTCTCCCTCGAGAGTCCGCACCACCAACCGCGACTGATGTGACCTATAGCCTTCCCCCGACCTTCGGAATACCCTTCGGATCTCAATTTCCCTGACAATGCCTTCTACCGCAGTACGAAACACGAATTCCAACTCCGCCTGATCACATTCCGTGTTGATAAAATCCTTTGTGCCCCTCGGTATGCTGCCCGGCCCATAGAGGCTCATTACAATCCCGTCGATGATCGTCGATTTCCCGGAACCCGTTGGGCCAAATATCCCAAAGAGACCCTTTGATGACAGCGCCTCAAAATCAATAGTCTGAGTGGACTCAAAGCTATTGAGTCCGCCGATGGTCAACCTGACCGGCCTCATACAGCCTCACCACCCTTTGACTCTCCCTCTGTGTCTTCTGCCGTCAACAGGGACGCGAAGCGCACCATCAGTTCCGGATCCGGCAGCGCGCCATACTCGCGTTCATAATAACGTCTGAACAACTCATGAACATCCATGCTCTCCAGGGATACTTCAACGGTGCTGCTGCCCGTTTGATCCGGAAAGATAGGCTCTATGCTCAGCAAATCCGGGTAGAGGGTTTTTAGCCGTCTGATTTCCCCATTGGTCAGAGGCTGCCCGGTCTCAATCTCCAGATAAACCCACGCTTTCCTGTCTGCCTCACGCATCAGGCGGGCTTCAGCCTCTTCAAAGGATCCTGCATGCCAGATTTCAATGGGTTTGAAAAGCGGAATAAAATGCTCCTGAAACTCCAAGGGTAGTTCTGCAGCCGTGTCAATCAGCATCACCGACTTTGCATACCCTGTTTCGCTGCGGCTGTACTGGAGGGGTGAACCGCTGTAACGGCCGCGGCCCTTGAGACCCGCCACCGACTGGGGCTTATGGAGGTGCCCCAGAGCGACATAGTTGGCTGATTCCGGAAAAGCGTCGCCAAACACCGTATAGGCACCACCCCATTGAAGCGTCCGTTCAGAGTCTGACAACTCCCCGCCGCTCACAAACAAATGCGATACGACAATGCCAAAAGTCTCCTCGGTGAAGTGGGCGGCGCGTTCCTGAAGCAACAGTTTGACGCGTTCAGAATATGACAGCTGCAGCTCTTCTTCTTTGCCGGTGTCTGACATTATTTCTCCGAGTCTGCTTTCACTGGGAAAAGGAAGCAGCGCGAGATCCAGTGCGTCGTCCCCAACAGCGACGGTCAGTGCCCCGGGTCCTTTGCCCAAAATTCGAAATCGGCCAATCTGCTGATCCTCCCAACGGTCTGTGACGTCCGTGCACAAGATGACCCCATGCTCCGCAGCCCAGGAGGCCGCTGCCCCCAGGCGCACCGGTTGGTCGTGGTTGCCGGAGATAATGACGATGAGTCTTTTGCCGCCATCGGCCAGCTTTTTGACTTTCTCAAAAAACAGGCGCTCGGCCCGCGCCGGGGGATTATAAGTATCATAGACGTCGCCTGCGACCAGGACCACATCGACAGATTCCCGCTCCGCAATGTCTATGAGTGATTCCAAAAAGGCAGCCTGCTCCTCGAGACGGGGCTGTGTTTCGATCAGCCTTCCGAGGTGCCAGTCGGAGGTGTGAAGTAATTTCAAGAGTATTCCTCCTTTTCACGACCTGTAAGTTCAACGTTGATCCATTGTTTTAAGTGGGCTGCGTAGAGCCATGCGGCTTCCACCTGTCGTCCGGTGAGTTTTTCCAGCGCCTCAGCGTATAGTCCCAGCTGAGTGCTGTAGCGCTGTTTCAGCAGTGTCACAGCCTCAGGACCACCAACTCTGTCCGTTTTATAATCCACCAGAACCAGGCCCTGTTCATCCTCAAAATAAAGGTCCACGACGCCCTGAATCAGGCTGAAATCTCGTCCTGAGCCTCGTTTCAGGACAAAGGCTTTTTCTCTTTCCAGCTTTCTCGCGCGAAGGAGCCGTCGAAAGAACGGGTGGTCGAAGAATCCGGCCAGTTCCGGCCAGCCAAACTCATTTGCAAGAGCCTGATCCAGTCTGCCTTCCCGGACGAGCCTCAGCTTTTCTTCATTGAAAACCGATTCTCTTTCTGCCGAAGTTCTTTTGTCCATTTTTGAAAAATCGATATGCTGGAGCACCGTATGGAACGCACTGCCTCTGGCAGCACCCATTGCCGCTCTGCTTTCCTGTGCCATAAATCTTGGCATTTCTGTCAGTTCAGGCTTATAGAGGACCTCCAAAGTCATGGCGCGATTCAGCGCGGTTTGATCCAGGGCTTCCAAGGCTTTAAGTTCTGAAACGCTGACCTTGGAAGGCAGCACCGAGGCTCGTGGTTGGACCTCGTCCAGATCCCCGGGAACTGGTTTCAGAATTCTGCCGCTGTCCAACCGCCGAATAACTGAGGCGTCAAGGACATGGCCGCCTGCGCTCACAAGCAGGTCATCCAAAGCGCGGTTTGAGACCGCTTCAAAAGTTTGAGCGCGAATCTGATCCTCAGCGCGGATCAGATTAAAACCCCAGCGTGCAGCTTCAGAGACCTCCTCACCGACGGCATAAGCCCCCATCCAGTCCAGCAAACTCTTTGCCTGGCGCATGGCAAAGGCAAGACAGCCTCTCCCATAGTTGCTGAGGGCCTTATCGACAAATTTTGTGGCCCCTGTGACGTAAAGTCGATCCACTGCCCTGGTCAAAGCGACATAGAGAATTCTGAGCTCCTCTGACAACGCTTCTCGTTCAATGGCTTTCTGAATCGCAAGCTGAGGCAGCGACGTTCTGTAGGTTCGCTTCTGCGCGTCGATCTCCTTAAGCGCTATGCCGAGATCTTTGTGGAGCAGCAAATCACCATAAGTGTCTCTCATATTGAATTTCTTTCCGGTGTCGGCCAGGAAGACAATAGGAAATTCCAAACCTTTACTTTTGTGGATGCTCATGATTCGGATGAAGTCCTCATCCTCCGAGAGAGTTTTGGGCACCTCGGCACTAAACTCTGAGGCATCCCCCTCTTCGAGGACTTTGATAAAGCCGGATAAATCTCCTCTGAGTGCTGCTTCATAGTCTCCCGCACGCTCGACGAGCTTCATTAGTTGATTGGCGCGGAGCTCTCCCTCGGGCATGGCGCGCGCATAGTCCAAAAGACCGGTTTCAATCATCAGGCGCCAGACGAAGTCTCCAACGCGCTCAAACGTGGCGTAGCCCGACCAAACTTCCAGGCGCAACAGAAAGTCCCGCAGCCTGGAGGACAGCCCTGTCTCAGCGCCGCAGTCCGCTTCCGAAAACAGCGTCACAGCATCTCTGAAGGTTCCCTGAGGAGAAAAGGTGCGTATGGCTGCCAGCTCATCCGTACTAAAGCCGCCAATAGGGGACCTGAGGACTGTGAGGAGATCGAGATCCAGACGGCTGTTGTCGAGGACTTTCATCAAGCTCAAGGCTGCCTGCATCTCAAAGGAGGAGATTTTGGCACCCACGCCGTCTGCCCGAACAGGAAGCCCATACTGGCTCAACACCTGAACATAGGTTTCCGCTGCAGCTTTGGGCGAGCGCATGAGGATGACAACATCTCTGAAAGCCGGCTTTCTGAGACGACCCAATTTGGGATCGTAGATGTCCATTTTTAAGGTATCCTTGATCAGATCCGCAACGACATGAGCTTCCAGCTCCGCGTTCTTCATGTAGGACAAAGCTTCTTCAAGTTCGGGATCAGTTTCATCCTCTTCGGACTCAGAAGGTGTTCCGGCTGCGGCGAATATTGACATCTCAGTTGGTCCTGCTGCTTCTGCAGCCTGGGTCTCGCTCTCGGACTTCGCTTTGCCCGTATCTATCAAAGTTAAAGACAAAGAGGGGAACGCTTCCTCCGGAAACGATAATCCAGGGTTAAGACGGGCATGATGATCATAAACCACTTCGCCCAGGGACAGGTTCATGACCTTCTCAAAAAAGCCGTTGACTCTCTCAATCAGTTCAGGTCTGGTACGGAAGTTGGCGCTGAGATCAATGATCCTGTTCCTAGCGCCTTCCTCGCGGGAATAACTGTTGAGCTTGTCCATGAACAGGGTAGGATCCGCCAGTCTGAACTTGTAAATGCTTTGCTTGACGTCGCCGACCAGGAAGACATTGTCCTCTCTTGCTATCGCTCGAATCACTGTCTCCTGAACCAGGTTGGAGTCCTGGTATTCATCCAGAAACAGATGATCGAACTTGGCTCTGTACATGCCGGCAATTTCCTCATCTTTGAGTATGTCAATGGCGAGGTGCTCCAGGTCATAAAAATCTATAACCCCGGCTTCCTTCTTCAGCGCCCCGTACTGTTCCTCCAGAGTGATGACCAATTCAGAAAGCGCACGGGTTCCCGGCAGCAGCCTGCGTATGGATTGATCCAGCGCGTCAGGGGATTGTGAGAAAAAATGCTTCCCCAGGCGCTTGATATAATCCTTTACCAGGTCTCTCCGCTCCAGGACGGCTTCTTTTAGCACCGGATCCACCAGTTCGGCTTCCGCGCCTCTAATAGGCTTCAGTTTGTCAAACTTGAGATCCGCCAGCGCATCATAGGCGGCGGCGTAACCGGCTTTCATGCTGTCCGTGAGGTGCTCCAGCAATTCAAGGTCTGCCCGGATCGCGGGGAGATACGCGACAGGACCTGATGGATCCTGACAGAGCCACTCTGTTTCTTTGTGGGATTCCATCAAGCCCTCCAGTTCCTCAGAAATCATCTGAAGCAGCGATTTCAGCCAAAGGCTGTCCTCCGCGTCGTGGATCTCCAAAGCCTCCGTCTGGCTCACCAGCCAGGCTTTCGGGTCCGGCTGGGATTGTATGAATCCATGGACATTCCACAAAAGGGCTTCAATTTTTTCATCTGTACGGTTGCCTGAAAACGCTTCAATAAATTGGCTGAAGTCCGGACTCATGGCCTCGTAAGCCATTTCCAAAGTCAGCATGGCCGCCTCTTCGCGCAGGGATTTGAGCAAAGTCGCGTCACCGACCCTGAAGGCGGGATCCATATCGACTTTGTAGAAGTGCTTTCGGACCAGATCATTGCAGAAGGCGTGCAGCGTCATGATATAAGCGCTGCCGGCGCGTTCCAGCTGTTCTCTCAGCCACGGTGCATCCGAGCCCGGCTCCCTCAGTTTTGCGGACAGAGCCTTGATAATCCGGGTTCGCATTTCTCCGGCTGCGGCGTTGGTGAAGGTCACAATCAACATATTCCTGATAGGAATCCTGTCCTCAGAGATCAGCTGCAGGATGCGTTCTACCAGCACTGCAGTTTTCCCCGAACCGGCTGCGGCTGAAACCAGGAGATTCGCTTTTCTGGAGCGGATCGCGCTGTCCTGATCCGGTGTCCACCTGACTTCAGTCGAGGCTGCGGAATGGACTGCATTTTCAACCTCTGTTTGAACTGCAGCTTTTGGGGAAGTCTGAGCCGCAGACTCGACATCTAAATTTGCTTCTTCTGCTTTTCGACTCACGACTTCACCTCCTCTTCCCGTTTATCTTGCTTGACCAGGGAGCGTTCATTCAGAGGCTGATTCCCCCCCGCCCCATAGTCATCCATCCACTGGGTGCCTTTTAGTTTCTTTAGGTTTCTGTAGCGGTTGTCCCCATAAGTCAGGTCAAACTGACAAATGCCCATCAGATCGCAATAATCACAGGCGGTTTTCGAACCGAACCGGTAAGGCGCCACATCAATATCACCCTTCAGGATCTCAGTGCCAAGCGCTGCGATTTTGTCCCGGACGTACCGCCTGAGACTTTCGAAGGTCGAGGCTTCAAGCACACCCGAGGCCGCAGTCGGAGTTCCGTCTCGTTTGAGTTCGAATGGAATTCTGACGGATTTCGTCTCAGACTCCAAGGTCTGATCGAGGCGCTTTGCCATTTCCGAGCCGCCTATAACGAGCCCATTGAGCCTCAGCTTTTTCAAAAGCTCCCGTTCGACGTCTTCTTCTCTGATACTTTCAAGATCAACCATGGGGTCATCAATTTTAAAGTAAAAGAGACCTCCGGGGTAAACCTGCGGCATGGCAGTGAGAATCGACGGATCATTCAGAACCGCATCCATGTAGGCGACCAGCTGGAGCTGGAGGCCGTGGTGCACTCTTGAAAGATCCAGCGTCTCCGCACCGGATTTATAATCGACTATCTGTACAAAGGCCACGCCTTCTTCGGTTTCACACAAATCAATCCTGTCGATCCGCCCCTCCAGCAACAGCCGCTGGCCGTCTGCAAGTTCTATCAGAATGGGTGGAAGGCTGTCCGGACGGTTAGAGGAAAAGGCGAGCTCAAAGGCCTTCGGCTTAAAATGACTGTGAGCCAGATGGTCCAAAATAGTCATCGCTGCCCTGGTCCCGGTGCGTTTGACACGCCTCAGGACATAGCGATTCCGTTCAGAGTTCGCAAATACTGACTTGCCATGGCGTTCGACGTTTTCGTCCACAATTTGCCCAATCAGCGCCGCGACTTCTTCCTGGGATTGGGGGACGTTCTCGTGACCATCGGCCAAAGCTCTGAGGGCAAAACTCTCGACAGCGCTGTGGAACAATCTCCCCACTTCAGGAAGATCCACCTCATAAGGCACTACCCGCGCCGGTTTGAGTCCGAAATCCACAAAATGCTTGAACGGACAGGCGGCAAAGCGCTCAAGCCTTGAGATGCTGGTGGTAAGAGGCATGCCGAAGAGAGATTCGGTCGCGGCTTGAGAGAGCGGTTTAGGCCTATTGTTGTGGTGAAAGGCTTGTCTCAGCTGACGCGCACGCGCTTCATAGGCGGGCTGGGATTCAAAATGGCGCAGCATGGCAGCCCATTCCAAATCCGGCTGGGACTGCCTTCCATCCAGCCATTCACGGATTTGCCTGGTAATAGGCGCAATCACCGCGCTATAGTTGGACGCCCGGGCTGACGGCGAAAGTTCATCCAGCCGCACATGCTCAATTTTGATTTTTGGAAACAAACTGTCGAGGCGGTCGAGCAGATAGGAGGGGCGCAGGCTCCGCCCCATGCCATCCGCGAATGCACAGCTTACGTATAAGGCCTCTGAGGGTTTCGCCATAGCCAGATGAATCGAGAAAGATTCATTCATGGACAGGTAGTCGCTGATAGATTTCAAATCCAGCTGACACGCACGCAGGCTCAGCTTTTCATCCTCGGTGAGAAGCCCGCTGCCATCACGGTTGGAGGGCAGAATGCCATCTGCAGCGCCTACAAGAAAGAGCGCTTTAATGGGGTGGCTTCGGGAATGCTCTACTTTTCCAATCAAGACCGTATCAAAGTCCTGAGGCAGCATACCCGTTTCATAGGCAGCAAATCCGGCTTCCAATATTGCCCTGTAATCGCTGAGCTTCATAGTGGTTTCAGGAGAAACCGAAACAATTTGATCGAGCAGATCGGAAATCATGTTCCAACCTTGAATGAGCTCGAAGGCTGCTTCAAAGCCGCTTTGAGTCCGGACTTGACCCATTCGCGCCTCATAGCGTTCACGGACGCCTGATTTTATAAGCCAATTAAAAAGCGCTGCGCTATAGCCTGCCGCAGAATCAGTTTCTTTGAAGGCCGACTTGAACTGTTCAACAATGCCTGCTAACTTTTCCCTGAGTGGTTCTAAAAGGTCATCCTCTGCTTGGCGCTCCCACCGCTTGCCCCGAATGCCATTCTCAACCGCATAGATCTCCAGCCGCTCCCATTCATCTTTCTCGAGCTCAGTCAGACCTGTTTTGAGGCCTCTGAACAACGGCTCCGGTTTAAAGTCCTTCTGGTAGGCTTCGAGCATGGCGAGGATCAGCCTGGCAAGGGGATTGCCGACAATATCCCGCCGGTTGTCATGGAAGGTCGGAATCTGATACTGGTTGAATACCCGCATCAGGAGGTCGTCATAAATTTCAGGCGCATTGCTGACTACAGCGACATCCGTAAAGTGGTAACCCTGCTCAGAAACCAGCCGCCCTATTTCGAGCGCTACAAACTCCGCCTCGTCCCAGGTGGTGTCAAAGGTCATGAGGCGGATCCCATCCGGATCGCCATTGTAGACGGTCTGCGGGAATTCAAAGAGTTGCTGCTCTATATGCCGAAGCGGATTTTGAGGCTCATGTGGCGTTGGCATGTGTTTAGATGCAAATCCGCAGCCGGTATCCTGAGCTATGCCTTCCAGTCGCCTATAAGTTTCTGCCGTCGCCAAAAAAATCCCCGACTGGGACAGGTGCTCGGGGTCTAAAGTCAAGGCCACGCGCAGGGCGCTGCAGGTTCTGGCGAGGCTCTCAATCAGTTTGAACTCCTGACCTGTAAATCCGGAAAACCCGTCGATGCAAACTGTAGAACCGGCGAGACCCACAAGTGTTGAGACGCGTTCTGCCGCCAAATCATAGCGGTCTTCTTCGTCCATGAGTGACCCGGATTTGAGTGCTTCAAACCGTTCAAAGACAAGAGCGATATCATTTATTTTTGCCGATGTCAGCTTGGGAAGCCCCTCACCTGCATCCCGCAGTTTGTCAGGCCCTATGCCTGAGCGCTTCAGCTCTGCGAGAAAATCCCCCATCATGGCTATAAATCCGGGCTTTCGATGGGCAGACTGGTAAGCTTCCAACCGATCCGAGTTCTCAAGCAAAATGCGTTTGAGCAGCATATGCCGCCCAAGCTCATCCAGATACAGCTGCTGACTGGCTTGGGTGGATTCTAGCACCCTGTCCACCAATTTTCTGAAACTGAGCACCTGCACCCTGAGCAGGCCTTCCAGGTTCTGATAGCTGATCAGTTCCCGTTCCGCCTGCAGCGTGAACTGCTCAGGCACGATCAGCCAAACTGCGATGCCAGGATCCCCCGAAACGCCCGAATCCCGTTCCAATTGAGCGAGAAACTCATAGATGCCTTTTGTCTTGCCGCTGCCGGAGCGGCCTGTTACCACCTGAATCAATTGCCGCACCTCACTTTTCAAGCCAGTGTTACAGGTGAAAGAAACCGGGAGGAAGACGGCCACAAAAGGAAGTCCGGAGTGCGGCTTCCGCTGTACAATCTTCCTCCCATTTTGCTACGCCTGCCTATACCGTGCAGCGCGCTTCGAGCCCCTTAAAAAAATTGTGCCGATGGTTGCCAGAACGGCATTCAAGCCAATATAAAGTCCGAAGATCCGGATGGCAATATCCACAAAAAATTGTTCCTGAAGAATCACAATCAATAAATCTGTTTTGGGATTAAGGAGCCACAAGTCATTGTCAAAAAAGAGCTCATGAAACAGAGTAAAGTATTTTGTAAAGTCCACCGTGATCAACAGCAGCAGAAATCCGGCCGCCGCAACGCCTAAAAGCCCCGCGCCCATCATTCCCCGGTAGAGCAGACCGCGGTCTCTGCTGAGCTGCAGCACGACAAACACTGCCAGGGAAAAGACAGCTATGGCTATCATTTTGATTCTTCCATTCAGCTGGAAGAGCACCAGGACATCCACCATGTGGGTCTGCTCACGCTCATTGAAGAGCTGAACCTGCTTCCCGTTTCTTTCAACTTCAAACTGAAACTCAGGTTCCTGACCTTTGAGATAGTTGATGATCATGTCCGAGACGCCGCCCAGCTCTTCTGTTGTCAAACCGGTGAGCTCAGTCGTGCCAAGTTTTTCAAACTCCTGATCATAGTAGCTGCGGCTCATGGAAAACACATCAATGCTCAGGCTCAGAATAAACAAATTGGCGGCGACTGCCATAATCAGGACGAGAAGCCATTTTGCCGCTTTCGGTAATTCAAGTGCCGGTCCCTGCTGTGGTACTGACGCTATCCTCATTGAGTTTTCATTGCCTCCAACACTTGTTCAGCGTGACCTGCCGCTTTTACGCCTCTAAAGACGTGGATCAGCTTCCCGGCTTCATCAAAGACAAAAGTGGATCGGTCGACACCCACGACATCTTTACCATACATTTTCTTTGCCTTCATAACGCCAAAGTACTCATGGGCGGTCCGCTCCGGGTCACTCAAGAGCAAAAAATTCAAGTCCTGTTTTTCAATAAACTTAAGGTGGGATTTGACAGAGTCTCTGCTGATTCCAACAACCTCGGCGTTCAAAGCCTCAAAAGCTTCCTTCAGTGCCCGAAACTCGAGCGCTTCCTGCGTTCAGCCTGAGGTGCTGTCTTTGGGATAGAAAAAGAGCACCAGCTTTTTCCCTTTGGCTGCATAATCAGACAGTTTTACGGCTTCACCGCCGCTGCCTTCAAGCACCATTTCAGGCACTGCTGTTCCGATCTCGATCATAAAATTGCCTCCTTCATATGGATGACGCCAGACGCGCCGTAAATTAAGCGGGCGTCTGACGTCATCTTGCTGACAGCCGTATTATTTATTGAGAACTTTATCTACTCTGGGTGCTCTGAGGCGATGTGCCTGCTCAAAGCCGGAGCCAATCAAAGGTCTCAGGTAATATTTAAAATCGTCAGTGATATGGTTGCCCGCAAGGTTGATATACTCATCCGGCATAAGACGGGTTTTTGCCGCGACGGTTTCCAGCGGCACCAGTTTGTAGTCTACAGAGTAGAAACCGGTTCTCTCAATGGCAATTGAACCATCGACGCGATTCCAGATCGCGAATTGAGCAGCTTTTTCGCCGACTTCTCGCGCCTCTCTCTGGTCGACATCCGAGACGCACCCAAGGAAGGATCTTTGCAGGTAACCAAAGGTATCCGCTCTGACGCGGCTGATATTCAGTCGTGTTTTAATGAGATCTGCCAGATAATCGCCCAAGACGCCGGAACCCGAAAGCTGAACGTTGCCGTGGGCATCAAACTCCTGCTTCATGCCGGAATGCTGGCTGATCGGTTTTCCATCTGCGTCCACAACCCCTTCTGAGATCGCAATAATACAGCGGCCAAACTGATCATAAGTCTCCTTGACGTCCTTCAGGAAGTTGTCTATATCAAAGGTGCGCTCCGGCAAATAGATGAGGTGTGGACCATCATCCGGATATTTCTGCGCCAGGGAGGCCGCAGCCGTAAGGAAGCCCGCAGACCGCCCCATGACAACGCCTATGTAGACGCCGCCCATAGCGCGGTTGTCGAGGTTGACCCCCGAAAAAGCGCTGGCGACATAGCGGGCTGCTGACCCATAACCAGGCGTGTGATCATTCATCATCAGATCATTGTCGATCGTTTTTGGAATGTGAATTGCCCTGAATTCATAATTGGCGATTTCTGCATACTGATTGACAATCCTGACCGTATCGCTTGAATCATTGCCGCCAATGTAGAAGAAGTAACGGATGTCATGTGCTTTCATAGTTTCAAACATTTCACGGCAGAACTTTTCGTCCGGTTTGATGCGCGTTGATAAAAGCGCTGAGGACGGTGTCTTGGCGACCTGCTCCAGATTATGTGTCGTCTCCTGAGTCAGATCGAGAAAGTTCTCGTTGACGATCCCTTCTACGCCATGCTCCGCGCCGTAAACTTTTGTGACCTGGCTGAATTTTCTGCTTTCAAGAACAGCGCCCACCAAGGACTGATTGATGACAGCCGTAGGGCCGCCGCCTTGAGCGACTAAGACTTTTCCTCTTAATTCCATATTGTCTCGCCTCCTAAAATGACATTTGAACCATTGATACCCGAAAAGTCATCTGATTGACATTCTCAGGAAAACTTTATTGCTGCGCTTCAGTAAAAGTCTAATCAGATCCCGTAGCGCTCTTTATATTTTGTTTTGAGATCCTGGATGTAGTACCGGGGATCAAAGGTCGTCCCGGTAGCGGTCTCTATCAGCTGTTCCGGCTTTAACCGTTTGCCGTGTCTGTGCACGTGAAGCTTCAGCCATTCCAGAATGTCACCAAAGTCCAGGGATATTAACGCCCGCTCCACATCGACTTCCTGCTTCATGAAATGCAGCAGCTGGGATGCATAGGCATTCCCCAAGGCATAGGACGGAAAATACCCAATAAGACCGGCTGCCCAATGGACATCCTGCAGGACGCCTTCCCCATGGTGGGCCGGCTCAACACCAAGATACTCTCTCATCAGGCGATTCCAGGCCTCCGGCAGATCCTCAACTTCCAGCGACCCTTCGAAAATGGCCTTCTCCAGCTCATAGCGCACCATGATGTGCAGTGAATACGTCAACTCATCCGCTTCAATCCGAATCAAAGTCGATTCAACTCGATTGATCGCTTCTATAAACTTTTCGAGTGGAAGATCCTCCAGCGTCGGACTGAACGCTGCCTGCATTTCGCCGTAGAGCTTTGACCAAAAGGCTTTGCTTCTGCCAAACGCATTTTCGAACATCCGCGACTGAGACTCATGGACCGCTGAAGATGCACCTCCGTCCAAACCTGTATTGGCAAGGACCCTGTCAAAATTTTGCTCATAGATGCCATGCCCCCCTTCATGAAGTACACTGAAAATGGAGGAGACGAACTCCTGCTCATAGTAATGGGTGGTCATTCGAACATCATCTATGGACATTGCATTTGTAAAAGGATGCTCACTTTCCCTCAGAAAGCCGCGATTCAGATCAAAGCCTATGACTTGCAATAATCGTCTGGAAAATGCCTCTTGTTTTTCTTTTGGAATAACCCTCGAAAGAAAATCGTAACGCTGCGGATTTTCGGAGATTTTCTCATTAATTTCGCTGAGAAGCGGCACAATTTCTGCGCGAAGCTCTCCAAAGAAACGATCCAGTTTTTCAACAGTCATCCCTGGTTCAAACATTTCAATCCAAGCATCATAAGGATGTTGATCATACCCAATATATTCAGAGAATTTCCTCGCGGTATCAAAAATGACCTTGTAATGAGACTTAAATCCCTCAAAATCCCGTGTCCGCTTTGCCTCTTCCCACTCCACTTCAGATTTCGAAAGGTAAGTCATGAACTCGGTATAGTCATCCTTGGGAATTTTTTCTATTCGCTTGAGTTCAATCAGCCACTCCCTGGCTATGTCGCCTTCAAGAGTTCCCGCCTCCCGCGAAAAAGCTTCCAGCAGCGCCCTGAATTCCGGGTCCATAAGAAAGCGGTAATGCTCGCGCGTCAGGACACCATAACCTTTACTTCTGAATCCTACGCCTGCAACCGGCGCACCACTCACCGTCTGGTCCCAGTTAATGGTGTTCATGGCCAACCGGTAGGCTGACAATACCTCAAGAAACTCATAAAGTTTCTCCTGACCGTTCCGGCGCTCCTCGGTTGAGTGCCAGAGTTCCTGGTCGGTCAGACTAGTGGTTGTATGATCGGAGACGCACTCAGCTTTGTCCATCCAATCAGCGCTCCAGTCTCACACAGACCTTGTCCCGAGTGATTTCGCCGATGGTTCCGGCACCCGTCATCAGCATGGCTTCAGTCAGTTCTGCCTTGAGCTTGTCCAGATATAGCCCGACGCCTTCCTCAGCTCCGCCATAAATGGCATAGGCGAACGGCCTGCCGATCAAGACGCCTTGAGCGCCCAGAGCAATGGCTTTAAAAACGTCCAAACCTGTACGGAATCCCCCGTCGACCAGGATTGTCATTTTGCCGCCGACTGCCTTGACAATATCCGGCAGCACTTCAATGGTTGACGGCGTTTCATCCAGTACCCGCCCACCGTGGTTGGAGACGATTATGCCGCTGGCGCCCGCTTCAAGTGCTTTCTTCGCGCCTTCTACAGTCATGATCCCCTTCAGAACGAACGGCACCTTAATCTGCGCAATAATTTTCGAAAGGGTTTCAACCGACATAGGCGCTACCGGTTTACCCTGGGCTGCCAATATAGCAAGCCCGGCAGCATCAATGTCCATGGCCACCGCGAGTGCGCCAGAGGCTTCCGCCATCTTTGCCTTATTGAGAACCTCTTCATAACTCCAAGGCTTGATTGTGGGAATGCCCCAGCCTTCCAGCTCATAGATGGCCTCTATGGTCCCCTGAAACACTTCATCTTTAACGCCGTCACCAGTGAACGCCACCGTTCCTGCAGAATGACAGCCCTTCAGCAAGGCACTGGAATAGGACAGATCGTCATAGAGGTCACTGTAGTGCAGGCCGACCGCACCAATGGGCGCGGCATAAACCGGCAGTTCTACCGTCTTTCCAAAAAGCGTCGTCTGGGTGGATACCGCCTTAGGTTCATAGATCGTATCCATTTGCAGCCGAACTTTCTTTAAGTCCTGGTAACTTCTAATGAATCCAAGTCCTGAGCCTTTTCCGCCCGGCCCCGGGATCATGCCCCTGCATGCGATGCCGTTGCATTCCGGACAAACTTTGCAATATGGACCAATATTCTGCTTCGCATTGTTCAACACTTCCTGATAATTCATCACTAAGTCCTCCTTGAGCTAGACTCTTTTGTGGAACGATGCTTTTGTTCCAATCATTAAAAGTATACCAAATTCTGAGACAGGATGACATAGGTCCCGCCGCATCTCCTACATTTTCAGGTTGCTTCTGTTCTAAGCAGCAAAGGTATGATATAATGTCAAGCGGTTAAGCTCGAAAAACGCACGCCATATGGCGAAATAAGGCAAGACATTGAAGGGAGTTTTAAGCTTGAAACTATACGAAGCATGGGAAGCGCTCGCCGCACAAGAGCGCAGCGAAAAGGAGCATCAGTCCTTCTGGCAGGCATACCTCCTCAAGGAGCAGCACAACTACGAAAAAATGCTGGGCGAAAAGAATACTAAGCTCACAGGCACTATTTCGGAACTTGCAGAAGCAAATGACATGGATGCCGTTACTTATGCCGGTTTCCTGGACGGGATCAATACGAGTCTCGTTGAAGCTGTCACTTTGGAAGACCTGGAAGAAACCACAGCCATTGATGCAGAAGTTGATTTCGAAAAACTCTATTTCAACATGCTCGATGCTAAGGCAGAATGGCTCTATAACTTGCCTGCCTGGGAAGAGATCCTGTCCGAAGAGAAACGCAGAGAGATCAAAAAGGAGTTCAACAAGTCCAAGACCGTGGTCAAAGATGCCAAAATTGGCAGAAATGATCCTTGCCCATGCGGCAGCGGAAAGAAATACAAGAAGTGCTGCGGCGCATAAGTTGTTGAATAGAGGAAGGGACCATGTCGTTATTTGCTAAATCAGCCAATAACGACATGGTCCCTTTTATTTTTATTTCGCCGCAGAAACGGTCTCCATATAGACGCTGAGACTTGGAAACGCCGGCGCCGTGCCGACTTCCTTCATGATTCTCATGACATTCAGCTGAATCCTCTCCCTGATTTCGAAGAAGAGGGCCAGATCATTAGTGTTGATAAAACAGTTCACCAAGACATCCAGACTGCTGGCGCCAAATTGATCAAAGCGAACGATCCGGCCATCCGGCAATATCATGTCCTCAGTGTCAAAATAGCTGAGGATACGGTCTCTGAGGTTTTCAAGATCTTGCGGACCGGCATCATAGGTCACACCCAATGTAAATCGGAGTCGTCTGATCCCTCGTCGTGTAAAGTTCGAGATGGGATTGTTGGCCATAATGGAATTGGGCACCACGACGACTTCTTTCGTCGCCGTCCTGATTCTCGTGCTTCTGAAAGAGAGTTCCTCCACTTCTCCTTCAACGCCGCTGCATGAGATCCATTCCCCAATGTCGTACGGTCTGTCCATGATCAGCGTCATCCCTGCAATCATGTTGCCCAGCGTGTCTTTGGCCGCCATGGCAACAGCGAGACCCGCAATACCCAGGCCGGCGATAAAGCCGTTGACGTCAAAGAATTCACTCGCTGCCATACCGATAGCCAGTACCATGATCAGCGTGCGAATCACTTTGACCGTCAGCTGCTTCACGAGAACTGTTGAGCCTAGATTTAATCGGTCGTCCAATTTAAAGAGCACGCTCGAATACACTCTGTCCAGATTGTAGAAACCCGTTGCCATGGCTAAAATCACGACCACGCGCATAAGTTTGTCCACGAATCCGGAAGCTGCTGCCAACGGGAGATACTGAATCATTAAATACTTATAGGCGAGGTAGAGGCCTAAAAAAACAAACAGATATTTCAATGGCTTTTCAAAAGCTTTTACTATTGAGTCATAAACCTCGCTATTCATCTTTTTCGCCACAACGCGCAAAATCTTGAACAGCACTTTCTCTAGCAGTCTATGACCTGCCACAAAAACGAAGACAATGCCCGCAGCGATCAGCGCGTTCCAACCTATTGAGGGCAGACCCGCACCCATGCCAAACGCAGCAGACAAAGAGGCAGCGGTTTCAACCATGTTTACTCATCCTCCCCGGTTGCATAGGATGGCTTATAGACTCTCCTGTAATCAATGGATTGAACCCCATCACTGAAGGTTCCCGGCGCAATGCCATCAATAGCCTTGGCCATATCATACATGCGCGCATCAATCATATCCAGATAATGGAGCAGTTCCCCTTCAGGAATACTCGGCTTTTTAGGGCTTCCATACTCAGGCTCATAGTGGTGAGTCAGAATCAAATGTTGAAGCAGCAGAGAAATCTCTCGCTCCAAACCAATTTCCTCCGCAACCGCATCGATTTTCTTGATGCCCATGATAATGTGGCCCAGCACTTGGCCTTCAAAGGAATACGCGCTGACAATACCGAGCTCATCCGCCTCCATCTCATTGATCTTCTCAATGTCATGAAGAATCACGCCGGCGTAAAGGAGATCCTTGTCCAGATTCCCGTAGATCCCGCACAGGACTTTTGCGCTTCTGAGCATTCTGAGTACATGATACAGCAGCCCTGAACGAATGGAATGATGGTGTTTCTTTGCCGCCGGATAAATCTCAAACTTGTCAGCATAGAGTCCAATAATTCGCTCTACAAGTTCACGGAGTTTCTCTTTTTCAATGTCAGCAATATAGCCCCTAAGTTCTTGCATCATGGACGCACTGGATTCAGGCGCGCTCTGGACGAGAAACTCGACTTTAACCTCGTCCGCCGGCTCACTGAGACGCATTTTGGTCACTTTCATCTGAAGAGAGCTTTGCCAGCTCGTGACCGTGCCGCGTATTTTAACGACATCCCCCGCCTTGAACATACCCACCATTTCATCCGGCAAGTCCCAGTACTTCGAATTGATTTCTCCGGTACTGTCAGAAATCGTAAAATCCAGATACTTTTTATTGTTGGTAGACGTCTTCAGGTTCAGGCTTCTGATTAGGAAAAATCCTTGAACTTCCTCACCGGCCTCAAAGTTTCTGATCGTTTTTTCACTCATTACAGTCCTCCCGGATCCTTAAACAAATATTCAGGAACCCCTGTTATTAACAGGGGTTCCGCAAGTGGCCTATTTTCGCTCTATAGGATAAGCTTCCTTGAGCGCGTTCACATGATTCATGTATACACTGGACTGCTTTCTCATGACCAATTCACGGTGAAGGTCATCTCTGACCTCTTCAAGTGACATTCTGCCCACTTCGTCCCTCTCGGTGACTTCAATCAAATGGTAACCAAATTGAGTTTGAACCGGCGCGCTCAGCTCACCAATGGCAAGCGTAAATGCCGCGTCCTCAAACTCAGGCACCATTTGACCCTTGCCAAATTTGCCAAGGTCGCCGCCTTGTTCTTTGGAAGGACACATAGAGTGCGCTTTTGCCGCCTCAGCAAAATCTTGTCCATTTTTGATGGATGCCGCAATTTCCTCAGCGGATTCCAGTGACGGAACGAGGATGTGTCGCGCGCGAACGCCGCCTTCAGTCTCAAATGCTTTTGGATTTTCATTGTAAAAAGCCTGAAGCTCCTCTTCGCTCACTTCTACCGCATCTAGGAGATTTCGAATGGCAAAGCGCTTTAAAAGGTTTGCTTTTTCGCGCTCGACGTCCTCCAGAAACGCCGGTGACTGATCAAGCTTCTGTTTCAAAGCTTCCGCATAAAATAACTCCTGGTGGATCAATTCGTCCACGAGTCTTGCTTCCCCTTCAGGCCCCTGGAAATTTGCGGCTTGTGGCCCAATTTGCATTTTGAGGTCTTCTACGTCCTGACGCGTGATTTCACGTCCGGCTACGATGGCGAGTACTTGATTTTGCATGATGAATCTCCTTTTCTGTAAATAAATTTGTCTTTTCGACTATTTTTGGAGCATTTCCTTCAACTTGGCAAAAAGGAAATCCTTAAGAGGCACACCCTCGATTTCAGGGCCGTTTCCATCTATCACGCCAGCAATCTTGAAGAAGTTGACATAGAGTTGATTCCCGGATTTGTACGCCGTATCAATGTGACCCGGAAGAAAGACCACATCAAGCTGCTCAATATTCTCTTCGGTTTCAAGAGCCGGCACCAAATAATCCAGATTAAGCGTTTTCACAGATGCCGTCATAGCCTCCATAACGCCAGAATCTTCCATCATCCACATTTGGTTGTTCCAGAAGCGGCCTTCCGCTTTGGTTTCCGGCTTGAAGATTTCTCGGTTGGAAATGGCGCTGAGCACCTTTCTTGCGCTTTCTTCTGTAAAATCACCGCCATAAAGAGGTTTCATCAGCGGACTGGAAACCGTTGCAATTATGAAGGGCTCACCAACTTTTTGTTTTTCACTCGTCGCTTTCCAATAATAAATCATGCTCTCTATCATTTCAAGATTGATTTTGATTGACTGAACCACTTAGATCACTCCTCGACTTTATTATCTGATGACTATTATATCCATTTTTTTATAAGATGTGAACGTTAAAAGCAAAGATTGGACAAAGTTTGTGAAAATCACAACCAAATTTTGCAATATTTTTGGCAATCTCCTTTACAAAAGATAAAATAACATTGTATAATTATGAAAATTTGAATTGATTAAACAGATAGTGCGTGGCAGAGGCCGCGGTGAACAAAAGTACGGAAACGTCATGAAATGCGTTCCCGGAAAGGGGACACCGCCGAAGCGTCCTTGCTGGGGTCATGCTGAATAAGCATGGCACTGTCTGTCGGAAGCAACCCGGCTTCCGGCAGGCGAGCTGACACGCGCGGGGTAAAAGTATCGTCATGCGCAAAATCCGCAGCCGAGTCTTTTACTCAGGCTGTTTTTTTGTACCCTGAACCCTATTTGAAGAACAGACATGAGGAGGACCATCATGAGACTACTGGGGACCATGCGCATCAATGACATGGACAATCTGGAAATTGGCGGCTGTGATGCCGTCATTCTGGCCAAAAAGTACGGTACACCGCTCTATGTGTTTGATACCGCACTGATTCGCAGCAACTGCGAAACTTACCTGAAAACTTTTAAATCCTCAAAGACTGAAACAGAGGTCATTTACGCCTCCAAAGCATTTCTGACCCTGGCCATGTGTCGCCTGATCAAAGAAGCAGGACTTTCCCTGGATGTCGTGTCCGGCGGCGAGCTCTTCACGGCCATGAAAGCAGAATTTCCGCCGGAAAGGCTCTACTTTCACGGCAACGGCAAAACAGTCGAGGAATTGATCACCGCCCTTCAATACAATGTGGGCACAATTGTCGTCGACAATGAGTTTGAGATTGAAATGCTGCAGTACCTCTGTGCAGAACTGGACAAGCGGGTCAAGGTCCTTCTCAGAGTCAATCCCGGGATTGAGGCACACACTCATGCCTACATCCAAACTGCGAACAATGATTCAAAATTTGGCGTCTCCATATTTTCCGAGAACATCTACGATCTCATCCGCTCCATTCATGAAAGCTATTATCTCGACCTTCGCGGCTTCCACTACCATATTGGCTCACAGATCCTGGATCATACCAGCTTTGTCAAAGCAATAGAGTCCATGGTCGGATTTGTCGACAAGGTCCGTGCGGACAGCGGCTACGAAACCAAAGAGCTCAACATGGGCGGCGGCTTTGGCGTCTACTACTCCGAACACGACAACGATCTTGATCTTCAGCAGACACTGACCGCTATGGTCGAAGCTGTAGAGACAGAGTGCAAATCCCGGCGCTTCCCTATTCCTAAACTGCTGATTGAGCCAGGCCGCAGCATTGTCGCCAATGCCGGAACAACTCTTTATAAAGTCACCGCAACCAAGGAGACCTATGGCGGCAGAAAATTTGTTTTTGTCGACGGCGGTATGACAGACAATCCTCGAACCGCCCTGTACGACGCTGTCTACGAGGCAGCCCTGGCCAACCGTATGAAGGATGAGCCCGATACGACTTTCACCATTGGAGGCAAATGCTGTGAATCCGGCGACATCTTGATCAAGTCCATCCAGCTGCCTTATCCAAAACAGAACGACATCCTTGCAGTTGCCTCAACGGGCGCCTATAATTACAGCATGGCCAGCAACTATAACCGGATTAGAAAGCCCGCCGTCGTCTTCGTTGAAAATGGAAAGTCCAAGGTTGTCGTCAAGCGCGAAACCTACGAGGACATCCTCAGAAATGACTTATGATAAGGAGCGTCGACCAAATGAATCCTTATGTTTTGAAATATGGCGGTACCTCCGTCGAAACGATCGACCAGATCAAGGCAGTCGCAAAGCGACTTGCTGAAAGAAAAAAAATGGGACAGGATCTCGTTGTCGTTTTGTCTGCCATGGGACAGACCACAGATCAACTTTTGGAGATGGCCTCATCCATCAGCGAAACCCCTGACCGAAGAGAAGTTGACCTGCTCCTCGCCACCGGCGAACAGGTTTCCGTCGCACTCCTCAGCATTGCCCTAAAGTCGCTTGGTGTCAGTTCAGTAGGCCTCACCGGCCGTCAGGCAGGTATTTTCACGGATGACGTGCATACTAAAGCCCGCATCTCCCGCATAGAAACCGATAGGATCCGGCAGCACCTCGACGCAGGCGAGATTGTCGTCGTCGCGGGCTTCCAGGGCGTCAACGAAAATGGCGACATCACTACCCTCGGCCGCGGCGGTTCGGATACAAGTGCTGTATCTCTTGCGGCGGCGCTTGGCTGCACCTGCGAACTCTTCACAGATGTCGATGGGATCTACACCGTTGACCCGCGGATTTTACCGGAAGCCAGAAAGCTTCAAAGCATCTCCTATGAGGAAATGCTGGAGATGGCCAGCCGCGGCGCGAAAGTCATTGAGACCCGCGCTGTTGAATTCGCCCACAAATACAAAGTGCCTGTCATTGTCGGCCTGAGCACAGGCGACTATCCAGGTACACTGATAAAGGAGTTGGATGAATCCATGGAAAAACGCGTGGTAACGGGAATCTCAGTGGATGAGGACTGCCTCATGGTCACCGTCAATACCGTCCCCTTCGAATCAAAAAATATCGCCAAGATCTTTGCCGCGATCTCCGGTGAGAATATTATGGTCGACATGATCAGCCAGACTGCGCCATACAACAGCTTTGTCAACCTGACCTTCACATCGAAGATTCAAGACAGATTCCAGATCAAAGGAATTTTGGAAAAACTCAAACTTGAATTCCCGACTATTGATTATGTTATCGACGATTCGGTGATCAAACTATCTGTCGTCGGCATAGGCATGGTCAGCCAGGCAGGTGTCGCCTCCGCTCTCTTCAGTCTCTTTGCAGAAAACGACATTGACTTCTACCAGGTCACGACCTCAGAAATCAGTATTTCCTACACGCTGAACGCTTACGACCGCGATAAAGCTGTTCAGATGATCGCGTCCGCCTTTGATTTATAGTTATTGCTGAGAAACCGAAGACGGCATCAGGCGCCAATTTCCCCGGAAACTGGTACTTGATGCCGTCTTCCGCTTTTTAAGCCAAAAGAGGTGTGAAAGTGGGCCAGCCCCATTTTCACACCTCTTTTTTCGCTGCCTATACACAAAATTCGCACTCTCGCGCTTAAACTTCCAGCGACGATTTCCATTCCTTAATTTCAACAGTTCTGGATCCATGGACACAGACCGGATCCTTCATGACATAGCCTGATGCCTCCTCAAAGTCAGATGCCTTGTAAATAATCAGGCCTCCGCTGTGATCTGTAAAAGGACCTTTCGCGACAATGACGCCATCCTCCATCAACTTATAAATGTAATCGAGATGAGCCTCACGAATTTCCTCGTCCAGTGCAGAATTCACCGTTTTGAAATACGCAGAATAAAGGATCATAAGCCGCCTCCTAAGTGTTTTTCACAGTGTAGCACAATCCAGTTCAAGATGCATTCACTAATAACTCCAATTCGTCCATCAGTTCTGACCAGTGAAAGAAAAAACTTTTGTAAATCTCTTCTGATTCAAAGTCAAAGCCGGCTTCGGCCATGAGCACCGCGCCACTTTTTGAGCCGCCGGCTGTCATCAGACGCATCCAGTTGTCCTCGGCACCGGATTGGTTGTTCAGAAGACTATGGGTTAAAGGCGCCCCCGCTATGAGCCCAGTCGCGTACTTGTACATATAGAAGTCCCAATAAAGATGGGGATAGGACACCCAGTCATAACCGTCCAGCTCAGTGACCTCATAGGCCGGCCCCATATACTTCGCCGTCAGGCTTCGCCACAAATCCTTGAGCGATTCAGCGCTCAAATCCTCCCCCGCCTGAGCCATACGGTGGGACTCAATTTCGAATTCCGTCGCAAGCATTTGATCGAAATAGGTCGAAGACAGGAAGTCCAAATAATTCGCCAGTGCCGCAATTTTTTCACTCTTACTCTCCGCGCGATCAACGCGGTCTTCATGATAGAGCATCTCCGTGACAGAGGCCGCCCATTCAGACGCTGCAACGTCTGCATAATAAGTGTCAAAAGGCTGGCTCTGGGAACTGAGCGTCATGTGCACTGCGTGTCCAAGTTCGTGGGCCAATTCTTCGAGGCTGTCCGAGTTCCCGGTAAAATTCAGAAGCAGAAAAGGGTGGGACTCGTAAGCCCCGTAGGTGTATGCCCCGTCGTATTTGTCCGCCCTGGGGTAAAAATCGATCCAAGCCTCATCAAATGCCCGCTTCACGACGGTTTGACCGGCGTCCGGAAGCGCTGATAAAACCCGCTGCATGTATAGGCCTGCCTGATCAATGCTGACCTCAGCCTCAGCTTCATCCGACCCTTGGGGCAAATCCACAAACAAATCCGAAAAGCGCATTGCCCCGCTGAGCCCCGTCAGTTCCCCCCTAAGGGCGATCCAGCGGTGATTCAATACCAGATGCTGCTCCGTCATGGATACAAGCTGATCAAAGGATTCAGGGCTGAATTCATCCATGGCCAGATACGCATCCACCGCCTCCGCTTCTCCATACATGAGCGCCAAATAATTATCGAAGCCAACCTTGCCCTCATAGATATCTGCAAAGACTTCTGCCGATGGTTCCTGCGACGCCACCCACCTCCGAAACGCTTTGTAGCGTCGATCCGCATTTTCGCTGAATAATTCGGGATCTTCTCCGAATTCAACGCCGTAACTATGACTGAAGCTTTGATAAATACGCTCATAGGCACCGGCAAGTTCAAAAATGGACGGTTCGCTCTCACTCGCCGACGCGCCTTGACTTAGACGCATCACCTTATTGACCAAGGCGTCCACCGAAGTCTGAAGCGCCTTGGTTTCCGCATTGCTCATATCCGCGTCCCGCATCAGGGTAGCATATACCTGCAGACGTTCAGCAGTTCTCATGATCCGGTCCAGAGACTCGACATCCACGCCCGCCGGTTGGGACAGCGCCAGCTCCACCTCGTTTTGAAGAGTTTCAAGCGCCCGCTTTGCTTCTTCCGGACCGTTATAGACGGAAGATAAATCCCATGTCGGATCTGATGTTTCCTCGACGAACGCTTCGCCGGATTGTGTTTTGGCATGAAACCATCGGCCAAAAGCACCGCCGGACAAAATGCCGAACAAAGCCCCTGCCGTCACGGCGAGGACCAGAATCCAGGCGACGCATTTCAAACGTTTGGTCCGCCTGATTTTAAGTATTTCCAGATCCTGCGCATCCTCCATGTCTGTCAGGTCCTGCATCTCTTCGCTATCTTCCAAGGCTCTGAGGTCATCTTCAGCGCCTTCACCCTTCATCCCCGGATCTTCCTCTTCAATCCGCTTCGGGTCATCATCCTGTGACCGCCGTTCTTCCCTGTTCAATGAACATCCTCCCCATTCTCTGTCATTCTAATACCCGGCTGTCCCCGGCGTCAACCTCACAAAGCATTTATTCAATTGTCGCTGCGGATCGGCAAAATCAGCCTCAACACCGGCAGGTGCAAAATTCAATAGTATGCTGCTTTTCCGCTGTCAAAAAAAACATACGGCCCGCAAAAAACGCGCTGCGGGCCAAAAGGGTTGGGAGTGAAGATTGTCAAGTAAAGGGGGATTCATTTGACACTTCCATGATACCCATTCACTGTTAAGGTTGTGTTTAAAAATCCTTAAATTTTCATTAAAGAAAGGGGAAGTCGGCGTGGTTCGGGTGTCAATATCTCACACCCGGTTTACAGTCGCTTCCCCTGGTCTCCAACTTTACTACAAGATCACGCGGATATGCTCAATCGTATCATCCGCCAGGTCTGTCAACAAAGTGTTCTGACCTTTCAAAAATTCAATGTAATCGATCATTTCCGAGGTGATCAGCTCCCCAGGCGTCACAATTGGAATGCCGGGAGGATAGGCCATCAGAGACTCCCCGCTGATTTTTCCAACAGCGTCACGCAGTTTGACAGAAACTTTCTGGCTGTAGAACGCGTCACGAGGTGTCAGCACAGTCTGCGGCACCGTCATGGGAATGTTGACAAAGCTGAGTGGATTGCCGGTGTAGAAACGGCTGCTCAGATCCCTGAGGGCATCCACGACAGCATCGACGTGCTCCTGCGTATCTCCAAGGCTCATGATGCCGAGAATGTTGTTGGCATCTCCAAGCTCCATTTGGATATTGTATTCATCTCTCAAGAGATCATAGACTTCAAATCCCGTCAGACCGAGCCCTGTCACCTTGACCGTCAGCTTCGTATCATCAAAATTAAAAACGCCAGGCGTTCCAATCAGCTCTGAGCCGAAAGCATAACAACCGTCGATTTCATTGATGCGGCGTTTGGCATCCTTAGCCATTTCGAGTACTTTGCCAAGAATGGTCGGGCCATTCAGCACCAGGTTGCGGCGGGCCATATCCAGGCTGGTCATCAACAGATACGAGGCGCTGGTGGTCTGTGTCAGGTTGATCATGGTTCGAACCGTCTGACGGTCGATTCGGCCTTCGTTAATCAGCAGCGCAGAACTCTGAGTCAATGACCCGCCCGTTTTATGAACGCTGATGGCCGCGAGATCTGCTCCCAAGCTGGCCGCAGACGCCGGAAGATCCGGATGGAAGTGAAAGTGTGCGCCGTGGGCTTCGTCCACCACCACCATTTTACCCAGGCCATGAGCGTAATCTATAATGGCTTTCAGTTCAGAGGCAGCTCCAAAATAAGTGGGGTTGATCACAAAGACGCCTTTGGCATCCGGATGGCGCTCAAAGCCCTCCTGAACCGCTTTAAGGGTAACACCCATGGCAATCCCCAGCTCGACGTTGATCTCCGGCTGTATGAAAGCTGGGACAGCCCCAGTCAGTATAATTGCGTTGATCGCGGACTTATGGGCATTTCGTGGAAGAAGGAACTTCTCCCCGGGCTTGCACATGCTCATGACCATAGCCTGAACCGCTGAGCTGGTGCCGTTCACCATAAAAAAACCATAGTCAACACCGTAGGCGTCAGCGAGAAGCTCTTCAGCATCCCGGATCACCCCGGAAGGATGGGAAAGGTTGTCGAGGCACTTCATGGAATTGACGTCGAGCTGGAGGACTTTCTCCCCAAAATACTCACCAAACGCCTGGAGCCCGCGACCGTGTTTGTGTCCCGGCACGTCAAACGGAATGACCTGCCTTTCATGATAATCTTTCAGAGCCTCAAACAGCGGCACTGCATGATGGTTCATCTGCTCCACTCCTTTACAACATTAATAGCGTCATTTCGCGGACCAGCTTGCACGCCACAGCTGTGGACACACCGCTGTGATCATAGTGAGGTGCCAGCTCTACCGCGTCAGCCGCGACAATATTCAACCCCTTCATGGCCTTCAGCGCTACGATCAGCGCGTTGAACGACAGCCCGCCCGGCTCAGGCGTACCCGTACCGGAAAAAATTGAAGGATCCAAAACGTCTAAATCAATTGTTAAATAAACCGGGCGCTGTCCAATGCGTTTCACCATCTCCGGCAGCGTATCCGCCGTAAACTTTTCAAGATAAGTGTGCGATTTCGCCCATTCAAATTCCTCTTTCAATCCTGATCGTATGCCAAACTGATAAATCGAAGCATCACCCACGTGATCCCAGATCCGCTTGATGACCGAAGCGTGAGACAGCTTCTCTCCCATGTAGTCTTCCCTTAAATCCGTATGGGCGTCCAGATGGATGATCGCCAAATCCGGATATTTTTCAAAAACCGCCTTAAACACAGGATAGGTGACCAAGTGCTCTCCGCCGATGGAAAAGATTTTTTTCCCTTCCTGCGCGATTGGACGCACAAAACTTTCAATGGTCTCCATCACACGGACAGCGTTGCCGAATGGCAGCTCAATATCTCCCAGATCACACAGCTTGTAATCCTCAAGATCCTGATCAAAATAAGGACTGTAGGTTTCTATGCCAAAGGAGTCCTGTCGAACCGCCGGCGGGCCAAATCGCGTTCCAGGACGAAAAGAGGTCGTGCCGTCATAAGGAATTCCGAACAAAACCAACTCTGCTTCTTCAAAAGCTGATTCGAATGCAATAAACTTATCCATCTCTTACTCCTCTAAAAGTTTTTTTACGTAAGTGGGCAGCATAAACGCGCCTGCATGCAGTTCCGTATTATAGTAATGCATGTCCAGATTTAGCGCTTTAAATCTGTCCGGCTTCATATCCAGCACCGGATCCAGCCCTTTTGAAGAAAATCCGAAGGACCAGAGCGACGATGGATAAATGCCGATATAGAACGTATAGACTCTGGAAAGGTCAAAGATTTCCCGAGTCTTTTCCGCGGCTTTCATCATGTTTTGCCGGTAGATTTCATAGAAAGGACTTTCGTTCTGATTGATCAGGATGCCATGCTCAGTGAGTGCTTTATAACAATCGGTATAAAACGCCTTTGTAAAAAGACCCTCTCCCGGACCGATGGGATCGGTGGAGTCGACCAATATGAGGTCATAGGCCGCTTCCTTTTCTTTCACAAATTCAATGCCATCTCTAAAGTATAAAGTGACGCGCGGATCGTCCAGTGCACAGGACATAGTCGGCAAATACTTTCTTGAAACCTCAACGACGAGCTCGTCAATTTCAACCATATCTATTTTTTCGATGGTTTTATAACGGGTAAGCTCCCTTACGGTACCGCCGTCACCGCCACCTATGACTAAAACCCGTTTCGCGTCCGGAAATACTGTCATAGGCACATGGACCATCATTTCATGGTAAGTGTGCTCCTCTTTTTCGCTGCACATGATCAAACCGTCCAGCAGCAGTGTCTTTCCAAATTCTATGGTGTCGATGACATCCACTTTCTGATGTTCACTCTCACCCGAAAATAAATGTGCCTGGACTTTAAGGCTGAACCTGACGTTAGGCGTATGTTCCTCAGTAAACCAAAGTTCCATGGAGAACCTCCTTGTGGGATGCCACTTGGTTGAAATTTGCCCAATTAGTTATTCTATAAGTAATTACCCACAGCTCGACTTTTTAAAAGGATTGTCGACCGCTAACGGTGAATTATTGAAAAAAAGAGCATTCCTAAAAATATTCAGTGAAATAACGGCATAAAAAATGAGCTTTTTCAAGCATTTTGAGATTTCCTCAAAATTGCCAAGCCCTTTAGAACGCGAAGTTCTTATCGATTTGTTTAGTATGAGTAAACTTCAAAGCAACGTTTACTAGGTCAATTTGTTTTGATTAGAACTATTAACCTTATAGTTTACTAATACTAAATATACACAACGTGCACAGTATGTCAACGGCTTTTTAGAAACGAAATACCCATATTTTTACATCAATTACAGCGTTTGATGCGACGAATGACTTTTTAAGCCTTCTGCAGGGCAAGAAATTTCCAATGGATTTCACAAAAAAATCATAAAAAAAATGCATTCAATCCACGCTCCCAAGCGGTTTTGACCCATCCTTTACACCGCAGCCCAAAGACAGGCACAGAGTGCAGGCCACCCGACCTTTGGATCCGCTTTCCGAACACCTGACGCAGTCATGAACTAAGCCCCGGCACGCAAACACGAAAAAAGGAAGCTGGCGTCCGATAAGTCTGAACCAGACTTCCAGCGCACCAGTTTCCTCTTAAGGATTCACTATCACATTCTCTAAATTAAAGAAAAGCCTTCGTTTGGCAGTATTAAACTGCAGCTGTTGTTCTCCGCATAGACGATCTTTTGATCCGTTTTGTCGACCTCATGGCCAATGTATCCGCCTTTAAGCGCTTTTACCTGCGAATGGAAATCCGTCAGGCTGAGGGAGATCAGATTGCTGTATTCAGCACATACTTCTTCCTGCAGGTCCCGATGAAGTATGAATCTCCATTTGCCGTCGCTATTGTCCGGCATTTGCCCATACTTCTTTTTGAGGCCTTTGACTTTTAGTTCCGCGGACATGACATTGGCAAGGCTGAAGATGTTTTTAGGAGAAACTGTTGAAAACAAATGATAGTAACCTTTTTCTTTAATAAGCTCAACCGCGAAGTCGAGTGTCAGCTTTTGAAGTTTATTGCCTCGGAAATCAGGATGAACGACTGTCGTTTCCAGATTGGCGGAGTGCATCAAAGCTTCAGGCGGCATCCCAAGATCCAGCCCAAGGTTCTTCTCACTTAAGCCCGGGAAACTGACATAGCGGTAGGAGATCAGTTCATTGTCAACGTAGACGCCCAGTACGAATCCGCCTTGCTTCATATCCTTGAGGTAGTCTTCTTTGGTATCTGTAGCGAAAATATCCTTATCACGAAGATTTGAGTAGATCAGATCCTGAAGCTTCATGACGTCGTCCAGTTTCGAGTCATCCAGCATCAGCATCTGATATTCTTTTTCCTTTTTCTGTCCCTCTGCTCTTGAAACGAGCTTTCCGAAATCGATCAACTTCACGATTGTCACCATCCTTTATTGGTTTAAAAAAATCTCATATTTCATTATTGATGTCCCATTGTCCCTTCTGATGAAAAACCAGCCATGAGATGCATCTTCAGCGAGATTAAGCGAAGGTCGCATTTTGGCCGGAGTAGGGTTTAATGGATTTTATCACGGTTTCATTTTGGTTGTCAATATTCAGTCATTCGCATTTTTTGATTCACGTTTGTAATTTCTTTGTTTCCATTCTCTTCTAAAAATCGCTGTGTCCCTCTGCACTTCTGCATTTGAATTCCTTATACCCAGATAACTTTTGGCCCTAAACACCTTTATTTTGGCCAAATATTAAATTTTTCTTAAGCACTTTTCCGGGATGTTATAAGTTATTTCGATACTCGAAATCCTTTTGTAACTTTTTAATTTTGAACCAAAACAAATTCAAACTTGCATTATCGCCTTCTTTTTTCGTTCAAAAAGAAAATAAAAAAGTGCAGAGTTGCATTTTAATGCACCCCTGCACTTTCCGGTTTGATTTGTCCACTATTTTGTGGATTCATATTGTTCTCTGACATAATCGAGAGATTGCTCCATGGTCTCATAAGTCATCATACCGGCCACATAGCCAATAACCCTCTGATCTGGTGTCACAAAGTAGGAAGACGGCATACCAGTTACGTTGTACATCCCCGCTGTTTCACCTTTTTTATCCAGCACCGTCAACATAGTAAGATTATTCTTTTCCAGATAAGTTCTAATTTCTTCTTCATTCTCCTGCACATTCACGAGCAGGACGACGAGATCATCTCCGTATTTGTCCTGCAGGGCCTGAAGGTCAGGCATCTCCTGATCACAGTAAGTGCACCAAGTCGCCCAAAAATTGATCAGGACAAACTTTCCTTCAAAGTCTGCTATAGACACCATATTCCCGTCCAAATCAGGAAGCTCAAAAGGGATTACTTTGTTATACGGATCTTCTACCGATTCTGATGATTCAGCAGGATCAGCTTGTCCATTACTTTCAATTGATTCCGGAGTCTCTGCAGGTTCATCCTGAGGTGCGCATCCCGTAAATGCCAGAACCAGAACTAGTATAAGGCTCAGAAAAACTAGTGAGCCCGGCCGCCGCAAATTTTTCAATCTCGTATTCACAAAAATTCCTCCTCGTTTACTTGCCATTAATTCTATTAAATTAAACCAGCAGGCCTCCAATTTTGACAATGTAGCCCGTCGCGACCAAAATACCAAAGAGTATTAGTATGATGCCTGCGATCTTCGTAATTTTTTCTGCGCCTTTCTCAAACTTCGAAATCCAAGCGCTGATCTCAGTAAGAAATATGGCGGAGACCAGAAACGGAATCGCCATTCCCAGGGAATAAACCAGGAGCAGCATAAACCCCTTCGCGACTGTTCCGCTGGCGCCAGCGTACAACAGAATGGAGGCGAGAACAGGCCCAAAACAGGGCGTCCAGCCGGCCGCAAAGGCCAGACCCAAGACGAATGCCCCTGAGTAGGAATTCTCTTTGGCACGCGTCCTGAGCCTTGTGACCTTGGCCAGTCCGGAGAATTTTAGTATTCCAACGAGGTTCAAGCCGAAAAGAATAATGATCAGCCCGCTGATTCTCTGGATCCATATGCGGTTTCTCGCGAAAAAGGTTCCCAGAAAACTCGCACCGGTTCCCATGATTAAGAAGACCAAAGTAAATCCCGCCACGAAAACCAGGGTTTTTAAAAAAGCATGACGTCTTGTTGCCTGATTCCCTCCGTCGAGCTGGCTGCCGGTTATATACATCAGATAGGCTGGAATCATTGGAATAATACATGGCGAAAAAAAGGACAGAAGGCCTGCAATAAACGCCACACCATAGGACACATCCTGAGCCAGATTAATCACACCTGCACCCCCTATCGATATTTTGCACGTTCATACTGCTTGGGCCAGATGATCTCTTCTTTAAGATTTCGCGCCGCTGCCAAAGGCCAATAAGGGTTCCGCAGCAGCTCTCTGCCCAAAAAGACAAGATCAATCCCCGGCAAAGCCAGAACATCCTCTGCATGGATTGGATCGGTCATACGTCCGCCAGTGATGACTGGCAGCCCAGTCATTGTTCCAATCGTCCGGGCAAATTCAAGCTGGTAGCCCGGAAAATCCCGCACCGGTACAGAAATGACGCCGCCGGAGCTGACGTGCAGCAGATCCACGCCCAAATCCTGAAGTTTGGCGTCCACGATTCCACGGGCAAGATCCTCAGCGTGCAAGCCGTCTTCCGAATATTCTTCTGCGGAGATACGGACACTTAAAGGCATGTCCTCCGGCCAAACCATCCGCACCGACCTGACCACTTCAGTCAGAAGTCTGAACCGATTCTCTTCACTTCCACCATAGTGATCCAACCTGAAATTCGTCAGCGGCGAGAGGAATTGGTTGATCAAATATCCGTGAGCCCCGTGGATCTCAACGATGTCAAAGCCTGCCTTAAGCGCACGCAAAGCGGCTTGACTGTATGCCTCGACGACCTCGTCGATGTCTGCCTGAGTCATGGTATCAGGGACGGGATATTCCTCACTGAAACGCACCGATGACGGCGCGTGAAGCGGGCCGCCCGTGACGGTCGACTTGCGCCCCGCATGAATGAGCTGAATTCCAATTTTAGCGCCTGCAGCGTGGACGCGTTCCACCACTTTTGCCAAAGCATCTCCTTGTTCATCATTCCAAAGTCCCAGGCAGTGATCTGAAATTCTTCCCCGGGGAAGCACGCCGGTAGCCTCGACAATGATCAAACCCGCACCGCCCATAGCTCTGGTAGTGTAGTGCGTTTCATGAAATGTGTTTGCGATGCCATTATGTGCACTATACATGCACATAGGCGGCATGACGATTCTATTTTTTAACTGGAGAGATTTAAGTTCAAAGGGTTTGAATAATCTTCCCATAGCAGTTCCTCCTGACAGCAGATCTATTTCCTCAATTTCTTTTGAGATATATTCTCATTTAATTATGCCTTATTTCGCCATAAATGAACAGATCATTTTCGTCAAACGGAAAAAATAATTCCCCCGGGAGGGGTAGGGGGTTTATCTGTTCTCCGACTAAACAATGCGTTTATCTGTCTCCAGTTAGCTTCCCTCAGTACCCCTCCCTTCTTAGAGACTTTATATCATCCACTTGGTTCCATAACTGTGGTATAATCCAGCTAAACAGCAACACTTTAATCTTTATTTCTGCGAGGTGCTTTTCTTATGCCAAATACAAAATCTTCCATTACAAACACACCTCTAACTTTACTTCAAGTCCTGCCTGAAGTGGTTTTAACCGACTGGATCAGCACCGGCACTGCCAGATATGTAAGAGTTGATGAAAACGCACTTGTCTATCTCGCCGGCGATCCCTGCACCGCGGTCGACGTGGTTGTGGAAGGCCAGATCGCGGTTGAAAAGATGGATGAAGAAGGTCGCTTGACCAGAATCAGTCAATTTGAAACAGGTGATGTATTCGGTGCAAATCTGATTTTTTCAGGGTTGAAAGTTTTCCCCTTTGGCGTGACTGCCCTAAAGCCTTCAAAGCTGCTGCGAATTGATCCTGAATCCCTGATCCGGCTGGCTATGGCTGACCGGGCGGTGTTGCTGTCACTCCTGAAGGCGATCTCCATCAAATCCTTCGCGCTGTCACAGGGCATAGATTATTTAACCGGAAGAAGTATCGAAGACAAGGTGCTGATCTATCTCAGACAAAACCTTCAGAATGGTCAGACACGCCTTCATATGACTCTCTCCAAAAAAGCCCTTGCTGAATATTTGGATATCTCCAGAACCTCGCTGTCCAGAGCACTTAGGCAAATGAAAAGCGACGGCCTGATCGACTACGACCGGTCCAGCATCACCCTGTTAAAGCCATAGCCAACGGCTTAAAGTCAATAAGGGTCCCCAAACATCGGCATCATCTTCTTGTGAACCAATAATTAGAAGCCTGTTTCCCATCTGATGTCGAATCAGAGTGGGACACAGGCTTTTTAGGTCAATTTCTCAATATTTACTTTGAGATGGTCAATCTAGAGCTTTGCCTCCAGGTCTTCAAGGAGCGCCACATAGTGTTTGCGTGATGCAGCAGCCTCCTCTGTGGCTTCATAGGCGTCATACCGAGCTTCAATGGCTTCTTTCGCTTCAGAAGACAATTCGCGGTCAGCAAAAGTAAAGACTACACCATCTTCTTTATCGATGTGGCGATGCAGCAGATAGGTATAGCCCATTGCGTTGGAAATCAGATCCAGCTTGGCATCCTCGTCACCGGCCTCAGCTTTTTTCAGCGCCGCTTCCATGTCTGCAATCAAAAGTCTCCCGAGATCATGCTCTACCAGCATGCCCATCTTGACCAGTTTCTCAGCAAGCACTCCAAGCTCCTCTATCATATAGCCAAAAAAGATGTCCTCTTCTTTGCCGTGGTGATGCTTGTCCGCGTAATTGCGCACGAAGTCAATCATGCTGTGAAAATCGTCAAGCGCCACCTCTTCGCCTCTGAGGACCTTCTGGCAGTATCCCCGCATGACGCCCAGCATTCTTTTAATATAGCGGTGTTCTTCATTCATCAGTTGTACAGAAGGCATCATGTTAGGCACTCTTCCTTTCAATCCATCTCAATTGATCAGCGCCTGTGGCAAATTCATATTGATCCGAGGCACCGGAGACAAAGCCTTTGATCCACTCGTGGCGGAGTGTATAGAAGAGTTCCACATCGCCGCCTACGGCATCCCAAACCGGCTTGTGGACGCACTGCATCATTTTCCAGACAAACTTGTCCGGCTCACTGGAAACGATCTGATTCACGCGGTCACAAGGCATGCCATCGAGAATATAATCGTTGAGGCCGTTAAACAAGCTTTCAGGACTGGACGTATTGCCTTCATAGCTGCGTCCTGCTGTCAGACCGTGCTCATGGAACAGCGCTTTCAGATCCTCTGTCACTTCAGAAAACTGTGAAGTCAATCGCGTCAGGAAAGCTGCCTGCCTGGATTCTGCACGGGTGATCCGCTCCTGGAGCCATCCGTGGATATTGCTTTGATTGATGATCTCTTCCAAAGGACGGCCACCGGTAGAAGCGCCGTACTGAGCTTCAAATTCACTTTTCCAGTCCAGGGCGGGGATCCCGCGACCATCGGCATAAGCAGCAATGGCGTCCTCCAGGTGTTCGAACCAAAGAATTTTATTGTAAAGCCAAAAGTGTACTTTTCCTAAAAATAAACTCATATAAGTCATCCTCCAATTTATATCCTACTGTTTTACTCGTATTTACTAATGACATCCTAACATACCTCGACACCCCAAATCAGTAACCCAGGTTACGCGCGAAAAAAAAGAGGAGACCGAGGATTCGAAAGACGGTGTCCCTGCCTTGCGAATGACCTCAATTTCCTCTTTGGTTTCCCGATTGTTTTATTGCCGCGCGCCAACCTGGCGCTCCTTGATACGAATCAAATGGTAGAGCATTCGGTTGTATGGCAGGTCAATACCCAGCTCCTCCCCCATTTTCAGCATATGTCCGGCGAACAGCTCAACCTCGGTCGGGCGGCCGGCCTCGATATCCTGATGCATGGAGGTCTTTCCCTTTGGATCGTGCTTTTTGACACTGTTCAGGTACTCCTCAATGGCGCCGTCAGACAGATTGATCCCCTTGATCTGCGCAAGGCCGACGACCTCTTCCATGACAGCCCGAAGCAGCGTCTTCAGGTCCTCATCCTCCTGAAAATAGCCGTAGTTGAGTTCCAGAACCGCTGAAAGCTGATTCCCTGAAACGTTGATCATGAATTTCTTCCACATCATAGCCAGGATGTCCTGAGGCACTTCAAAGGGGATACCCGCTTCCTCGAGGATCTCTTGAGCTTTGAGTACCCGAGGGTCCTCTGGCCCCTGAGGCACCGCGCCAAATACAATTCTGCCAATATTTCTGTAATCAACCCTGTCACCGTGTTTGACTGTGTCAATACCCATGCAGAAAGAATGAAGGACACGTGACTCACCCAGCTTCTTGATAGCTGAGTCTTCGCTTAAAAGACCGTTTAATACCGTCATGACCAAGGTGTCTTCCCCTGCGAACTGGCGTGCTACCTCAAGGGCGTCCTCAAGCGCTGGATATTTGCAGGCAATGATCATCAAATCCGCCGGCCCTTCAAAGGCACCTTCCCTGTTGGAGGGCGACGCCGCCTTAAAACGAAACGGCTCGCCGTTCACCTCAATGACTTTATCTTTGTAAACAGAATACCTCGAATCGTCCACCAAAACGCGTATATCAGTGTTCCCGCGTGTTGAAGCCACCGCACCGTAAGCCGCGCCAATAGCGCCGAGCCCAACAATATCCACCTTATACATGCAACAAACCTCCCTATTTTGATCCGATTCCATCCAGGCGTTTAAAACCCCGCTTCACCAGATTCCAGTTTTATCTCCTCTGTGACAATGCTGATCACTTCAAACCGGCCATCCCTGTCCAGGCTTCTAAGCGCTGTTTCCCTAAGCTCTGCCGCGTGATGAAGCGTATTGGAAACCGCCGTCAATCCCAGAATGCCGAGATTCAAAGTCCCATCCGGACTGAGATCCGCCGCTGCCAAGTGATTCGCTTTGCCGATGGTCGCAGTCAGACCCTGCATCACCCGTCTTCGATCCTTCAGGCTGCAGGACTGCGCAATCACCATTTTAACTACTGCGCATGCGAGAAACATCATGGACCACCTCTCAAGGGACACTCAAAATTTCACACTTCCTTAACTTTTCGATAAGAAACATTTGAGATAATAGTAACATACAACACATAAGTTTAGACAGGAGGTTTGCCAAATGTTGAAAAAAAGTCTGCTCGTCTTCGTTATGATTGCAGCCATCCTCGTCGCCGCCGGGTGTAATAAAACAGAGGCGCCCGCTGATTTGCAGGGCGAAATCGATACATTGAAAGCCCAAGTCATTGAGTTGTCAGAGGAAAATGAAACTTTGAAAGCTGCTTTGACCTCCCTCCAGGCATCGGATACTGAAAGCCTGCTTGAGCTCCGCAATACCCTTGACAGCAATCTGTACGGCACGCTGAATGCCCTGATTCGCGGTGAGCACGCCGCAGCCCTGGAATCCTTTACCTCCTCCGTTACAGTCAAAGACGGCAATGTAATCAGCCTCTACGGCAAAGGGACAGTTGAGTTTGCCATCCCTGAGCGCCCCATGAATTTAAGGCAGCGCGCATTCTGGCAAGACGGCGCTTCTTATAACGCGATCTACGAGATTTTTGATGCCGGCTATGCGGAACAGGACGAGCGCCTCAACACTTTAAACGTCCTCTATTTGAAGCAAGACGGCGTTTGGAAAATCGACGCGATTTTTATTGACGAATAAACTGGAAACAGGACGAAAAATTGAAATAATTTGAGATAGCAGAAAAGAGAAGGAGATTGACGCAGCAGTTGCCGGTGAAAACCGACAGTACACTGGCGCCAATCTCCTTCTCTTTAAATAACCCGTTATTGCACTGAGTCATGTGATCTCTTTAACTTTTCCCAACCGACTGATGTAAAAGCTGCGCAAAGTGACGGCCAAAACGACGATCAGCCCACCCAGCAGCGCAAGTGCACCAGGCTTTTCCCCGGTTGCGAGAAAGACCCAGATGGGATTGAGAATAGGTTCTATGACCGGGATCAAAATTGCCTCCAGCGCGGTCACGTGTCGCACCGCCAGGGAAAACAGCGTATAGGAAATCCCCAGCTGAAAGACTCCCAGAATCAGAATGCCCACCATACTTTTAAAATCCGGGACAGATTGCAAAATAAATGGAATGCTGACCAGAAAGGTCATAATATTGCCGAGCAGCGTCATTTCAATCTGTGAGCCGTCTTTCTGAAGCCTCAGGAAAATGACAGTCAGCGCCAAAAATAAACCCGAAAGAATGGAGAGCAGATTTCCCGCGAGAGCACCGCCCCCAAGGTCTCCAATAAAGAACAGCACCATGCCGGCCATGACCGCAAAGATCGCCAGCCAGTCGACACGCAGCGTCTTTTCTTTCAGAACCCAGGTGCCGAGAACAGCCACCCAGATTGGAGCAGTATACTGCAACAGAATCGCGTTCGCAGCAGTGGTCAATTTGTTGGCTGTGACGAAAAGTATAACCGTTGACATATAGAAAGCCGCACCCGCGATCTGGGTTTTGGATTTGGTAAACTTCGGTCTTCTGACAAACGCGAGCATCACCAGTGCTGCAATGCCGCTCCTGGTGCCTGCTATAGCGACCGGATTCCAGTCGACCAGTTTGATCAGCATACCGCCTGTGCTCCATAGCACAGAAGCAATCACCAAATACATAATGGCTTTAGCTCTGGGTGTTTTGACGAGTGATAAAACGTTCAAATTCTCAACCTGCTTTCATTATTGTCTATTGTTTGCTGTCATGTTTTTGGAATCTTTAATGTTGTCGTCCTTACGTCGTCCTTATAATGAAGTAATTTTCAAGCGCTACTAGAATCATACAATAACTGTAATTCTAATACAACTCGAATTCAGTGTTTGAAGCCACTCTGTAATGAGTAAGAAGATAAACAGAAGAAAAGGCTTTAAATTCGCATGTATTCTTTCATCAAGGGTTGCCCAATACGAGGAGGTTCTGTTATGAAAAAAATTACGCTGACTCTTTTGATTCTGCTGATCATGCTTACCCTGACCGCCTGCCTGCCCGGGGACGGCAGTTATTCCTCGGATAATCCGGCTGGTTTTTTTTCGGGAATCTGGCACGGCTGGCTCGCCCCGCTGTCCATGCTTCTCGGGTTCATCCGCGGCGGCTACAGAATTTACGAGGTCAACAACACAGGACTTGCTTATGATTTCGCGTTTTATATTGCCATTATCGGTGGTTTTGGGGGCTTCTCACTTTTCAGAGGAAGGAAAAAGGACAAATAACGTGGTATAATAGATCATCTCAATTTTGATTAAGTGGAGGTTGACGCATGATTCTTCTGCGAAATTTGACCAACAACCTGGGCTACGTCGTCCTTCTCGCCTTCTGGCTTTCAAGATTATCACTCTTTAAGAAAATCATGCTCAAAGAAAAATTTTCCTTTAAGGAAAAACTGATCCTGGCGTTGATTTTTGGCGCTTTTGGCATTTTAGGAACTTACATTGGAACGGAAATTCAAGGAGCTATAGCCAATACGCGGCTTATCGGCGTCATGGTCGGCGGCATATTGGCCGGTCCCTTTGTTGGGATCACGGCCGGCATCATCGCAGGGATTCACAGATTGACCATGCCGGTGGGGTCGCTGACGGCGGTTCCGTGTGCAATCGCGACCATCGCCGCAGGGGTTGCTGCATCCTTCGTCTATCATAAATCCACTCGGAAAAACAAATGGATGCTGGGACTCGCAGGCGGCTTTGTCATGGAAACCTTCGAAATGTTGCTGATTCTGCTGATGTCAAAGCCCTTTCCCGCAGCGCTGGCTGTAGTTAAGAGCATTTATCTGCCTATGAGTATGACAAACGGGATTGGAATCAGCATCCTGATCTTGATTATTCAGAACCTGTTTGATGAAAAAGAAAATATCGCCGCGCGTCAGGCTAAAACGGCCATGGACGTGGCTAATCAGACACTGCCGTATTTCAGGGATATCACACCTGAATCCATTGAAAAGATCTGTCAGATCATCCAGGCCTCTATTCAGGCAGATGCGGTTTCAATTACAGATCGAAATACAATACTTTCCCACGTCGGCCTCGGAGCGGATCATCACGAAAGCGGCAGCCCAATTGGAACAGAGGCGACGCGCAAGGTTATTGACTCCGGCGATATTTTATTTTTGAACAAGAAAACTGATATTCAATGTGATTATGAGACCTGTCCGCTGAAGTCCGCAGTTATTGTCCCTATCTTCGAAGGCGAACAGGTCATGGGGACACTTAAAATTTATTACGGTAAAGAGGGTATGATCTCGGAAAGTACTGCACAGCTTGCCATAGGATTGTCGCAGATCATATCCACACAGCTTGAGATCAGCAAAATCCACAAGCTTGAAGAACTGGCAACTCAGTCTGAAATTCGGGCGCTTCAGTCACAGATTAACCCGCATTTTCTCTTCAATGCTCTTAACACCATAACCGCATTCACGCGAGATGAACCTGAAAAGGCGCGTCAGCTGATCGTCGATCTTTCTACCTATTTAAGATACAATTTGGAATCTGCCGACCGGTTGGTGAGCATCAACCGTGAGATTGAACAGGTGAAAGCCTATGTGGATATCGAGCGGGCCCGCTTTGGTGACAAGCTTAAAGTTGAATACATCATCGACTCTGATCTTGAGCTCTCCATCCCCTCCCTCATCATCCAGCCACTCGTTGAAAATGCCGTCAAACACGGGATCATGGAAGGCATTGGCAGAGGTACAATCCAACTCCGAATTCAAAACACAGGGGAAGGTACGGCAAAAATCACGGTGGAAGATGACGGAAAAGGTATTGATCCCGAGCTGATTTCGCAAATTGAACAAGGGACACTGCCAAGTCATCACATCGGATTGTCCAATGTGCAAAATCGACTTCGTCTTATTTACGGGAGCGAATTAGTTATTGAACACCTGGATCAAGGCACTCGTATATCCTTTGAAATTCCAAGCCGGACGAAAGGTGTGGTCGCTTGAATTGCGTTATTGTAGATGACGAAATGCCCGCCCGCAGGGAACTTGCTTACCTGATTGAAGGTCTCAGTGATATCACGATACTCAAAGATTTTGATGACGCCCCTGAGGCTTTGGAATACGTCCGTCAGACAAAACCCGACCTCGTCTTTTTGGATATCAGCATGCCTCAGCTGGACGGCATGAGCTTCGCCAGACAGCTTAGACAATGGGGCGTGGACTCACGCATAATTTTTGTGACCGCTCACAGAGAATACGCCGTGGAGGCCTTTGAACTTGAGGCGTTTGACTATCTGCTGAAACCCTTTTCTGAAGATCGATTGGAACTGCTTCTCAACAAACTGAGTGCCCTCGATCCCGTTGAGATTTCATATCCTGAAAAGTTGACCCTTTGGAAGTCAGAAAAAATGAGGGTGGTCCCGGTCGCTGAGCTGTGCTATTTAGAGGTCCGGGAGCGGGAAGTTCATATTTTCACTAAAGAAGATGTCTTTGTAGTTGTCTCAAGCATCAGCAGCTTTCAAAAAAAGTTGGACCCGAAAAAATTTTTCAGATGTCACAGATCCTTCGTCGTAAATCTCGACAAGATTGAAGAAATTATCCCCTGGTTTAACCACACTTATCAATTGAAGCTGAAAGATATCGAAAGTCCTATCCCCGTCAGCCGACATTATCTGTCGGAGTTTAAACAGATTATGGGATCATTTTGACACTTCATGCAGAATTCACGTCATTTCATGCCTAAAAAACGCCTCTGGCGTTTTTTTGTTGTAATCTGGTGATGTAAGCAAACGCGAACTCATACATAGTAAAAGGAGGACCCAAATGATTTCATTTCTTCTGTCTATTGTCGCGCTGATCGCAGGTTACTTCATCTACGGCAAGATCGTCGAGTCAAAGTTCGGCGCAGACGAAAATCTGACTACACCAGCCGTTGCCATGAACGACGGTGTCGACTACGTTCCACTGCCAGGTTGGAAAATCTTCATGATACAGTTCCTGAACATCGCAGGCCTGGGCCCAATCTTCGGGGCAATAGCAGGTGCCTTGTGGGGACCTGTTGCATTTCTCTGGATTGTGCTTGGCTCAATCTTCGCAGGCGGCGTCCACGACTATTTCAGCGGTATGCTTTCTGTCAGACACAACGGCGCGAGTATTCCTGAAGTCGTCGGCCATTACCTTGGCCCAGGGCTGAAGAATTTCATGCGCGGCTTCTCAATCATTGTACTGATCCTTGTTGGCGTCGTATTTATTACTGGTCCTGCAGCCTTGCTCTCCGGAATCACACCGCCTACCTTCGACAAAGTTTTCTGGATTTACGCCATTTTTGCTTATTATGTTATTGCGACAATGCTGCCAATTGATCAGTTAATTGGTAAAATTTATCCCCTCTTCGGCGCTACATTGTTGATCATGGCGGTTGGTGTAACCGGCGGAATCCTGTTCGGGGGTTATCAAATTCCTGAGATTCAGCTGGCCAACCTGCATCCAAAAAATCTTCCAATTTGGCCGCTTATGTTCATTACAATCGCCTGCGGCGCAATCAGCGGTTTCCACTCTACGCAGTCTCCTATGATGGCAAGATGCATCACCAACGAACGTCAGGGCCGCAAAGTCTTTTATGGTGCCATGATCGCAGAAGGGATCGTTGCCTTGATCTGGGCAGCGGCAGCTATGGCTTTCTTTGGCAGCACCGGTGAACTCGGTGCTCAAATGAGCGCGAACGGCGGGCAAGCTTGGGTCGTCAATACGATTTCAAATACACTCCTCGGTAAAGTCGGTGGTGTCCTTGCAATTCTCGGCGTTGTCGCTTGTCCGGTAACCTCTGGCGACACGGCTTTCAGAAGCGCCCGACTGACTATATCTGATATACTTAAGTTCAAACAAGGTCCAATCAAGAACCGCTTGATAATTTCCCTGCCACTGTTTGTCATTGGTCTTGCCCTTACCAAAATAGACTTCAATATTGTATGGCGTTACTTCGCCTGGTCTAACCAAACCCTGGCCATGATCGTCCTTTGGGCAGCTGCAATGTATCTCTACCTTAAAAACCAGGTACACTGGATAGCAACAGTACCCGCTACCTTTATGAGTGCCGTCTCCATAACTTATATTCTCGTCGCACCAGAAGGTTTTAAGCTTCCGGCTTCCTTCGCCTACCCTACTGGCATAGCCGTCGCAGCCGCTTTCCTGATCCTGTTCCTTACTTCAGCGAGCAGAAAAAAGCGTGCCGCTACAATCAAGCAAAATGCGGAGAATGCTGCATAACCATTTAAAATGAACCGGTTCAGAAGTCTGCTGAAAACCATCGGCAGAGCTCTGGATCGGTTTTTTTTAGTCTTATGCGAGGGCACCGCCTCCAACTTGTATCGATACAATTCGAGCTTTGTGACTTTTAAATTTCATCATTGGGGGTATATATTGAAAAACCGGAGGAAACTAAGGAGGTGTCACCATGAACAAACTGTTGCTTCCAGTTGACGGCGAGAAACTCAGCGAAAGAACCCTTGATTACGTCAAGGAATTTTCCACCTCACAAGGTTATGAGGTCACTGTATTGCACGTCATAGCTTACGAGGAGGCGCTGTCCCACCCTCATCTCGCGACGGTATTCGGACTCCATGGCAAAACATTTGAACACGTCGCCCAAGAAATGGTTGCCAAAATCGCTCAGCAATTAAAAGATGCCGGCGTTGAAAACGTCAAGACTAAAGTTCTGAAAGGCAACCCTGCTGCTGAGATTGTGGCGCTTGCAGAAGGCGAAGAGTTTCGTATCGTTCTTATGAACACCCATGGTTTCGATGCAACAAAACGCCTGATGATCGGCAGCGTGACGAATAAAGTGGTTCATAACTGTTATGTGCCGGTTCTCGTCATTCAGTAGCCACCATGAAAGTACGCAGTCACACGCGCCGGCTTCTATGGTTATAACGACAACAGAGCAGTTGAGAGCTCGGGGTCTGCAATGTCCTCCGGAATTGCAGACCGTGGCTCTCCATCATAAATTCAATCAAGGAGGTTTCGACAATGAGAAAACTGCTTCTTCCAATTGATTCTTCAAGTGTTCCTGAAAGACTTAAAACTTATCTCCAGGATTTTGTGACTTGTCTTGATTATGAAGTCACACTTCTCAACGTCATACCGCTCGACAGAAACCTTGTTCACGGCGACCTGATCGGCGTTTACGACCTGAACCGTGAAAAGTTTGAAGAGACGTCCCAGGAGATGCTCACTGCAGCGGAGGCTTCCCTCCGTGAAGCCGGCATCACCAATATTAAGAAAATGCATGTTACCGGTGATCCTGCCCAAATGATCGTACGCATTGCTGAGACAGAAGACTATCACATGATCATGATGTGCACCCATGGTATGGGCGCTGCCAAACGCCTTCTGATCGGTTCCGTCACGAACAAGGTCGTTCACCATTCAGAGATCCCTGTCGTCGTCATCCGCTGACAGAAATAGAACAAAAGTCCTTCGATCGCCCTGCTAATGCCCTTCGAATGCCCTCAAAAACTGAGAAGATCCGCCGACCAAGCCATAGGACTTGATCCGCGGATCTTTTTTCGTAGCATTATTCAGGCTTTTCCGATGGTCAGGGTCGCTACTCCACGACAACCGCCGTTCCGGATGCAGTCACCATCAACATGTTGCCAGCCTGGCCGAGGACCTCATAGTCAATGTCCACGCCCACTATGGCATTGGCACCAAGCGCGCCGGCCCTGCGTTCCAATTCCTGCATGGCTTGATTTCTCGCATCAATAAGTTCACCTTCGTAGGACCCGGATCGTCCGCCAAAGAAATTGGTCAGCCCCGCCGCAAAGTCCTTGATAAAGTCCACCCCGGAGATGACCTCTCCAAAGACAACGCCTTTGTAAGCTGTAATTTTTTTACCTTCTACACTTGGGGTCGTAGTCACAATCACTGACGCTCAGCCTCCTAATTGTTGTTTACTCAACGGTAACGCTTTTGGCTAGATTGCGCGGTTTATCCACGTCATTGCCTCTCGCCGATGAAACATAATAAGCCAAAAGTTGAAGCGGAATGATGGACAGAATAGGCGCAAGCTCATCCATGGTGTTCGGGATATAGAACACTTCACTGGCGTACTTCTCGATCTCAGTCCGGCCTTCCTGGGCAATTGCCACGACGTGGGCACCACGGGCTTTGACTTCGAGCATGTTGGAGCACATTTTCTCAAAGAGGCGTTCTTGCGTCGCAAGCGCCATGACCAGCGTCCCCTCTTCGATTAAGGCGATCGTACCATGCTTCAGCTCACCTGCTGCTATAGCGACGGAATTGATATAGGAAATTTCCTTGTATTTTAGGGAGCCTTCGAACGAAGTTTCAACATCCACGCCGCGTCCCATGAAGAACACAGACGTATTGTCCTTTTGGAGGTCTGCCATAGCCTTGCAGACGTCGGCGTTTTTAAGCACTGCCTCGACTTTCTTGTCTATGACCTTTAGCTCGTCCAAAATTTCATGATATTTTTCCTCTGTCATTTTTCCGGTCAGTCTGGCCATATACAGCGCAATCAGGTAAAACGCGATCAGCTGAGTTGTGTAGGCCTTCGTTGAAGCAACCCCAATCTCAGGTCCTGCCCAGGTGTAAAGTACATCATCACTTTCACGTGTCACAGAGCTTCCCACCACGTTGACAATGCTCAGAATTCTGGCGCCTTTTGCCTTGGCTTCCCTAAGCGCTGCCAGTGTATCCAGCGTTTCACCTGACTGCGATACAGCTATGAACAATGTTTTGTCATCAATAAACGGCTCTCTGTATCTGAATTCCGACGCGACCTCCACACTAACCGGAATGCCCGCGAAGCGCTCAATGGCGAATCTTCCGACCAAACCCGCGTGATAAGCGGTGCCGCATGCAACAATATAGACACGGTCAAAAGCTTCAATCTGCTCTTTTGACAACTTGATCCCGTCGAGCAAAATGCCGTCTTCCTTGTCCAGTCTAGGAAACAGAGTGTCGCGAATGGCTTTCGGCTGCTCAAAGATTTCTTTCAGGGTAAAGTGCTCAAAGCCTTCCTTTTCAGCTGAATCAATATCCCAGGTGACCTGGTAGATGTCGCGCTTGACTTCGTCACCCTTTTCGTCCCAAATGGTTACCTTGTCTTTGGTTAGAAGAACGGTCTCGCCATTTTCAATCAAGTAGACGTTTCTTGTATACTTAAGAAGCGCAGGAATATCAGAGGCGATATAATTCGCGTCTGTTCCAAGGCCAACAATCAAAGGGCTGTCTTTTCTTACAGCAACAATTCTGTCAGGCTCAAATTGGCAGATAACCCCCAACGCATAGGCACCTTCCATGATTTCCACCGATTTGTTGACCGCCTCAAGAATGTCTCCGTCATAATAATAGTCGATCAGATGCGCTATGACTTCTGTATCCGTTTCGGATTTAAACTCATAGCCTTTTTCCTTTATAAGCCACTCTTTTATTTTCATGTAGTTCTCAAGAATTCCATTGTGAATGACAGAAATCGTTCCGCTTTGGTTCAAATGCGGATGCGCGTTTGGTTGCGTTGGCGCTCCGTGTGTTGCCCAACGGGTATGACCAATGCCCACATGTGCTGAAATGGGCTCTTCATTCATCAGGTTTTTAAGCCCTTCAAGGCGTCCTTTGATCTTTCTGACTTTTAGTCCCTCGCTGTCAATGACAGACAGTCCGGCTGAATCATAACCCCGATATTCCAAACGCTCCAGGCCGTCCAGCAAAAATGGGACTGCCTCCTGACTTCCAATATAACCTACGATCCCACACATAATTTTTTTCTCCTTTTTTATGTTTTTGGCATCGCACAAAAAGAAACAGGACACTGCGACAGAGTCCCAATAAGAATCATTTTATACCGTCCCATTCCATTTGTCCTCAGGATCACTCCTAAGCTTTGAGAATGTCTTCGGTCACGGCTGACCGCGGGGCATCCGCCGAAATTTCGATAAACCCCGTCCTCGTCAACTGCCAGTCCATTGAGACATGACAGCTCTGGCGCTTTAATTTTACATCGCAGTTCCACCCAATTTACGGCTTTCCACCCCTCCTTTTTGCCGCTTCTCTTTGTATCGATACTCTTTTATTATATCATTGTTTGCCAGTGGATGTGTAACAAATTAGGAAATAAGTAAATTTACGCTGTACGCAGCGTCTGTTATTCCTTTTTAGCCGTAAAAATAACAACAGCGCTTCAGATTTGAAGCGCTGTTTATTATAAGTATTTTTGCCGATGGTCGCGGTTCCAAATCCCCTTCAGACCTATGCTTTTCCCAGCCTGGTCTCTATGAGGCTGACAAGCTCAGCTGCATACTTTTCAAGCAGCGCCTGATCGTCGCCCTCAATCATCACACGTACCAGAGGCTCTGTCCCGGAAGGCCTGATTAACACTCGGCCCCGGCCATGAAAAGCAGCCTCAACTTCTTTAATTCTCGTGGCAATCACTTCATCCGCCATGTAAGTATGTTTAAACTCATTTTCGATCTTAGCGTTTTTTAACACCTGAGGATAGACCTGCATCACCCCTGCCAGCTCAGACATTTTCTGTCCGCTTTTTTTGAGTGCCGCCAATAGCTTTACAGCTGTCATCAGTCCATCACCAGTCGTGTTGTGATTCAGGAAAATGATGTGTCCAGACTGCTCGCCACCAAGCACATATCCATTTTCACGCATGGCTTCGAGAACATAACGGTCTCCCACCTTCGCGCGAAGCGCCTTCATGCCGCGTTTCTCAAGTGCTTCTTCAAAACCAATGTTGCTCATAACCGTACTGACAACTGTCTGATCCTTCAGCATATTGGCCTTCTGCAATTCAATAGCGCATATCGCCATGATTTTATCGCCGTCCACTAAAATGCCGTTTTCATCCACAGCCAGACAGCGATCTGCGTCTCCATCAAATGCGATACCAGCATCATAGCCCCCGTTTTTGACGATTTCACCAATAACCTCCGTATGTGTTGATCCGCAGTTCTTGTTGATATTGATACCATCCGGAATATGATGAAACGCGTCTACTTTTGCGCCTAAAGCCCTTAACGTCGTCACTGCGACCTCAGAGGAAGCGCCATTGGCGCAGTCGATCGCAATGTGAAGACCTTCAAGATCTGTGTCGATTGTCGAGGCGACGAACTCAGAATAGAGATCATTGGCCTTGTACACTTCAGTCTTTCTGCCAATTTTAAGCCCGCTAGGCTCAATTTCTATATCTTTGCCATTCAGAATATAATCCTCAATTTCCTCTTCAATTTCGTCAGAAAGCTTGAATCCCTCAGAGTTAAAAAACTTGATGCCATTATATTCTGCAGGATTATGAGACGCGGAGATCACGACACCCGCATCCAGCTTCAAATGTCTGACTAAGTAAGCAATTGCCGGCGTTGGCACCACTCCAACCTTGATGACATCACACCCTGCGGATAAGATTCCGGCTATCAGAGAAGATTCCAGCATGTCCCCTGATACTCTGGGGTCTTTACCAATAATCAGCCTCGACTTCGCGTGATGATTCTGCTTTGTGAGTACGTATGCCCCGACTCTTCCAAGCTTATAGGCAAGCTCATTGGTCAATTCAACATTTGCGATCCCTCTAACACCGTCTGTACCGAATAGTTTTCCCATAAAATGCTCCTTACAGTTTTTTTAGACCGAAGCTGCTGTCTTTGGCTTCAATGGCCTTCTTATAATCCTGATACTGATCAAACTCCCCAAGTGGCGCGCCAAAGACAATTCGCTCAAGGCTTCCCCGGACACTGGAGAATATGTCTCGTGTTCTGTTCCCAAAGTCCTCTGGATGCTCAGCGTAGAACCTGTTCAGCATATTGAGTATGCCACGCGCCTTTTGTCGGTCATAGGAGCGGTCCAGGAGTTTTTCAATGTCTCTGAGACTCGTGGTATTAATTTCAATGTGCTGTTCTGCCTGATCCAGGATCATCTTCATGTATCCAACCAGACACGCGTCACCAATACAATTGCTGCAAGCCACCTCACCCTTGCACAGCAGCTCAACTTCATTTCTGAGCGTACCAGCAAAAATTTTGAGCGCCTCTGCCCTTCTTTGAAACTGCGTTTTCTCAATAGCAGCGAGTTTGCGTTTGAACCCGGTTAGTCTGAAGTAAGACAAAACTGCAATGCCAAGAATCAACGGCATCCAAAAACTCCATGTCCATTCGGATGTCAGCGGGCTCACGAAGAGCTTCTGAAGGCCAAAGAACATGAACACTGCAAAAGCACCCGATTTGAGATAAATCTCTTTGATTTTGTCACCAAGTTTGATCCCAACGAGAATTCCGATCAGGCTCGTCAACACCATACCAGTCACAGTTCCCGCTAAAATCACCAAAGGCCACTGAGCCCCTGCCGATAGCGTCAGTGCGGTCAATTGTGTCTTATCGCCAAGCTCACCTAAAAAAAATGCCAGAGAGACGGTCAATACTGGCCCATAGGCAGCCTTGACCTCCTCATCCTCGGATTCCTCCGCTTGAAGGGACCAAAAGGCAAAGAATACAAAGAGCAACCCAGCAATCAACTGCAGCCAATCCATAGGCAGCCAGCGGCCCAGCAGCGTACCAAAGGCTATGGCAAGACCATGATTCAGCGCAGCACCTATTGCCACCCCTATCAGAATCTGGCGAATTTTAAACTTCGTCGCAAATGCCATAGACAAAATTTGAGTTTTATCGCCCATTTCAGCTATGAAAATCAGGGCGGCAGCCTGGAAATACTCAACAAACAAAAAAATTCCCCCAACGTAAACAATTCATCAAATCCGATTATACCACAAATTGAGGTTAGGAAGAAGGTGTCAGCGGCTTACGCCTATCAACCCCGCCTTCCTCTTAGACCACTTCTCCAATTTAAACAGCCCGGGGATCCCCGGGCTGCTTAAATCACAACTATTAAGCTCTTTGTGCCTTGATGAATGCTGCGCCGCGCTCCAGTGCCTCTTTGTTGAGCGGCACCAAATGGGCTTTGCTTTCACCGAAAACCTTTTTAAAAGCCTCAAGAATGCTGCCTGTGTCAACAGGCTTCGCCAATTCAATATAAGCGCCCAGCATAACCATATTGGCAATTCTAGGGTTTCCCAGTTCGTTGGCAATTTCATTGGCCGGTATATAGTAAGCACTAACGTCCTCGCGCTTTACTTTCTTGTTGATCAGCGAGCTATTCACCAGGATCATGCCGCCCGTCTGAACGTGGCTCTCAAATTTATCGAGAGAAGGCAAATTCATGACAATTGCAGCAGTGGCATCATTCGTTATAACCGGTGAACCTATCATTTGTTCAGAAACAATCACGTTGCAGTTGGCTGTGCCGCCGCGCATTTCCGGACCATAAGACGGAAGCCAGGAAACCTCTTTATTTTCAATCATGCCCGCATAAGTCATAAGCTGACCCATAGACATGACACCCTGACCACCGAAGCCTGCACAGATCACTTTCTCATTAATCATCCTACTTTGCCTCCTCTGGTTTTCTGAAGTTGCCAAGCGGATAGTACGGAATCATGTTCGCCTGGAGCCACGCAAGAGAATCCACCGGTGTCATGCCCCAGTTCGTAGGGCAAGTTGACAGGACCTCAACAATTGAGAACCCTTTACCTTCAATCTGACACTTGAAAGCCTCAAGGATTGCCTTTTTCGCCTTTCTGACGTTAGCTGGCGTATCAACGGAAACGCGTTCAACGAATGCCGCCCCCGGAATGGTCGCCATCATCTCAGCGACCTTGAGCGGAAATCCGCAGGTTTCAGCGTCTCTGCCGTATGGCGATGTGGTGGATTTTTGACCTACCAAAGTTGTCGGTGCCATTTGGCCGCCAGTCATGCCATAAATGGCATTGTTGACAAAGATTGTGGTGATCTTTTCTCCACGGTGCGCCGCGTGAATGATCTCTGCTGTGCCGATCGAAGCTAAGTCGCCATCTCCCTGGTAAGTCCACACGACATTTTTAGGATGAACGCGTTTTACCCCGGTTGCGACCGCTGGCGCCCTGCCGTGGGAAGCCTGGTGCATATCGCAGTTGAAATAGTCGTAGGCAAGCGCAGAACAACCGACCGGGCAAACCCCAATCGAATCATCCAGTACGCCAAGCTCTTCAAGGGCTTCAGCGACGAGTCTGTGAATAATCCCATGAGTACAACCCGGGCAGTAATGGGTCTGAACGTCTGTTAAACCACGAGTCTTCTGAAATACAACCGCCATTACTTGACACCTCCAAGCATTTCCTTGATCTTGTCTGCTATTGCATCCGGCTCAGGGATCATACCGCCCGCTCTGCCATAGAACTCAACCGGAAGCCTGCAGCTAGTCGCTAACTTGACGTCGTCTATCATCTGCCCCATTGACATTTCTACGACCAGCAAACTTTTACAGGACTCGGGCAATGATTCAAATGCGCGATCCGGAAAAGGCCAAAGGGTTTGAGGACGGATCAGACCCACTTCAATCCCTTCTTTTTTAAGAGATTCTATAGCGTTCTTGGCTATGCGGGAAGTTGTGCCATAGGCAACAATGACAACTTGTGCATTGTCCATGTTGTATGACTCAGCTCTTGCCTCGTTTTCTTTAATAGCTTTATATTTTGCCTGAAGTTTCACATTGTGCTCTTCAAGCTTGGCCGGATCAAGGAACAGGGAGTTGATGATATTAGGGCTCCGCTTGCCTTTTGTACCGTCCGTGGCCCAGGTTTTTTCAGCGAGTTCATATTTGGACGCATAAGGTTTAAATTCTACAGGCTCCATCATTTGACCTATCATACCGTCACCCACGACCAAAACCGGGTTTCTGTAGAAATCCGCAGCATCAAACGCTTCCTGGACCATATCTACCATTTCCTGAAGGTTTGCCGGAGCGTAGACCAAAAGCTTGTAGTCACCGTTGCCGCCGCCGCGTGTCGATTGATTGTAATCCGACTGTGCCGGCTGAATACCGCCAAGACCAGGACCGCCGCGCATAATATTGACTATGACACAAGGCAATTCTGCGCCGGCGATATATGTAATCCCCTCTTGCTTCAACGCAATCCCCGGCGATGAAGACGACGTCATAACCCTTGCACCTGCCCCGGAAGCCCCATAAACCATATTAATAGCCGCAACTTCGCTTTCAGCTTGAACAAAAACGCCGCCAGCCTTTGGAAGCTCTCTGGACATATATTCAGGCACTTCATTCTGCGGTGTGATCGGATAACCGAAGAAATATTTGCAGCCCGCATTAATCGCCGCCGCTCCAATTGCTTCGTTGCCCTTCATCAAAACTTTTGCCATGATGGATCCCTCCTTGGTAGATTAGACCATTTCTCTCTCAACAGTAATGACCAGATCCGGACAGATCGTGGCACAGTTCGCGCACCCGATACATTTATCCTTTTCAGCCACAGATGCCGGATAATAGCCCTTGACGTTGATTCTGCTTCGATCAAGTGCAATGATTTTGACAGGACAGACCTCAACACACAATCCACAGCCTTTGCAGATATTTTCGTTGAACTCTACGTGTCCTTTAGCTTTTGCCACGCTGATTCCTCCTCATTATCCTAATCCATTTAATCTACATCCAAGCTTCTCTCATATATAACTCAAGCGGTAGGATGTTGCCCGCCAAAGACTTTGGCAGCTGCTCTGCAACTGCTGCAATTGCGCTGACGTATCGAATTGGCAGTCCGGTATATGCAGAAACCTCCAGGACCAGTTCCTGACCGTACATGACATCCTGAACAGTCGTTTCCCTCAACATGTGCGTATTGTTTATGAGTCCAGTGACTTTTACGCCGATGGTCGCTTCGATCCCACGAATGTGGTCCATAACACCCTGAAGATCTTTCGTCTGTTCGCGATTTCTATTGATCACACAATACATGTCATATTGTCCAGGCTTTAAGTGATGCCTGAATTGCGCAACCGCTCTCGCTCCAATTGCGTCCCCTCCGACATCCAGCACCACATTCGTATCCAAATTTTCAAGGGGTGCGAAGATTTCAGCTGAAATCATTGGAATATCAATATTCGCGTTGTGTCCCCTTGCGCTGCTGATCACATGGATCCCGTGCTTCTCCAGCATCTCTGCTTTCTCTCTGGATCTGAAGTATGGATTGACAATGTCGAGATCTGCCAGCGATGTCTTCAATCCGGCTTGGGACATAGCCAGAGCATAATTAACCGAGAACTCTGTTTTGCCGCTGCCATAATGACCAATGATGACCCGGATTCTGTGATCCGCGAGTAGCGCACTTTGCAATTCTGTCACATCCTTCACTTTAAAGGTACTGCTTAGGCTCTTCTTCTCCATTCAGAATCCTCAAAGCGCCTTCTACAAGGGCAGTCATTTCGTCTTCTCCGGGATATTTCTTGACCGGTGCTATGAATTGGACTCTCTTTTCGATCCAATTGACAAACCGTTTATCATAAGCTATCCCACCGGTTATGAGAATCGCATCGACTTCGCCCTTTAAGACTGCTGCGCAGCTTCCAATTTCCTTGGCCACCTGATAGGCCATAGCCTCATAAATCAGCTCCGCTTCCTGGTCACCTGCATCAATGCGATCAGAGACCTCTTTTGCATTATTGGTTCCAAGGTAAGCGACCAGACCACCATTTCCGGTGATCCTCTTTTTAATTTCACTCTGAGTCATTTTCCCTGAGAAACAGAGTTTGATCAAGTCACCAACCGGAAGACTTCCGGATCTTTCAGGTGAAAACGGACCTTCGCCATCCAACGCGTTATTCACATCTATGACACGGCCCTGTTTGTGAGCACCTACAGAAATCCCTCCGCCGAGGTGTGCGACGATCAGGTTGAGCGTATTATAATCACGGCCAATTTCCTTTGCAAACCTGCGTGCAACAGCCTTCTGATTGAGCGCATGGAAGATTGAAATCCTCTGAATTTCAGGTATACCGGATATTCGGGCAATCTCTTCCAACTCATCCACCACGACAGGATCTACAATGTAAGATGGAATATTGAGCTTGGATGCGATTTCGAAAGCCAAAACGCCACCCAGATTTGAGGCATGCTCGCCCAGTACACCCAGCTTTAGATCCTCAAGCATGTTGTCCGATACGAGGTAGGTACCGCCCTCAATTGGCTTCAACAGCCCGCCGCGGCCGACTACCGCACTCAGCTTTGTCAAATTTATTTCCTTCTCATTCAGCACGTCAAGAATGACATTTTTTCTAAATTCATATTGGTCAAAAATGTGCGCGTATTTCGAAATTTCTTCATTTGAATGTCTAAGTGTCGTTTCAAATAAGCACTTTTCATTTTCAAAGATAGCGATCTTAGTAGACGTTGAACCTGGATTGATTGCTAAAACTCTATGTGTTGACATCAAATCACCTCTATTTCAATGCTGCCATCAACACACCCAGTGCGATGGAGTTTAGTTTCGAATCATCGTCATCCGCACGGGAAGTTAACACAACCGGCGCTTTTGCGCCTACAATAATACCGGCGCTTCTTGCCCCTGCCAGGAAAGTGAGTGCTTTGTACAAGACATTTCCGGCTTCAATGGTCGGGCACATCAAAATGTCGACTTTACCGCCCATTGGATCCTTGATGCCTTTGATCCTTGCTGCTTCCTCAGAAACCGCATTGTCAAGGGCGAATGGACCGCCAACTTTACAACCCTTAATGATGCCCTCTTCATTCATTCTCACCAATTCAGCCGCGTCCAGCGTAGCAGGCATTTTGTCATTGACCTTTTCTTTTGCACAAATCACACCGACATTCGGAAGCTCAATGTCCAGCGCTTTCGCCACATCCAGTGAGTTTTCAATAATCATTCGCTTTGTCTCGACGTCCGGTGCAATATTCATTGCCGCATCAGTTACAAACAAAAGCCTTGGGAAATTTGGAACGTCGAATACAGCCACATGACTCAAGGCGTTGCCGGTTCGAAGTCCAACTTCTTTGTTCAAAACGGCTTTCAATATTATTGCGGTATCTACCAGACCCTTCATGACAAGGTGAGCCTTACCGCTTGATACCAGTGCCACCGCTCTTAAAGAGGCTTCCGCCAGATCCTGAATATCTTCGACCTCATAATTTTTCAAATCAATACCTTGTCTATTGGCAATGGCTTCAATTTCTGCTTTATTTCCAACGAGAATTGCCTCAGCGATCCCTGCTTTTCTGGCGTTTTCTACCGCCAACAATACATCCTCATCCTGGGCACAGGCAACGGCTAAAGTTTTAGGTCCCCGCAACTTGGCAGCCTCGATAACTTCGTCAAAGTTCTTAATCACCTAGTTCACCTCGTTTTCATATAGTTTCGCAGTCTCAATTTTATCCAAAACTCTCAAAGCACTTTCGTTTAAAGCTGTCATTTCATCCTCACCCGGTTTGATGACTACAGGTGCTATGAACGACACGTGAGAAGTGATTAAGTCAGTAAGGTACTTAGAATACGCCACTCCGCCCGTCAAAAGAATCGCGTCCACACGGCCTTCAAGGACTGCGGCCATAGCGCCTATCTCTTTGGCGATTTGATATCCCATGGCATCAAATATCAATTTCGCTTGAAGATCACCAGCCTCAATGCGCTTGATGACCTCACGGGCATCATTGGTTCCAAGATATGCTACCAGTCCGCCTTTATTGTTGATCTTGGCCTTCAATTCTTTTTCCGTGTAGGCACCTGAGAAACACATTTTAACCACATCGCCAACCGGCAATGTCCCCGCCCGCTCAGGTGAGAAAGGACCCATTTCATTGGCATTGTTGACATCCACAATTTTGCCCTTGACCATAGGTGCGACTGAAATGCCACCTCCAATGTGCGCTACGATCAAATTCATGTCCTTTAAGTCTTTCTCCTGCTCTTTTACATACCGATGCGCGGTAGCCTTAATATTTAAAGCATGAACCAATGACTTGCGTTTAATCTCCGGTATTCCTGATATACGAGCCACTTCATCAAATTCATCCACGGCGACCGGATCCGCAATATAGGCCTTAGCGCCCGCTTTCTTCGCTATCAAGTCCGCAATCAGGCCACCAAGATTTGATGCATGTTGCCCTTGAATTCCAATTTTCAAGTCTTCCATCATGGCATCCGTAACTTCATAGATGCCGCTAGGCATAGGTTTAAGCAAACCGCCGCGTCCAATGACTGCTCTAAGGGCGTTCAGGCTGTAACCCGAGTTCTGATACCAGGAAAGTATTAATTCCGTCCTGAAATCAAACTGATCTGCGATATGTTCATATTTTGACAACGCCTCAGCTGAGTGAGTCAAGTTCTCCTGAATGATCAATTCATTCTCTCTAAAAACGGCAACTTTTGTCGAAGTAGATCCCGGATTAATTACTAAAACGAATTCTTTTATCAAACTCAGTACCTCCTTTGGCATACACAAATATAATACGCAATTCCCATGCCAAAAAATATTAAAAAGCCAGCGAGACCGTACTTTTAAAAGTACTGGTACCCCTGGCTTTCAGGCGTTTCACCGGACGCTTTTATTTTCACAAGATTTATAGGAAAAATTTGTGCAAAATTCAGCATGCAATATTCTGCATTTCGTGATTTTTAGTGCAATTTATTGCACTGCGTTTAATTCGTGTGTATGATTTCTTCGCTTTGAAGCTGATACTTTTGAATCTTGTAATACAGGGTTCTTAATGATACCTCCAAAAGTCTGGCTGCTTGCTCTCGATTGCCCCCTGATGCCTCCAGTGCCTCAAAGATCGCTTGTCGTTCTGCTTTTTCAACAACCTCTGCCATAGTTGCTGTTGGATGACCCGGCACACTATGAGACACTTCTTTGGTTTCTGAATGAACCTCCGGTCCAGAAAAATCAAGATTTGGCAAATGGCGTTTTAGAATAGTCGTCTCTGTTATTTTCATATTTATTAATGCGCGCCCTATGAAATTTTCAAGTTCTCGAACATTTCCAGGCCAATCATATGCCAGCATCACTTCCATGGCTTCATCAGAAAGGTCGCTTACATTCCTGCCAAACTCCTGATTGTATTTAACTATAAAAAATTCAGCCAGCTCTCTCACATCATCCTTATGATCCTTTAAAGGTGGGATCGAAATTGGAAATACGTGAATCCGATAATAAAGATCCTTCCTGAATCGCCCCTGCTCCACTGCCTTCTCCAAATCGAGGTTTGTTGCTGAAATTACCCTGACATCAATAGGGATGGCTTTTGTTCCGCCGACACGTACAATTTCTTTTTCCTGAAGCACCCGCAGTAGTTTGGTCTGCATGTTAAGGCTAATTTCGCCGATTTCATCAAGAAAAAGTGTTCCACCGTGCGCCCGCTCAAACAGTCCCTTCTTTCCACCTTTGCTCGCACCTGTGAATGCGCCTTCTTCGTAGCCAAACAATTCACTCTCTAAAATGGTTTCACTTATGGCAGCACAATTCACTCGCACAAACTGAGAATATTTGCGCTCGCTGGCATTATGAATGGCATGTGCAAACAATTCTTTTCCAGTTCCGCTCTCTCCTCGCAGTACAACGGTCGCAGGCGTAACTGCTGCAAGTTTCGCTTTTTCGATTGCGTTCATGATCGTACTATGTTTACCCTTTATATCTGAGAAAGTGTACTTCGCTTCCAGATTGCGGATGAGTTGCTTAGCCTGATCGAGCTCTAAAATCAGCCTATTGATTTCTGAAAGGTCATGAATCACTGCAACACTGCCGCGCAGTGCTTCCCCTACCATAATGGGCGCGGCTTCAACCAAAACCTCTTTTCGGTTGACGCCGACTTTCAGCCGCGCGCCTTTCACAGCTTTACCCGTCGCCAATACTTTTAAATGTACACTTTCACCCTCGCTGAAGTCGACAGTGCACATTTTACCAATAACGTCTTTACTCGTGTAACCTGTAATATGGGTGTAAGCCGGATTTATCATGACACCAATGCCATCTTGATCGACCACCGAAATCGCATCTTGGGTTGAATTGAAGATTGCCTCCAGCATTCCCCGGATTTCTTTTAGATTTGTAATCTCCTCAGCGAGTTCCTGAACTTCAGTAATATCCCTGAAAACCGCAATCGCCCCGACAACTTCCCCGTGTTCATTCATCACCGGCATTCGATTAGTAATGATTGTGATTTCGCCCAATGGCTGCTTCTGATTCAGCTCGCTGAGTCCGGTTTTTAGAATCCAAGGCAAGCGTGTATTTTCAATAATTTCATCGACCGGTTTTCCAATGGCACTTAAAGGGTTCTTTTGAGTCAGCAAACCGGCCGCTTTATTGAATAACGTTATTCTGCCCTCTCTATCCACCGCGATCATGGCATCGTGAGTGGAGTCCAGTATCATTTCAATTTCACGTTCCATGACTTATTTCATCACCTCCGGGTGACTCTAACCAACAGCGTTTCAGGTGATATTTCCACCGAATCATGTGATCCCTCAGAAAAATATTTTAAGGCCAGCCGATGGTCACCCGCCTCAACACCAGCCACATCCACAGATAATTTGAAATTATCTTTATTAAGCCCTTCGACAACGCTCTTGGCGTCACGTACATAGGCTACAAACACATTACTCGCAGGACTGAGCACTTCATAATTCATTTCAGGATCCATATTTTCAATAGTGATCTCATCCGAAGTAAATTCCAGTGACCCTACCATCATAGGCTCAATATGGAGTTTAACGTTGATGGTCTCTTCAGCAAATGGTGCCGTAACGCCTTCCGGAAGATTTAATGCAACTTCCGTTTCAAAAGTTTCGGTCATTCCCGACAAGTCAATGACTTCTGTATTCACTTTCTCTATAGTCGAAATTAATGCATCTTCACCGCGAATAGTGACCAAAGCCGGAAGAACTTCAGTCTTTACGAGCTTGTACTCATTGCCTACCGCCCCACGCAGCGTTACCTCAACCGGTATGTTTGAAAGTCTGAAAACGCCGAGTTGAGCGGTTACGTAACTTCTGCCGAGTTCAACACCATTAACGGCGTTTCCATCCAGATCTATCGCTGTAACAGGAATCTCTTTAATTAATTGATTTGAAACCTCAGTAAGGTCCAGTTCGCCACGAAGTGAAGAGATATTGTTGACAAGACTCTCAGGTCCTTTGACCAAGATCTCCTCCGGAGCCACAGACAATTCACCGGCTGTGTAGTTCTCTGCAATTGTTCCAACATAGTCTATCTTTACGGTTTTCGCTACTTCGACAATTCGATCCAAAGAGATCTTAATGGAATTCATCGAAAGACTCTCAATAGTAACATTTGATACAAATATTTTTGAACTCAGCATGACGTTGTTAGTTCCCTTTTGAAAACCTTCAAGGTCTGCGGTTACCAGCAGATCATTTGATGTCACTTTAATGACTTCGCTTCTTCGCCCTTTAAGTTTGACATCCACATAGAATTCTTTCTCACCCATCATGACTAATCCTTGATTCTGTGCGTTTTCGATGTTCAACAATTCAACTTTTACATCCGGAATGGTTTTTACCATTTCAGGATTCACTTGATCCATGACATAGAGCCAAAAAACGACGGCGAATAAAATCGCTAACAATTTGGGCGTGATATTCCTCTGGAACTTAGAATATTTGGGACTTTGCTTCCACCTGTCAATTCTTTTTAATAAGTTCATGATTTAACCTCCAGCGCCGCTTCATAATAGCTGGCTGTTCTTCTTCAGAATAGGCTTTCTTGATGACACTCGTTAACGTATTGGCATCCAAATATCGGGACAGCTTCCCGTTTAAAGCGACAGAAATAGTCCCTGTTTCTTCAGAAACAATGATTACCAGCGCATCCGACTGTTCAGCTATTCCAAGCGCAGCCCTATGTCGCGTACCTAGCTCCTTGCTGATTGTTTGATTAGCCGATAATGGCAAGAAACAACCGGCTGCAAGAATCCTGTCCTTTCTGATAATGACCGAGCCATCATGAAGCGGTGTATTAGGTATAAAAATATTAATCAAAAGTCCACTTGAAATTTCAGCATCAATTTTTACGCCTGTTGATGAAATCTCATTTAATCCAGTTTGTCTTTCCATAACAATTAAGGCACCAATCTGCTCTCGAGAAAGGCTGACCACTGCGCTTACAAGTTCGTGGACTGTACGATTAAAAGCTTCCTCTTGCTCTTCAGCCATTTTAGCGAAGAAAATTTTGTTCCTGCCAATATACTCTAACGCTCGTCTTAACTCAGGCTGAAAAACAATAATCAAAGCGATTAATCCAAGTGTCATAGTATTAAGTAATATGAAATGAACGACATACAATTTTGCCCACTCTGACAGTTTCATGATGACCAGCAGCACTACCAAACCTTTGATCAGTTGTTCGGCCCTGGTCTCCCTAATCAACATAAATATTTTATAGAAAACATAGGCTACTATAGCAATATCTATAACGTCCATAATTCGCATACTTGCGAAAATATTAATGATCGAATCCATAATGGACACCTCACTTTGTTTGCATTACTTCTAGTATACAATAGTTTTGGCAACTTTCAAAAAATAAAAAAACTGGGTTAAACCCAGTTTTAATAAATTGTGGTGCCCAGAGCCGGAATCGAACCAGCGACACGAGGATTTTCAGTCCTCTGCTCTACCGACTGAGCTATCTGGGCATATGGTGGGCCAT